>Ga0182742_1002528_pt1 | contig 20006 bp, 16 predicted proteins | sample eDN5th37CBELigMG_FD_128880 | JGI IMG/M metagenome (GOLD analysis project Ga0182742, IMG submission 128880) | Enriched Miracle-Growth compost microbial communities from Emeryville, California, USA - eDNA 5th pass 37_C BE-Lig MG (version 2)... ... | reverse complement strand
GCAATGGCCCGCAGGCCCGCGACGACGCGGATCTGGAAGGACAGGAAGGCGACGAGCTGCGACAGGGTCACGATATCCGTGCTCGACCATCCGGCATCGAGAAGCGCCTGCAGGGCGGCCGGATTCGCGTCACGCGGGTGGAAGACAAGCAGATGCGCATGCTCCAGGGCCACCGCGAGCCGGGATCCGAGGCTTTCCCTGTTGTCTGCCGAAACCCGGTAGACGGGTCCGTCCTTGTCCTCGGCTGTGAGAGGCCCGTTCGGATAGCGCCCATATGGGCCCTCAGCCGAGCCTCGGGCGATCTCCGCGTTGATGACTTCGGTCAGCCTCGGATGCCCAATCGTTTCCAGGGAGCCGGCATAGAACGCGGTTACATGAGGCTGGCGATGGAGTCCCGCCACGAAGGTCGCGATGGCAAAGCGCTCAAGTGCCGTGACATGGCCGGAGACCTCGGGCTCGAACAGCGCCAGATAGCTCTTCTGGGCGTTTTCCCGCGCCTGCGGGCGCTGATCGCGCAGCCGGTCGAGGCTGGATCCGGGCCGGACGCCGGCGAGATGGTCGATGACGTCCGTGATGATGGTGCTCATGGTCTTCACACTCCGGTTGCTGGCGTGGCGGGTTCAACGCACCAGGGCGACGCGCTTTTCGGGTTTGGTGGAAGCAGGGTTCTGCCAGCCGAGAGCCGGGGCCACCTCGCTGGCGATCAGCTCGATTGAACGCAGGATATCCTCGTGCGGCGGATCGACCGAGTGGACCTGGAACACGAGGTCCGTCACCCGCGGCAGGATGGTATCGCGGCTCAGGCTCTCGAGCACGTCCACGGGCGTGCCCACATGCGTGTCGAGAGCCGTGATGATGTCGGCGAGGCTGTCACCCGGGATCACATGCCCCTTCGCAGAGAAGCCTTCCACGACGCGACGCAGCCCCTTCTCGGCGAGGCGCAGCGCCTTCTCCCGATTGTCGGCCACGAACAGCGAGCGCGAGGCGACGATGCGCGGCTCCCTCCCCTCGGGCAGCGCTTCGAGATAGGCGTCGATGATGGGATGCTGAAGGTCCGGAAGAGTGGCGCGCGGCGCGTCCTTGGGCCGGGGCTGCGTGCGCGAGAGCATGAGGCCGTCACCGGCCTTGCCGGCCCGAATGCCGCCGCCGACCGAGAAGGTCGCCTGCCAGACGCGGTCGTTGAGATTGGGAGCCGCCGGATAAAGGGCATCGCCGCCCTCGAAGCGGCCACCGCTCCAGGCGTTGCGCAGCATGGCGAGATGCCGGTCGTAGATCTCCGAGCGGTTGGCGCTGTCGAGGCCGAATGCCGTGAAGGATGACGGCGTGCCGCCGGTCCCGACGCCGAGTTCGACCCGACCGCCGGACAGGAGATCCAGGACGACCGCATCCTCCGCCACCCGAATGGGATTCTCGAGCGGCAGAGTGATGATCCCCGTACCGAGGCGAATGGTCGAAGTCCGTGCCGCCAGATGGGACAGGAAGACGAGAGGCGACGGAAGACCGCCTTCCGCCTCATGGAAGTGGTGCTGAGCAACCCAGGCGGAGTCGAACCCATGGCGTTCCGCATGAATGATCTGTTCCGCCGCGAGACGGTAACGCTCGCCTGCACTCGCGTCATCCAGAAGGCGGGTAAAGAACCCGAGCCTTTTAGGGGGTGAGGATTCTGTCATCGGTTGCTCCACTCATAATATCTTCAATCAATGCTGATTAGCGTTCAGTTGTCCGGGAATCGCGCTGATGAGCTCGCGCGTGTAGGCGCTGCCCGGACGGAGGAAAACGTCTTCGACATGCCCGCTGTCGACCTGGCGGCCGTTGTGCAGGACCGAAACCGTATCCGAGATCTGGCGAACCACCGCGAGATCGTGAGAGATGAAGAGATAGGTCAGTCCAAGGGCCTGCTGGAGCTCGTCGAGCAGCGCCAGGATCTGCGCCTGCACCGTGACGTCGAGGGCCGACACGGCCTCGTCGAGTACCAGCACCTTGGGATCCAGCACGAGCGCGCGAGCGATGGCGACGCGCTGCCGCTGCCCGCCGGACAGGGCGTGAGGCTTTCTCGCCAGAGCCGATTGCGGAAGCCCGACCCGATCGAGAATGGCATGAACCTTCCTGGCCCGATCCTCCCGCGGCAGAGGATCGAAGTTCAGGAGCGGCTCCTCGACGATCTGAAAGACGGTCTGCCGCGGGTCGAGGGATGCAAACGGGTTCTGATAGACGAGCTGGACCGTCTTGCGGAACCGGCGCAGGCTCTCGCCGCGCAGCGTCGTTACGTCGATCCCGTCGACGAGGATGCGCCCCGAGGTGGGTTTCTGGAATCCGACGATGCTGCGCGCGGTCGTCGTCTTGCCGGATCCGGATTCGCCTACGATGGCGTGGGTAGTCCCTCTCTGCACGGTGAACGACACCCCATCTACCGCCCGGAACACATCGCGGCGAGTGCCGACTGGGAAATCCTGAACGAGGTTCTCGACCACGATGGCATTGTCGCCCCCACCGATGCGCAACGGCCTGGCCCGAGCAGCGCGGGTCTTGCCGAGAGAGGGCGCATCGGCCAGAAGCTTGCGCGTGTATTCGCTGCGCGGAGAGGCCAGGACATCCGCTGTCGGCCCTTGCTCCTGAATACGCCCGCCCTTCAGCACGACGATGTGGTTCGCCCGGTCAGCGGCCACACCCAGGTCATGGGTCACCAGCAGAACCGCCGTGCCGTATTCGCGGCGCAGCTCGTCGATCAGGTCGAGGATGCGCTTCTGCACCGTCACGTCGAGGGCGCTGGTCGGCTCGTCGGCGATGATCAGGGCCGGACGCAGGGCAACGGCGATGGCGATCAGCACGCGCTGGCGCATGCCGCCCGACAGCTCGTGCGGGTACTGCCTGACGCGGAGTTCCGGCTGGGAGAGACCGACACGGGTCAGGAGTTCGATGACCCGTGCCTCGATTTCCGCCCGGCCGCCCTGGCGGTGGATCTGAAGCACTTCGGCCACCTGATCGCCAATCGTCTTGACGGGATTGAGCGAACTCGTCGGATCCTGCGGGATCAGGCTGATCTTCCGGCCACGGATCGTATCGAGCTGCTTCTGCGACCAGCTCGGGATGTCGGTGCCATTGAGCCGGACCACGCCGGATTCCAGGCGCCCGTTCTCAGCCAGAAGCCCGATCACGGCTTGCGCCGTGGTGGTCTTGCCGGAGCCCGACTCGCCCACGAGCGCCACGACCTCACCCGGTCTCACCAGCAGCGAGACCTCGTGCACGACGCGCTGGTAGCCTTCATGGCTGCGATAGGCGACGGCGAGATTGCTGATCTCGAGCACGGGCAGGTTCGCGAGATCAGCCGTTGCAGGCTTGATGTTGATCGCCGAGGTCATGTCCTGGCCTTTCCGAAGGAGTGGCTGATGCGGTTCGCCGACAGGACGACGAGGATCACCACAACGCCTGGCACGGTGGTCAGCCACCAGGCCCGCGCGAGGTAGTTGCGCCCCTCGGCGATCAGCAGACCCCATTCGGGCGTGGGCGGAGGCGCGCCGTAGCCGAGAAAGCCTAGTGTGGAGATGGTCAGGATGGCCCAGCCGAGCTGCAGGGCCGCGAAGGCGATCACGGAGGTCAGGGAGTTCGGCAGGATATGGCGCAGCAGAACCCGGCTGAACGTCCCGCCGCTGCCGAAGGCTGCCTCCACGTAGTCACTGGCGCGCACCCGCACCACCTCGGAGCGGGCAAGCCGCGCGAAGCTGGCGATGGACGTGATGCCGACCGCGATGGCGGCGTTCACGGTGCCGAAACCCAGCAGGATGACGATGCTGAGCGACAGGAGGAGCTGCGGGATCGAGAGAAGCACATCGACGCCGCGCATGATGGCTCCGTCGATCCTGCCACGCGCCGAGCCCGCAACGATGCCGAGGATCGTTCCCACCAGGAGGCCGACGCCGACCGCCACGAGGGCGCCCGAGAGCGAATTGCCGGCTCCATAGATGATGCGGGCAAGAAGATCACGCCCGAGCGCGTCGGTGCCCAGCCAATGCTCGGCACTCGGCGGACGAAGCTGCTGGCGCGCCACGCCGACCGTTGCGCTGTAGCTGGTGAACCATTGCGGGAACAACGCCCAGAGCACGACGACGGCCATGACGAACCAGGCCAGCACCAGGCCGGGCTGAATGTACCTGCCGGCGTTCAGCCATTTCGCCGCCGAGGATGCCCGCTCTGATTTCGGTGATGCGCTTTCGAGAAGATCGGCATCGTCGCGCAGCAGGCTGCGTCCGATCGTGTTCAACCCGGTCATGCGACAGCTCCTTGTCTCACTCTGAGGCGCGGATCGAAGACGGGATAGAGAAGATCCACCGTGAGGTTGATGAGGACAAAGGCGGCCGCCGAGATCACAACGATGGCCTGAAGCACCGCGATGTCCTGATCATTGACGGAGCGCTGTGTCAGCCCCCCGAGGCCATTGAGGCCGAACACCGCTTCCGTGACCACCGCGCCGGCGAGAAGCTCTCCGAACAGGATGCCGCCGATGGTCAGGGTCGGCAGAACGGCGTTCTTCGCGACATGCTTCCATAGAACCCAGCGATGGGAGGCGCCCTTCGCGCGCGCAACCGCCACGAAGGGCTCCGTCAGCACATGGTCGATGTTGCGCATCAGGATCTGGGCGAGCGGCGCCGAGATCGGAACGGCGAGCGTCACAACCGGCAGGACCAGGGCCCGCCAGGGTCCCGGGTTGACGATCGGGATGAGCTTGAGCTGAAACGAGAAGATCTGGATCAGCAGGATCCCGAGCCAGAACACGGGCGTCGAGATGAACAGCGCGGGGATCGACTGAATGAAGGAGCGCAGCCACGAGAAGGGAGACAGGGCCGAGAGCGCCGCGAGCGTGACCGCAAGAACGAGCGCCAGGAGAAAGCCGAGCGTCGACAACCACAGGGTCGGCGACAGGTTGGCGAGGATCAGATCGCCCACGGGAACCCCCGCATGGATGGAATAGCCGAAATTCCCGGTGAGGAAGTTCGCCACGGTGTGGAGATACTGCACGGCAATCGGGCTATCCGCCCCATAGGATGCGCGGATATCGGCGATCTGCTCCGGCCCCAGGCCGAGATCGGGACTGAGGAACTTGATGAGGATCGCATCGCCCGGCAATGCCTGAAGCAGGATGAACGAGACGGTGAAGGCCGCCCAGAGCACGAGAGCCGCCTGCCCTATCCTTCTGATCACGTATCGCGACATGGGAGATCCTATCTGAAGTCGGGACGATCGAAGGGCCGAACAGATGTCGTTCTTGGCATCCGTCCGGCCTGGCGTTCCTTCAGTGGCGAGGCGCCAGCCACGTACTGTAGAAGCTGGGACGGCCGACCGCCTCGAAAGACACGCCCTTCACGTAAGGTGCAGCGGCGAAGGCCTGCGGCTCCTCGAAGATCGGAATGGCGTAGGCCTGATCGATCACATAGTTCTGGACCTCGCCCGCCAAGGCGAGACGCTTGGTTTGATCCGGCTCGGAGGCGACCTGGTCCAGGAGCGCGTTCAGCTTCTCATCGACGAAGGACTTCACCTTGTCGCTGTTTCCGCCCTTCTGCAGCAGAACGTTGCGATTGGTTGGGTAGTACTGGCTCTTGATCACGTCCGGATCGGCCCGGCCTACCATGGCGGGCGAGACGGGCGCCTTGGCGGGATCGAGATTGTTCACCACGGCGCTGCCAGAGTCGGCGGTCAGAACGTTCAGCTTCACGCCGATCTTCTCCCATTGCTGCGCGACGAGTTGCAGGGTCTCCTTGTTCTGCGGCTGCGGCAGGGACTCGTAGGCCGACAGTTCGAGCGTCTGGCCGTCCTTCTGGCGCCTTCCGTTCGCCCCGACCTTCCAGCCCGCCTCGTCGAGAAGCGCCTTGGCCTTCTCGATGTCGAAGGACAGCTTCGACGAGAGATCGACATAGCCGAGCGCAGTCTTCGCGATGATCGAGGTCGCCGTCGGATAATTGCCCGAGAACAGGGTCGAGACGATTTCATCCGTGTTGGTGGCGTGCAGCAGCGCGCGACGGACCCGGACGTCGGCGACGAGCGGATTGTCCGGACGGAACACGACGCTGTTGTTAACGCCGCGCGTCGAGGGCGCATAGATCAGGTAGCCCTCATCCTCGACCTGCTTCTCATCATAGGCCTGGATCTGGCGGATGATATCGGCCTGCCCGGCCACCAGGGCGCCGATGCGCACGCTGTCTTCGGGCGTGATGATGTACTTGATCTCGTCGAGATAGGCGCGGCCCTGGTGGTCGAGTTTGGCAGGGCCCCAATTATAGTCGGCACGCGCCTTGAGCGTGAGTTCACGTCCGAGCGTCTCGCTGGCGACGACGAACGGGCCGGAGCCGATGATCTTCGTGGCATCGCCCAATGCCTCGTAAGGCAGGTCGAGGGTCTTCAACGACACGAGGCCGGAGCCGATTACGGACGTGCCTTGAAGGAAGCCCGGCGACGGCTTCTTGAAGTAAAACTTCACCGTCTGCGGATCGATGACCTCGCTGCGGTCGTAGTTGTTGATCACCTCGGAGATCGGCAACTTCAGTTCCTTGTTGCCGCGCCCGAACGTGTCGTAATTCCTCGCCACGGCATTCGCATCGAGCGGCGTACCGTCGGAGAACGTCACACCTTTGCGGATCTTGAAGGTGTATTCCGTGGCATCGGCATTCACCGTCCAGGATTCGGCAATCCAGGGCTCGATCTCGAGGGTCTTGGGATTCTGATAGGTCAGCTTATCGGTGATCTGGTTGAGAATCCCGCCATTGGGATAGAAGCCGCCCGCCGGCGGATAGAGGTTGGTATGGGCCTGCTGCTCGAGATAGATCAGCGTGCCGCCCTTCACGGGCGTGTCCTGGGCACCGGCCGCAATCGCTTTGCTACCCCAGAACATGGCGCCTGTCAGGAACGTGGCTCCAATCAGGGCCACAAGGCCTACTTTGCTTCCGAAGCGAGATTTGCGTGTCACGATATATCCCCTGAGCGAGTGAGTTCGAAGCTGCCGTGAAGGAATTATCGTGCCGATCTGTCCGTTAAATCAACTGAAATGTTCTTTTTTTAGAACACTCCGGACAAGCAGAACTTTCTCCAAATTTCCCTTTCAGGAGATTTTTTCTCTCGCAGCGGATGAAGCTTCGCGCTTGTCGGGTCGAAACGACCCTTTCAGCGCAGCCCTGGTGGGATCACGCACCTCGCAGGTTCGGCCAGTTGATCTGCTGTCAGCACGTTCGAGGATCTGCCAATCGGGTCGATCGGGACTTGATCGCGCCAGCCGCATCAAGGACCTTCTGTTGCGCTCAACGAGCGAAGCAGAAGGTATCCCCTCATGAAGATGCGCAAACTCGGTCCTCACCTCACTGTTTCGACTGTCGGGCTCGGCTGCATGGGAATGAGCCACGCCTATGGCGGCCAGGACGAACAGGAATCGATCCGCACGCTTCATCGGGCCGTCGAACTCGGTGTCACGTTCTTCGACACGGCCGAGGTCTATGGCCCGTTTCAAAACGAAATCCTCGTCGGCAAGGCGCTGAAACCGTACCGGGACAAGGCGGTGATCGCCACAAAGTTCGGCTTTCGGATCGATACAAGCAAGACGGGCGCGGACGCCATGGCCGGCGTCGACAGCCGTCCGGAACATGTCCGTGAAGTGGCTGAGGCCTCCTTGAAACGGCTCGGGGTTGAGGTAATCGACCTGTTCTACCAGCACCGCGTCGACCCGCAGGTGCCGATCGAGGATACGGTCGGCGCCATGGCGGACCTCGTGAAGGAAGGCAAGGTGCGCGCGCTCGGCCTGTCGGAGGCGGGAGCTGGGCACATCCGCCGGGCTCACGCGGTTCATCCGATTTCCGCTCTCCAGAGCGAGTATTCGCTGTGGACCCGCGATCCGGAAGGCGAGATCCTCGATACCTGCCGCGAGCTTGGCATCGGCTTCGTGCCGTTCAGCCCACTCGGACGCGGTTTCCTGACGGGCAAGATTCAGAAACCGGAGGATTTCGGCTCCGATGATTTCCGGCGGACGCTTCCACGCTTCAGCCCTGAGAACATGGCCGCCAACGCCTCTCTCGTGAAGATGCTCGAGGAGATGGCGGCCGCAAAAGGTGTCACAGCTGCCCAACTCGCACTAGCCTGGGTTCTCCATCAGGGAGACTCCATCGTCCCCATCCCGGGGGCGCGGAAGATAGCCCATCTGGAGCAGAACGTCGCCGCTGCGGAGATTATGCTTGCATCGGACGAGGTCAGGACACTCAGCGAGATGCTTGCCCCTGAAAAATTTGCCGGCAAGCGCTATGGGGATGCAGCCATGTCTCTGACCAGCCGATAGACCTAGCTCCGAGGCCAGACGAACTCGGGGCCCTCAATACCAGATCAGGCAGATGTGCACGATCCAACTCAATCGGCAACCGCAACAAGGTTCAGCAAGCACGCTTCACGGCCGCTCTACCCGGCAAAACCTCGAGCATTGGCCGCCCGACCGTTGCGGAGAGCGACGCCGATGTAAGTGTTCTATGGTCATTCGGGAACGGGTGTGATCTGATCCCCTTGGGAAATTGCGGGGAGGATCCTGTGACACGGATTACTCGAACCATGCCGGCCGGGCGGCGCCCGCGGCGCTTGTCCTGCTGTGCCGTCCTGCTGTTGGGCGCTCTCGTCGGAACGGGAGGCGCGGTCAACGCTGCCGATGCGCCAGCTGCTCCACCCCCCGCCGGTGCAATGCCGCCCTCATGGAGTTTCCGCGTCGTGCCCTATGGCTGGTTCACGTCGCTGAACGGCACCCAGACCGTACGCGGGCGCTCCGTGAAGGTCGATGCAAGCTTCGCCGACATCGTCAGGGAGAGCGACACCCTCGTGGCCCTGATGGGCGACTTCGAGGCGCGCAACGGTCCCTTCGCGCTTATGGGAAATATTGCCTGGAGCAAGATCGGGTTCGAGCGCGGCAATGTCCGCGGCCGTGCGCTGGCCCCTGGCGTGTCGGGGACGCTCGCCACATCGCTTGGCTTGGACATCGAAATGGCCATCATCGAGGTCGGAGGCGCCTACGAGGTCGCCCGCTTCGGTGGACTGGCCTTCGACATTCTCGCTGGCGCCCGCTACTGGCACCAGGAGGCCGATCTCTCGCTCGATGTCACGACCGCAGTCGACGTCAGCGACTTGCAGATCGCGGGAGACCGGGCGTTCGCCCGCTCCGGATCGGTCGATTGGCTCGATCCCGTGATCGGCGCGCGCGTGCGTTACACGGTGGCGCCGGGCCATGAGCTGTGGCTGCGCGGCGACATCGGCGGGTTCGGGGTCGGCAGCGACTTCTCCTGGCAGGCCATCGGCGCCTATGGCTTCGAGCTCGGCACGTACCAGGGCATCACCTTCTCGGGTGTGATCGGCTATCGGGCGCTCTATGTCGATTATGTCCAGGGCGAGGGCCGGTATCGCTACGAGTTCGACATGCTCCAGCACGGGCCTGTCCTCGGCATCAGTGCTAGGTTCTGAATTGCCGCCGCTCCTGCCATGAGCGGCCTATCAGGAGGCTGTCCCATGAAAACCCCACGTTTGATGACGCTTGCCGCCCTCCTTGCAACCACCCTCATCCCCGTGTCGGCATATGCCGGGCCATGTGCAGCCGACATCGACCGCGTCCAGGCCCAGGCCGACGCCTCGATCGATGCCACGGCAGGCCATGGCCGTACGGGCCCCGAGAGCACGGCAGCCACGGACCATCGCGAGCCGACACCGGAGTCGATTGCCCGCGCCGAGCAGCGCCTGGATGGCGCCACCGCGGGCCAGACCGCCTTGGCGGCGCTTGCGCAGGCCCGACGGGCCGATGCGGCAGGCGATGTCGCGGCCTGCGAGAAGGCGCTGGGGGCCGCCCGCAAGGCTTTGGCCCGTTGATCCGGACACCATTTCGTCGAGCGCGTGTCAGGCTATCTTGGCCGATCCCGGGAGACAGGTTCATGGGGAATGCTTCACTGCGCGTGTGGCTCATGTCGGCTGCACTGGCCTGTATCGCGTTTAAGGCCATCGGGGCCGATGAACAGACACAGGCCGATGTCTGCTGGAAGGCGCTCGGCCACCTCGCCCTCAACAGGATCGACGAAACGGTCGACACCCTTCTTCTGGAGGCTCAGCCCTGGACGGCTCAGGAGGGCAAGAGCCATCCGAACTACGAGGGCATCGCAACAACCATGCGCGACTATGCGCGCCGGGCGTATGAGTCCGTGCATGAGCAGAATTCCGCCAAGAGCGTGCGATCCCGAGGCCCCGCATCGCGCGTCCGTTTCGAGGGGCTCATCATTCACCTGGAGCCGTGGGAGTTCGACAACGGGCGCAGGATCTTCGCAGGATGCGTTCGGCGGCCGCAGTCCATCGCCAGCGCCGGCTTCCTGACCGATCTGGAGTTTGGGCCGGACAGGGACGAGGTTCTGAGAAGGATCGAGGCCAAGGTAACGCCGAACGCTACGAAGTGACCTCCGCACGACGAGAATTCTACACGTGGCACCGCTGCGGCTGCTCGCGGTCCATCAGAGCCCACCAATGCAGCCGGTTATGGATCGGCTATTCGGCGTCAGACCGCACATGCGGCCACGGCTTGAGGTGAGACTGAGCGTTCGACGCGACCTTACGCAGATCGGCTTTCATCTGCGAGGCCACGACGGATGTGAACACGGTCACGTTCACCAGACCGTACCCCAATATGGTCCCGGCCGGCGAAAACCATAAGGATGGTCGAGTTGCGCCCGTCGATCGGCCGCTCGGTTCAGATCAAGAGCCAGCAAGCACCGCGAAAAGCCATCCGTTCCGACCCGAAACCCATAGGATCGACACTGGGTTTCATCCGCGCGGCGCTGGTCCGCCGGTGTCATCGTGGTGCACGCGACCAGAAGAACAGGCCCGAATACGGCAGCAACAATCCTGCCCGAGATCATGACAGGTCTCTCCTCTCCGCGCGGTATGCCTGCTCCCCTCTACGGAACTGGCAAGGCGGAACTGCAAAGCAAGGATGGTGATCGTCTCTTACGTCTTCCCATTCACAGGAGGGGGACGTCGGCCACGCACTCGACGCCGTCATGGGCGAAGTCGATCTTCACCTCTCCGGCCAGTTCGCTTGCCAGGCCCCGCTCGATCAGCCGGGTGCCGAAGCCTCTCCGCTGCGGCGGCTCCACGGGTGGCCCTCCGCTCTCCTTCCACCGGAAACGCAATCGCCTGTTCGTCGGCAAGTGGAGGATTGACCAAGCGATCTCCACCCACCCGTTATCGGCTGTCAGGGAGCCGTACTTGGCGGCGTTGGTGGAGAGCTCGTGGACGGCCATCGATATCGCGAGGGCCTGTGAGCTGTTCAAACGCACGTCCGGGCCGCTGATCCTGAACCGCTCGCTCCCTTCCCGCCTGTAGGGACCTATGGCCTCGGCAACGACCTCCGCCAGCCATGCGCCCTCCCAGCTCTCCCTCGTCAGGACATCGTGGGCGCGGGAGAGGGCGAACAACCGCGTTTCGATGTCTTCCTTGGCTTCCGGCGGCGCCCCTGTCTTCTTGAGGCCTTGGGACACGATGGACTGGACCGTCGACAGCGTGTTCTTCACCCGATGATTGAGCTCGTGCATGAGCAGGGTGCGGGTCTCCTCCGCCTTTCGGCTGGTGGTAACGTCCCTCACCACCCTGATGCCGTACAGGGCGCGCCCATGCTCGTCGTCCACCCGGGAGGCCGAGATGTCCGCCCAGATGATATGTCCATCCTTGTGCCGGATTCTCAGCTCGATCGAGTAAGTATCCAACTCCTTCATCATCAGCCGGTGGAACAGGGCAACGTCCTTCGCGCGGTCTTCCTCGATCAGGAAATCCTGGTATTCGCGCCCGATCACTTCTTCCCTGGTGTAGCCCGACAGATTGTACAGCCATTCATTGACCGTCAGCAGGCGTCGGTTCATGTCCACTTCGGCGATGCCAATGGCGGCGTGTTCGTACGTGGCCTTCAGGCGCTGCTCGCTCTCCCTCAAGGCCATCGCGGCCGTCTTCTGCTCGTTGATGTCGATCGAGATACCGAACCATGCGATCACCTCTCCGGTCTGCGGATCCTTGTGAGGACGTGCCCGCGCGGCGAACCAGCGATAGGACCCGTCGGCGCAGCGGTAACGGAACTCGGTATTGTAGGGGATGCCCAGGAGTCTGACCTGATGCCAGATGGCCAGGGTTCCGTTCACGTCGTCGGGATGGAGGGCGGACGTCCAGCCGGTGCCATAAACCCCCGAGGGATCCATGCCGGTGGCCTCATGCCAGCGGTCGTTCGCGTATATGACGTCCCCGTTCGCGTCCGTGGCCCACACGAAGCCCGGCAGGGAATCCGCCAACAGACGGAAACGGGCCTCGCTCTGCCTCAGGGCGGCTTCCCTCTTCTTGTCCTCCGTGATGTCGACATAAACGGCGAGAGCGCTCTGCGGCTTTCCATTGGCATCCCGCACGAGGCTCGCGGCGACGCGGGTCCAGACCTCCTCGCCGTCGGAGCGCAGATGCATCTTCTCGATCTCGTACCGGTCTCCCGGCATCCTGCCGGACAGGAGAGAGTGGACCCTGGGAAGATCCTCGGGGAGCAGGACCTCGCTCAGGTGCTGGCCGATGAGCTCGGTCCGCCTCAGCCCAACCATCTTGCAGAAGTAGTCGTTCACACGCAGGAAAATGCCGTCCGTGTTGCATTCGGCCAGTCCGACCGTGGCTTGGTTGAACAGCACATCCACTTGAGCCGGCTCCTGCTGACGGTGAATCCCAGGCCGGATCGCCTGGAAAAAGACTGCGTTCTGACACCTCTAAATCACAAGCGAGGCAGGAACTTGGCAATGACCGGCGTGTTCGGCGAGATGTGTTTGCCATGGCAGGTCGGCCAGCTTCGGTCCCGATCCGGGGTGGGCGGTGCGGGTTCGCCTTCGAGGCTAACGAGAGCAATCCTTTCCAGGGGAGTTCAAGGGCGTCTACGCTCATCCAACGCCGACGCAACGGTTACAGTTCAGTCCTCGTAGTGCGACTAGCGCATCGGACGGAAAAGTGGACCCGGTTTTCCGCCCGAACGATGCGCTCTTCAAAGAGTGGAGCAGCGGATTTGATCCCAAAAGTGGATTCCACTTTTGGGTCCGATGCTCTAGGACGCGGTCCTGCGCGCGCCCGTGGTTTCCTGTCGAGGTCCCCGACCGCCGGCCCATTCCACTGACGATCGAGCGCATGAATGCTTGAGGACGAGCCCCGTCCCTGGAATGGGAAGAGCCGTGCTCCGCCGTCTGGTGGCAGCTGAGCGATGGTTTCGCGCTCTCCGGTACAGCTGCAACTCATGTGGGCCACGCCTCCCAACGTACGGACGCCATCACTGAGCATGCGCCGATCACGGCGAGCATTTCAGCGACAGCTGAAGCCACCTTTATGTTGACGACGTTGACGGGGAGGCCGCGAGATGGGCTCTTACATGGCACAATTCCGACAGTCGCTTAGACATGCTGCCGGAACCTTCCTTCCACCGGCAGACGATCGGAGATCGAGGTCAATTCAGGCCGGCGCGAGCAAGTCCCTCGATCAGGCGCGCTCGATCCTCGTTGCGGACGAAAGGATCCGCTGCTGCGACCGCGTCCCGTGAGATGTCAGGGACGAGCGACTTGAGCCGTCCGAGCAGGTCTATGGCAGCGTCTTGATCGCCGAGAAGTCCCGCACAGGCCGTGCCGATGATCAGCGGATATGCGTGGCCGGACCGCAGGCGATGCGCCTCCCGCGCATAGCTCAATCCAAGCTCGTAATTCGCGCCCTGGAAGTACGCCTTGGCGTAGTAGAACTGAAAGTCGCCGAGAAAAGCCTCGCGCGGGCTCAGTCTGAGGGCGTAGTCGATGCAGGGAATGGCGTCCGCCCCGCGCCCCCCGTTCGCATGCGCAAGTCCCAACTGGCCTTGTGCGAACGCCGAGTTGGGATTGATCGCGACAGCCTGACTGACCGCTGCTACCGCCAGGGCATCATCACGCCTCGCATAGGCCGTCATTGCCTGCGCAAGGTAAGCCCACGGTTCCTTATCGTCGGCGACAATCGCCTGCTGGACCACATCCCGGGCGAGTGCCAGGGCCGACCTCATGTCCTCCCACCCCTGGAAGGCGCGCCACATCGTAATCCAACCTTTCATGGCGAGCGCCTGGGCATAATCGGGAGCCAGTCCGATGGCCCGATCGAGCAGGGGGAGCATCTTCCGGCTGCTCTCCTCAGACAACTGGGAACACAGGAACACCGCCCGCACGACGCATTCCCAGGCATCGAGGCCATGATGCGGCTTGCGGCATTCTCGGGCATGCTCGGCCGCAAGGAGCTCCGGCCCGATGCGGCCGACGACGCCTGCGGTGATTTCGTCCTGGATGTCGAAGATGTCGCCGAGGTCGCCGTCAATCTCGTGGATCACGTCGCCGAGATTGACCCCGATCCGGAAGACGATGCGCCGCTCCGTCGGGATATCGCACTGGTTCGCGGCCACGCCCTTCTGGATGGCGACTGCACAGGCGACGGCATCGACGACCGAGCCGAACTCCACGAGCGCGCCGTCACCCATCAGCTTGACAATGCGGCCCTGATGCTCGTCCAGCAGCGGATCGATCACTTGGCGGCGGAGAGCCTTCAGGGCCGACAAGGTCCCAGCCTCGTCATGTTCGATGAGACGGGAATAACCGACGACGTCAGCGGCCAGGATCGCCGCCAGCCGCCGCTCCGCTCTTGCAGTCGCCATGGCCGTCTCTCCCTCAGGAGATCCGACGGATGAAGCTCGGGCGATTGACGCGACATGCACACCCGGCGGCCCGACACCGCAACCGGGTAGGTTCATGATACCACTGAGACGGTCATGTTACGACGCTCGACGAGAGAGCCGCCTTCAACTGGAATAGGACCGGCGGTGCGTTTAAGGCAGAGGTCTGCTGAGATTCGATGGACCGGACAGTGCAGTTCGAACGAAGAACGATTTTTTAGCTTCGAACCGATTGGCGCGCAGGATGGGTTACGGCTTACGTCCTGCGATGCAAGGGACGGGAACACTGTTGCGCGCGACATCGCCCATCATGAGCACGCCGGCCTCCGAGAGCATCGGACCCAAGAGCGGACACCACTTTTGGGATCGAACCCAATGCTCCTTCTCTGAAGTGGCGCATCGTTCGTCGCGAAAAAACCGGATCCACTTTTTCGCACGATGCGCTATATCCCGTGAGGGTGCTGACCGGAGATTTCCTGGTACAGGCGTTCGACATCCGCGCGTCGGCAGAGTTCCGTTCCTGCCGTCAGGACTGCGGCGGTTCCGGCCGCCATGCCCAGGGTGAAGGCCTCTTCCACCGACCGTCCCTGAGCGAGGCCAAGGGTCATCGCGCCGAGGAAGCTGTCGCCGGCGCCGACGGCGCTTTTCGGCGTGACCTTCACGCCCTCGATCCGCAGCAATGTATCGTGGGTTGCCAGCAGGGCCCCATCCCGCCCTAGGGTCAATGCGATGACCTCCGCGGCTCCGGAGGCGATGAGATCCCGCACGGCGGCATCCTGGTCCTGCGGGGCGGGAAGCTTCCGTCCGACCAGATCCTCCAGTTCGCCGAGGCTCGGTTTGATCAGGTAGATCCCGCTGCCGGCAGCCTGCCGGAGCGCCTCGCCGGAGGTGTCGAGCACGAATCTCATCCCCTTGCGGGCCGCGACCCCCGCGACCTGCGCATAAAAATCGCCAGGAACACCGCGCGGCAGGCTGCCGCTCGCGAGCAGATAAGCGCCCTCGATGCCCTCGAGCATCGCCAGGCAGAACTGCCACTCCTCATCCGTGACGCTCGGCCCTTCCGGGACGAAGCGGAACTCAAGGCCGGTCGCTCTCTCATGGACGGTATGGCTGATGCGGGTGTGTCCGGCGATGGGAATACGCCGGCTCTCGATGCCGGAGGCCCGTATCAGATCGTCCAGAATCGGTCCCGTCGCTCCCCCGGACAGGTAGACCGCGAGGGCCGATCCTCCCAATTCATGGATGACCCGCGCCGCGTTGATGCCGCCACCGCCGGGATCATAGCGTTCGGCCCAGGTCCTGATCTTGCGAATGGGCCGAACCTGCTCGGCCTCGGCCGCTCCGTCGATTGCAGGGTTGAGGGTGAGCGTCACAATCCGCTTCATCGTACCACCAGAGGGCTTGAAGGGGCCATCGCATACCTCTCCCCCGCCTGCGACCGAGGCGGAGAGAGGATTGCATGGGAGACTTTGGTCATGGAATGATCTCTGTCAAAGCAGGACGGGCCAGCACATGGTCTTTATAGTCGTCCGACCGCGGCGCGGAAGCGGTAGCGGACCCGGGATTCATTCGATCCATTGGCACGGGAGACTAGCGAATGACACGAAAGATCATGGTTGCGACCGACTTCTCGACGAGATCGGACCGTGCACTGCGCCGCGCCACCCTGCTTGCCCGCAGCACATCCTCTCGTCTTGTTCTGGTGCATGTGGTTGACGACGACCGGCCTGCCCGGCTGGTGGAGGTCAGTCAGCGCGAGGCAACCATTGTCCTCACCGAACTGGCCCGCACCGTCCACGAAGTCGACGGAGTGCCCTGTGACGCCAAGGTCATGCTGGGAGAACCGTTTCAATGTCTCTCCGACGCCGCGGAGGAATTCGACGTGGCCCTCACGGTCATGGGGCCATACCGGCGCCAAGCGCTGCGCGAGATGTTCATGGGCACAACCGTCGACCGAACGATCCGGCGCAGCCGCAGGCCGATCCTCATGGCCAACGCAGTTCCCTCCCGGCCCTACCAGCGCATCGTGATCGCCACGGACTTCTCTGAAAGCTCGATCCATGCCCTGAACGCGGCACGGGATCTTGACCTCTGCCGGGATGCGGAGATCATCCTTCTGCACGTTTTCGACGCGCCCGCCCGAGGGATGATGTTCGGCGCGGCGCTGCCGCAGGATCAGATCAAGGATTACATCGTCGAGGAGGAGCGGAGCGCCGCCAACAGGATGGTCGAGTTCATCGGCCAGGTTGGGTTCAAGCCGAAGCGGCAGATCCTGAAACTCGCCGAGGAGCCCGTCGGCACGATCATCAAGGACTGCGCCCGCCACGAGCGCGCCGATCTCATCGTCGTGGGAACGCGCGGGCAGTCGGGCCTCGAAACCCTGCTCCTCGGCAGCGTCGCGGAGGGTGTGCTGCAAGGCTCCGAGGTCGACGTCCTTGCCGTTCCCCTGCCCCATGCTTCAGGACAGGAAGAGCAGCCCTAGCGAATCGTCCTTTCAGGCACACGCCCGACGGGCACTCGCGGCATCCTGCGGCAGCACCCTGCTCAGGTCCCGAATAAATCGAGGTAACACGCGGCATGATCTCCCTGGCGAAGAACAACCTGCTGGATGCTCTCAAGACCGTGGCGCCGCTCATGATCGTCGCCATCTTGCTCCAGATGACGCTTGTGCAGGCACCGGGCACCCTGTTTATCCAGTTTCTCGCCGGAACTCTGCTCGTCACCCTCGGCATGACGCTGCTGTTCGTCGGCATCGATCTCGGCGTTCTTCCCATGGGGCGCTTTATCGGGGCAGAGTTGCCGAAGCAGGGGTCCATCCTGTTCATCCTCGCCGTGGCATTCGTCATGGGCTTCGCGACGACGATCGCAGAACCCGACGTTCTGGTCCTGACAGCACAGGTCGGCAGCATCTCGCAGGGCAGTCTCGACCAAATCGTCCTTCTTTACCTGATTGCCGGCGGGGTCGGCGTGTTCGTGGCTATGGCCATGGCGCGCATTGTCTACGGTACCTCAATGCGGGTGCTGCTGACGATCTCATTTGGGATCGTCATTCTGCTGTCGTTCATCGCATCGGCGGACATCGTACCCCTGGCATACGATGCCGGCAGCGTCACCACCGGCGTCCTGACGGCCCCGGTTGTGCTGGCACTGGCGGCGGGCCTGAGTTCAGTCCTTTCCGGCCGCGATGCGATCTCCGACGGCTTTGGGCTGCTGGGCTTCGCCTCAATCGGACCGATCATCGTCATCATGATCCTAGGATTGTTGCCGTGATGGTGGGACTGCTGGAAGAGCTCGGGGCGACAGCATGGAGCGTGACGATGGCGGTGCTGCCGCTGGTCGTGCTGTTCCTGCTCTTCCAAATCTTTCTGCTCAAGCTGCCCTCATCTGATGTCCGCAGGATCCTAACAGGAACCGCGATCGCGGCCGCTGGACTGTTCCTGTTTCTGGCGGGCGTCGCCATTGGCTTCATGCCGTTCGGGACAGCCATCGGCGAAGCCCTGGGGACGCTCTCCAGGAAATGGCTGCTGCTTCCGGCCGGGCTTTTCCTCGGGTTCGTCACCACTTGGGGAGAGCCCGCGGTTCGCATTCTCGCCGATCAGGTCGACGACGCATCCAACGGCTCGATTCGCCGGTCCACGGTCCTCTACACCATCTGTATCGGAGTATCCGTGATGGTGGCTCTCGGCTTCCTCAGGATCGGCTATGGGATCTCGCTGCTGCACCTGCTTGTGCCGGGTTACATGCTCATTATCATCATCATATGGTTTTGCGACATCCGGTTCGTGGCGATTGCCATCGATGCCGGCGGTGTCGCCACGGGTCCGCTCGCCAACACGTTCCTGCTCGCGCTTGCCTTGGGCATATCAACGGCGATGGGAGACCGGGATCCGCTCGTCCATGGCCTTGGCTTGGTCGCCCTCATCGCGATGGCGCCAATCCTGTCCCTTATGATCCTGGGCCTGCTCGTCCGATGGAAGGAGTTCCGGAAGGAGATTCAAGATGCTTAGCTCATCCATGATCGTCAGCATTGTCCGGAAGGGATGGGGGAACACGGCCCTGGAGGCCTCAATCAAGGCGGGCGCCACGGGAGGCACGATCCTTCTCGGACGAGGCGTAGGCGTCAACGAGAAGGATTCCATCCTCGGCATCCCGATCGAGCCCGAGAAGGAAATCGTGCTGACCCTCACTTACAGCGGTCAAGCGGACGCCATCCTTCAGGAAATCATCCTGGCCGTCGAATTAGACAAGCCCGGCAATGGGCTCGCCTTCATCGTTCCGATCGAGAAGGTCGTCGGCGTGCCGCATCTGGCTCCTCCGGCGTCTCCGTAACACGTGGCGCTGGGTATCCGCCCCAATCCCGAGGGTTGGGGTCAGAAGCCTCGAGATGGATGGGCCTTACCACCCCGCCGAACCTCACTCCTTCAGTTCATCGAACCAGCCGAGACGCCGCATCAGGAGCTTCTCGCCCTCAAGGAGGATCATGAGGCAGGCTCCGATCCCAATGATCAGGGCGCCGTCCGCCAAGGAAAGCGGCCGGGTTTCGAACAGAGCCTGCATGAAGGGCGCATACGTGAACAGCAACTGGGCGACGACGAGCACCCCGATAGCGGCGAGCGCGATCGGCGTGCCGAGGACCCCCTGCCAGGAGAAGGATGTCATGTGCAGGTAACGCACGTTGAAGAGATAGAAGATCTCGCCGACGATGAACATGTTGACCACCATCGTGCGCGCCGTCTCAAGGTCCCGGCCGCTCTGCAGGGCATAGAAGAAGATGCCGAGGGCCGCCGCTGCGAGCAGGACCGAGACGATCACGACCCGCCAAAGCAGGAAGGGCGAGAGCAGCGGCGCCTTGGCCGGCCTTGGCCGACGGCGCATGACGCCAGGCTCGGGCGGCTCGAACGCGAGAACGAGCCCCAGCGTCGCGGCCAGGATCAGGTTGACCCAGAGGATCTGCGTCGCCGACATGGGCAGACTGAATCCAACCAGAATGGCGAGCACCACCGCGAGCGTCTCGGCCCCGTTGGTGGGGATCTCCCAGGAAATCACCTTGCGAATGTTGTCATGGACTGTGCGGCCCTCGCTGACCGCGTTGACGATAGACGCGAAGTTGTCGTCAAGCAGCACCATCTCGGCAGACTCCTTCGAGGCTTCCGTTCCCTTGATGACCATGGCGGTGCCCACATCGGCCTGACGCAGTGACGGCGCATCATTCACCCCGTCCCCGGTCATGGCGACGATGTGGCCGTTGGCCTGGAGCGCGCGCACGATGCGCAGCTTG
>Ga0182742_1002527_pt1 | contig 20014 bp, 18 predicted proteins | sample eDN5th37CBELigMG_FD_128880 | JGI IMG/M metagenome (GOLD analysis project Ga0182742, IMG submission 128880) | Enriched Miracle-Growth compost microbial communities from Emeryville, California, USA - eDNA 5th pass 37_C BE-Lig MG (version 2)... ... | reverse complement strand
ATCAAAAATTTTGCGCTAGTATATTCTTGTACATAACAACAAAAACAGCACAGCTAGATTTACTGCCTAGCTGTGCTGTTTTACGCGCAAAACTTCCGATTGACCCCTGAAAGAACCGTCCCCATGGTTTCCCTGTTCGTTATTTACCATAAGAAAGTGTCATTCACTTTTACTTTGTTGTTGGGATTTTAGGTAAACCTACTTCAGTAACTTATCTTGCAAACGTTGAAAAGGATATTGATACATCGATGATTCTTTTATTAAACTATCCAACCATTAAATGGACCAGCTAACGTTTGTGATTCTTTCGAGGTGCATATGAATGGTCAGGATAGCTGTATGATTGATAACAAAATGCATCCACACAGAATGTTTGAAGATTTTTGCGAGTTTGCAAGAATAATTAAAGAAAGTGATTACTCTAAAGCAAATCATATCTTAGAACAGAGCCAGATTAACTTCCGAAGTTTGGCTTAAAATAGGTATGACCAAACCAGCAGTGGATAGAGTTGCAACTGTACAATACTAATAATGAAACCTCTTCAATTAAATGAAGAGGTTTCACAAAGACAGTAGCCAAACTTACAATCCTTCGAGTTTGAATTTCATTTTTTTATTCCTAATAACTACATGGATAAACTAAGTGCTAATTGATACAATGACATATCAATTTCGTGTATTTCTGTCGAAGCTTGTTCAAAAGTGGTATAAGTGATTTTACCATTCTTTACACTAACCATACTTCCATGATCCCCACTAATGAGGATATCCACAGCTTTTGCTCCCATTTGACTACCTATCATCCGATCATAGGCAGTAGGCGTCCCACCACGTTGTAAGAATCCTAGTACAACCACCCTAGTATCTAGTTGTATGTGGTCTTGTAACTCTTTTTTTATATCCTCAGCACTACACACACCCTCTGCAACAATGATGATACAATCCTTTTGTCCACGATCCCTTGCCGTATGAATACGGGCAATGACATCTTTAATATCGTAAGTTGCCTCCGGAATAATGATTGATTCTGCTTCCGAACAAAGTCCAGCCCATAAGGCAATGTCCCCCGCACCACGTCCCATAACCTCCACAATTGAAGTTTTTTCGTGTGAATAAGCGGTATCACGAATTTTATCAATCGCATCAATTGCAGTACTTACTGCTGTATTAAAACCTATTGAATAATCTGTACCAGATATATCATTATCGATGGTTCCAGGTATGCCCACAACAGGTAGTCCCTTTTCACATAATTTCAACGCACCTTGAAAAGATCCATCTCCACCTATTACAACAAGTCCATCAATATTTAAATCCTTTAAATTTTGTATTGCTTCATGTTGCGATTCATCCAATTTAAATCGCTCACTTCTTGATGTACGTAGTATCGTTCCCCCACGCTGTATAATTCCATCAACAAACTTTTGATTCATCGGAACGATATTTCCTTCTAAGAGACCCTCATAACCATTGTAAACACCGAATACTTCTAACCCCTTATCGATCCCTCTCAAAACTACCGCTCGAATGGCAGCATTCATACCAGGAGAATCTCCACCACTAGTTAGTACAGCAATTCTTCTCATAATTCCCCTTCTTTCATTATGTAATTTATAAAGCGGTTTCAGCTAGATACCTAATTAGCTAATCTCTAAGTATTAAATATTAAACTACTTCTTTTTATTTCTCTACGAAGTATTTTAATAATTAATATATTTTTCTTCTTAGTTGGTGTCAACTATCTATAAATAAGAGCCTCTTCCATGTATACTCCATTAGACTTCCCAAAGGAGAGATTTATATGGTCTGAATATGTTTATATTTTTTGATTAAAAACCCTTATAAAAACAAAGGAACTTCCATTTCTTTATTTACAAAACAAACTTATTGCTCATTCTTATTAACATGTAGACAAAGTGTCCTTAGAACATTAATAGATGTAGCTCGCAATTACAATCTACGACCATTACTCTCCAGTTATAAACAACCTATGATATGTCAAGAATTAAGACATAATCATAAGGAGTTGGAGTACGATGATCCACAAATTGAATAAACTAGGTGATACTGATAATAATTGGTCAAACCTTAAAATGGTTGGAATTAGCACAGAAGAGCACTATCAATGGTTATGGGAAGTTTATCTTCATTATGGAGAAGTAAAACGTATCCTAAGTTCAAAGAGAGCTGTTGGTATGTATGGAGGCAGAGAAGCAGCATGGAATTCTGTTGGATATACCCCTCATGAAATCGAGGACTATGTTAGGAATCTAGGTAAAATGATTGGACAACTGTATATTTCCACAAAGGATATAGAAAACCAACACATTTCAGATATATCCTAACATGAGAAAATTGGCCCCATCTAAAAAGAGTTAGGGGCCTTGTTTTTATCAAGATTTTGTAGCATCTTCAATAATCCAATCAGATGCACTTAATAAATCAGGAAAGACAGCATCAGCTAATGGGTCACTGCCTCCAAGAAAAACACCTTTTGTTCCTACTTTCTTCCCTGCTTGGATGTCTGTGTCCGTATCACCAACCATATAAGACTGCGCTAGGTCAATCTGATATTTTTCGGCTAAGTCAGTAATCATTTTGGAGCCAGGTTTTCTGCATTCACATCCCGCTTTTGGTTTATGGGGGCAGTAGGCCACATCTTTGATGACTGCCCCCTCTTTTTTAAGTTCACCTATCATGTGTTCATGAATCGTTTCGAGTTGATTCACTTTCATGAACCCTAATCCGACTCCCCCTTGATTTGTCACAACAAAAATATTGTCACCAAACACTTTATTTAATTTCCGAATAGCCTCTGGAACACCAGGTAGAAAAAATAATTCCGATGGCTTGTTTACGAATTTCACTCTTTCTGTCAACACTTCGTTTATTACACCGTCTCTATCTAAAAATACTGCTTGTTTACCCACATTTTTACCCCCTCCGTTTATTTATCTTAATCATGTACATATTAACGTAATACTATAACCAACCCCTTGGCATGGATAAAAAGGGAATTTGAATAAATAGAAAACACCCCAGTTGTTACCTTTTAAAGTATAACAACTGAGGTGTTTTTAACGTATCCTAATTATTTTTACGAATTTAACGAGATTTAAATTATGCAAGAATCTGTGTTTTGATTTTTTCAAACATCTCTTCTTTGCCCATCCCTGTGAGTAATGGTACCCCATCGATAATCCTACTCTTTATATTATCAGGTACTAACGTAGTTGACACAATAATATCGTAATCATCGATACGGCTTAATTCCTCACTAATTTTTGATTGATATAGCTTTACCTTATTTTGAAGTCCATTTTCTTCTAACCATGTCTTTACCTTACCTGTTACAATAGTAGATGTTGCAATACCCGTTCCACACATAATCAATAATTTTTTCATTTTCTATCACCCTTTTTTCATAGTTTGATTTTCTTCGTTTTGTCCATAAGTAGTGCTATAAAAATGGTTACACTGCCTAATCACTTCTTTGCTAAGCGGCTGGAGATCTGGTTCATGTAAGGTAGCATAATGTGCATATTCTGCTGTTTCCTCTAAAATGACAGCAGCCTTTAATGCATGCTCTATATCTTTTCCAACAGTGAATACTCCATGGCTTCGAAGTAACACAGCAGGTGAATCACAGATATGGTTTATAATCTGCTTCCCTATATCTTCTTCACCAATTGCAGCATAATCAGAACAAGGTACACGATTATTAAACAAATTAGCTGCTGTTGTCGTGTATGAAGGTATATCTAGCCCACGTATCGCAAAGCTTGTTGCAAACGGTGAATGAGTGTGTACTACACTATGAATATCATCACGATGTCGGTAGACATATAAATGACTTGCCATATCTACAGACGGTTTTAATCTTCCCTCAATGACATTTCCGTCTAAATCAACAATGACCATATCCTCAGGCTTTAACACATCAAAGTGGACCCCACTTGGTTTAATAACCACCCTATTACTCTCATAATCTCGATAGCTTACATTTCCACTGGTCCATTTGACAAGCCGCAACTCCTTTAATGCTTTATTCCCGTCACATACTAGCTGTTTCCAAATCTCCAACATTGTACATCACCTTCAATCACAATTAGATTTCATTATAAACTGGTACCAACGTCATCGTTTAATTTTGCTTCTCGCTTAGGTTTAATTTTATTTATATATATTAACCCCGCTAAGGCAACAACGCCTATGATCGTAATTCCACCCCAGCTAAGAAACTGTGCTAATCCAACAAAAATAAATGTCGTCCAGACAGCCCCATCAACAAGTGCAGAAATACTAGAATTTCCTGCCATATCAAATTTCGCAGCCAAAGCAGCATCGGTAATTAATGGTGCCGCCCATGAAGCTATTAACAATCCAACCGCCATATAAATAGTTCCTGCAACGACCGTTCTAATAATATTCCCTCTGAAAACTGGTGTCATCAGACAAACTAAGAATGGAATAGTCGCTAAGTCACCAAATGGCAAGACTTTATTCCCTGGTAAAATGACAGCTAAAAATAAGGTGATTGGTACAATAATTAATGATGCTGAAAGAACAGCCGGATGCCCTACCGATAAGGCACTATCCATTCCAATATAAAGATCTCGTCCTGGCATCCGTCTTTTAACAAACTCACTAGCAGCTTCTGAAATAGGAGAAAGCCCTTCCATAAGTAGAGATACCATTCGAGGCATTAACATCATAACGGCTCCTGTTTGAACAGCAAGCTGCATTACTTCACTCACACTGTAACCTGCCAAGAAACCAATCACAACCCCAATTAACACACCCATTACGGTTGAGTCCCCGAAAATCCCAATTTTCTTTTGAATGGTTTCAGGATTGGCTTCTAATTTATTGAAACCAGGTATTCTATCAAAGACCCAATTTAATGGCTTCGCTACTAAATAAGACGGAGCAGATGCACCATGCGGGAATGTAATCTTTGGAAACCCATAAAATTTTTGAACATCCTTGGCGATTAAATCACCCAAGAAGAAGATTACAATTAAATGGATGGCAATCGTATATAGGCCAAGTGCAAAGTTTCCAGTTAGCGCGTAAACTAGTGAACCCGTAAAGGCACAGTGCCAATAATCCCAAATATCAACGTCCAATGTTTTTGTTAACCCTGTAATCAATAGGACTACATTTATCCCGATACCTAACGGAATGGCTAAACTTCCTAAAGCTGTACCGTATGAAATGGCTGCAGCAGCAGGCCAACCAACATCAATCGTACCGAGTTGAAAACCAAAATTATCAACCATCGCTTTCGATGCAGGCCCTAAACTGTTTGTTAACAAGCCAATAACAAGGTTCAAACCAACGAATCCAATCCCAACAGTTAATCCCGCTTTAAAGGCCTTTGCTGGTTTGGTTCCTAGTATAATTCCAAAGATAAACAGTAGAATAGGTAGCATAACACTTGCACCAAGATCAACGAACCATTGTAGAACCGCCATAAAAATCCCCCTTTTTCAATTAAATTACTCTAGTCCAACCTTATTTAATAATTGTTCTAACCCTTCCTGACTCTTACACTCAGCAAAATCCTTTAATAATTCTTGGTCTTGAAAGATCTCCATTAAACGCTGTAACATCGTTAATTGATCCTCTGATTTTTTTAATGCAAGCATGAAAATTAATGAAACATCAACCTCTTCATTCCCATTTCCCATTAAGCGGAATTTAACCGGTTCTTTTAATGAGGCAAAAGCAATCTGTGGTGTAATGACTTTGTCAGCATCTGTATGAGGAATTGCTACCCCAAGAGTCCCAACTGCCAAGCCGGTTGGGAAAGTGTCTTCCCGTTCCAAAACACCTTCTTCAAAAGTTGCTGAAACTAATTTCGCTTCATATAAAGACAAGGCCATTTTCCTAATTGCATCTGAACGATCACTTGCTTCTAAATTAATAAACGTAATATTTTTATCAAAAAACATGGTTTTTCCCCCTACTGTCTCAACTTCCGTTGATAATAAGCCACGCATCAGTTACCTCCTTTGAGTCTAGTAATTTGGACATTTTTTCATTGTCTTCAGCAAGATCGGCCAATTGGAAGAGTGCCTTTAAATGGCGATTCGGGTTATAAATAGCGAGCGGTGCAACAATGGATACCTTCTGTCCGTTCGCGAACTCTACTGGATTCTTTAAAATAAGCATCGCAAATGCGTCAGCTAGCACTCCTTTTTCCGTTGCCGCATGCGGAATGGCCATGTTTTCACCTAAAAAACTGTATATCTGCTGATGATCATTATCCTCGATTAAAGTGGTCACATAGGATGATTTGATGATATTGTTTTTTACTAAAGGCTCACAAGCAATACTAATTGCCTCTTGCCAATTTTCAACTTTGTCTCTGTATTGAATAAAATCACTAGGTAAAAATTGCCTCAAACCATACGATATAACATCATTGTCTTTTACAACCCTCTTTTGACTATCCTGAAATAAACTCGACAACGAAGTCATCAAGGCGGTCTCATCTGTTATAATCGCATTTTGTTTAATGGTTTCTATTAACTTATTCATATTAATAGTTTCATAGCTTTTTTTATCGATGGTGGTAATCACTTGTTTGCGTAACAATTCTTTTTCTTGTAAAGTCATTAGTGGATTAATTAAATACACAGGTTGCGTGGACTGGATTGGAATGGTGCTAAAAATAATTTCATAATCCTGTTGATACATTTGGAACTGTCTTAGAGATAAACTTTCAGCAAAATAAAACTCAGGAAAGATTTCCTTTAACGTTTGCTTCATTATTTTTGACACAGTTAGACCATTTGTACAAATAACTACTGCACGTTTCTTTTTATGAAGCTCTTCCCCCTGTTTAATAAGTTGCCCCGCAAGAAACATGGTAATAAAGGCAAGCTCTCCTTTTGGAAATTTCTCTCCTATTAATTTTTCGAGTGGATCAATTGAAACTGAAACCATCTCATGCAATTCCATGTATTCCTCAATTAACTGAATCGAGTCATGTTCTTTTAATGTAAGATGATACTTGATTCGATAATATGCTGGTCTCATATGAATCATTAATTTATCGAGGATATCCTTTTTATTATCAATAAAGATACAAGATTTTTTTTCAAAAAGGGCTAACATATCCAGGATTGCAATCTTTAATTCGTTTAATCTTTGATCATTAAGGATATCCGATTGAAAGACATTTGAGGTTAATAGTTGGAGTGTAAGCCATATTCTTTCATTTATTGGTAATTCCATATCCTCATTTAATAGTAGCTCCGTAACTAAGTATTCCTCCGTATCAGCTAACTCCATTATGCCAATGTGAAAATCAGCATTTAGAAAATGTCCTTGTTCAATTCGGGAAAAAATTAATTCTATTATATATGGTAAGCTTTCGTAGCTTTCATCCGTTAAATGGATGTTTAATGAGGTTTCAATAGATTTTACTTTTTCTCTCATTGGAGAAATATCGAGTTGTAAAACCTTTTCAAAGTACTTATGTCCATTAAACAAATTTAAGACGGATTTAACTACGATAATTAATAGTTTTCGAATTTGAAATTCATCCCCGATAATTTCATACCCGTCAGCTCGGCTATAAACGATGGACAAGGAATACTTTTTAATGAATTCTGATGCTTCTTTGATATCGCTTATCCCTGTATTTTTGCTTACGTTAAAAAGATCAATTATATGAAATAGTGAAACCTCTTCTTTTTTTCCTAGTAAATATAAAATAATTAAAAGTGCACGTTCCTTTTCAGTCGGGATATATTCTTCCAATTGATTAACAGATGGATGCGGGACTGAAAAATGCTCAAATATTTTTTTATCAATAATAAAGTTACCGTTTCTACTCTTTGTTATCGGTGTTAAATTCTTCGTTTCTAACCAATGATTAATTTTCTCAATTGAGTATGAAATCTGCCGTCTGCTAAGCTTAAATTTTCCTTCTAGTTCCTTATTTTTTATTTGAGGTGTTCTAATCAATTCATTTAATAAATTTACACTTCGATCATCAAGGAACATTGCTGTACCTCCTTCTGTCTTTATTATAATTGAGTCTCCAAAGAAACTGAAAACGTTTTCATAACAACTTTTCTCCTTTACTAACAGCATTTTGTGTGCAAGTTTGTGCCGAACTTTTACATTTGTTCTTTTTAATTACCTTTGTATAAACTTATCCCTTATAGTACATGTTCGTCAATCACTTTAGAGCAAAAGAAAACTAGAAATTACTGGAATATCTTTTTCTAATGTAATTCCACATAAAAAAACGGTACCATTTTGGATACCGTCATTTAAAATTACAATGTAATATAAACTTCTTCTACATTTTGCTCATGTCGAATAGTTGCTTGTGCAGCAGCCAATCGTGCGATAGGTACACGATAAGGTGAACAGCTAACATAGTCCAGACCAACACGATAGCAAAAATCGATTGAAGACTTTTCTCCTCCATGCTCACCACATATACCTGCTTTTAAAGATGGCTTTGTTTCACGTCCAAGCTTTACACCAGTTTCAATTAACTTACCCACACCATCTTGATCAAGAACCGCAAATGGATTTTCCGGTATAACTTTATTTTCAATATAAGCTTGCAAGAATTTTCCTTCTGCATCGTCACGACTAAAACCAAATGTGGTTTGTGTTAAATCGTTCGTTCCAAATGAGAAAAAATCCGCTTCTTTTGCAATTTGATCAGCTGTTAAGGCTGCACGCGGAATTTCAATCATTGTTCCAATGGTGTAGTTGAACCTTTCACCTGTTTCTTCCTGAACACGATCGGCCGTCTCCTCGACCAATTGGCGCATTGTCTTTAACTCGTTAATGTGGCCAACAAGCGGGATCATAATTTCTGGCTGTACGTTCAACCCTTTTTTAGCAAGTGTGACAACCGCATAAAAAAGGGCTTTTACCTGCATCTCATAGATCTCTGGATAAGTTATACCCAGTCGGCATCCACGGTGCCCTAACATTGGGTTAAACTCAACTAACTGGCTAAGCTTTTTCAGCAATTGCTCTTTTTCCTTTAATTCATTTGAATCTGGATGAGTCATTTGCAACTTTGTGACTCCCACTAAAATTTCTTCTTTATCAGGTAAAAACTCATGAAGAGGTGGGTCTAGTAAACGAATGGTAACTGGATAACCCTGCATCGCTTCGAATATTCCTTCAAAGTCGCTTTGTTGCATTGGTAACAGTTCTTTAAGCGCTTCCATTCTTTCGTTATATTGTTCAGCTAAAATCATTTTTTGTACGATTGGAATCCTTTTAGGGTCCATAAACATATGTTCCGTTCGGCATAATCCAATTCCACCCGCTCCAAATTCAAATGCTTTCAGAGCATCTTCAGGATTATCAGCATTGGCACGAACTCCAATGTTTCTTTCCTGGTCTGCCCAAGCCAGCAAAAGTTGAAACTCATCGGAGAGATCCGGATCAATCATCGGTATTTCACCAAGCATAATTTCACCAGAGGATCCGTCAATCGTAATGATATCACCATAATTCACAAGGGTTTCTCCTACAGTAAACTGCTTGGCTTTCAAATTAATCTTTAAGGATTCACACCCACAAATACATGCTTTCCCCATTCCACGTGCAACGACTGCCGCGTGGCTTGTCATCCCTCCACGGCTCGTTACAATCGCTTGGGATGCTACAATGCCATGAATATCATCTGGCGTCGTTTCAGGTCTAACAAGGATTACTTTCTTTCCTTCGTTCGCTAAAGCCTCGGCTTCATCTGCATCGAAAACAACTTGACCTGTAGCTGCTCCTGGTGATGCAGGTAATCCTTTTGCTAACAATGTCCGCGGATATTTGTCATCGATGCGACGGTGGAGTAACTGGTCTAATTGATCTGGGTCTACACGCATTAAGGCAGTCTTTCTATTAATCAAACCTTCTTCTACCATTTCAACAGCAATTCGAATCGCTGCCTGTGCTGTGCGCTTGCCATTACGAGTTTGTAAAATGAAAAGCTGCCCTCTCTCTACCGTAAACTCAATATCTTGCATTTCTTTATAATGATTCTCCAGAAGGTTGCATGTTTCAGCAAATTGCTTGAAAACCCCAGGTAGATCTGCCTTTAGAGTAGCAATGGGCTGTGGCGTTCGTATGCCTGCCACAACGTCTTCGCCTTGAGCATTGATTAAGTATTCGCCATAAAGAACCTTTTCACCAGTTGAGGGATTTCTAGTAAAGGCAACACCTGTTCCAGAATCATTTCCCATATTTCCAAACACCATGCTTTGGATGTTCACCGCAGTGCCAAGATGATCTGGAATTTTATTCAGGCGGCGGTATACAATGGCACGCTGGTTGTTCCAAGAATTAAATACGGCATTGATCGCCAGGAAAAGCTGTTCAAATGGGTTCTGAGGAAATTCTTTTTTTGTATGATTTTTCACGATTTCCTTATATCCATCAATTACCTCTTTCCAATCTTCTGCTGTCATTTCAGGGTCAGAGGTATAGCCTTTTTCCTCGCGCACTTCTTCTAAAAATTGTTCAAAATAATAACTATCGATCTCAAGGACGACATTACTAAACATTTGAATGAATCGGCGATACGAATCATAAGCAAAACGCGGGTTATCTGTTAAACTAGCCACACCCATTACTGTTTCATCATTCATTCCAAGGTTTAATATGGTATCCATCATTCCAGGCATCGAGAAAACGGAACCGGAACGAACGGAGACTAGTAGAGGATTTTGTGAGTCACCTAGCTTTTTCCCCATTTTTTCTTCTAACCGATTTAGTGCTTCTAAAGTCTGTTTTTCTACTAAATCTGGAATCGATTTACCAGACTCATAGTAAGTATTACAAGCTTGGGTAGTAATCGTAAATCCGAATGGAACCGGTAGTCCGATATTTGTCATTTCTGCTAAGTTTGCACCTTTTCCTCCTAACAAATCCTTCATACCACCGTGACCTTCATCAAATAAATATACGAATTTATCCATTTTTAAAAGCTCCTTTTCTTTTTTAACACATCTAAAATCAAACCAGCAGTTTCTTCTACTGCTTTATTTGAAACATCAATGATCGGACAGCCAACTCGTTTCATTATTTTTTCAGCATGGTCTAGTTCGCTAAGAATTCGTTCGAAGCTGGCATATTTCGCATGAGAGGGGATCCCCATAGCCTTTAGCCGTTCCCTACGAATTTCATTTAATTTATCCGGGGAAATAATCAGCCCAATACAATTTTTTCGTGGAATTTCAAACAGTTCATCTGGCGGGTCTATCTCAGGCACCAATGGTACATTAGCTACTCTAAATCGTTGATGAGCCAGATACATTGACAAAGGTGTTTTTGAGGTCCGTGACACCCCAATCAATACGATATCGGCTATTTTCACTCCCCTTGGATCTCTTCCATCATCGTACTTCACCGCAAATTCAATCGCTTCAATTTTTTTAAAATATTCCTCATCCAATTTTCGCATTAAGCCAGGTTGATGATGAGGCTCCGTATTAAACCTAGTAACAAACGCATTCATTAACGGACTAAGTAAATCAACCGCTACTATTCCTTCTTCACTTGCCCTTCTGTCTAAATAATCCTTTATATACGGAACAACAATGGTATAGGCAATAATAGAATTTTCATTCTTTGCTTGCATAATCGCGTTATCAATATCTTCAAAGTTGTTTACATATGAATTGCGACGAATTTCTACTAGGCCACCGTTAAATTGTGTTGCCACTGCTTTGACTACAAATTCAGCTGTATCTCCAACTGAATCTGAAACCACAAAGACAACTACTTTTTGTCCAAAAATAAAGCCACCTCCCCTAGATCGACCGTTTTACTTTTTTAACATCATTTTATATTTTTACATTTGTTCGTAGTGGTTACATTTGTAAAAATATTATAATGTTTTGTCTTACAAGTCAAGAATAAATGTTTAATTTTTAGAAAATTAAATCTATTAAACAAAAAAGTATTAACCCCTTTGAGGATTAATACTCACTTTTTTACATCATTTATCCATATAGTAGAGCATAGGCGGTTGAATCATCAAGAGCGATGACATCAAAGTAATTGGCCTTTAGAGCGGCTTCTATACTATCAACTTTGTGGACACCTTCTACAATTCCAATTACATATGGAATCTTCTGTAGATGATCTAAATCCAAACCAATTACCCTATTATTTATTGAATGTTTTACTTGCTGACCAAAGGAATCATAAAAATATGACCCAATGTCCCCTACTACCCCTTCTTTTTTTAATATGAATTTATCTTCTTCTTTTAAGTATCCCATTAAGGACATAGTAGATTCTTTATAGGGGTTACCTATTCCAACTATGGCCATGTCTACATTTTTCCCTTCATGTAAGACACTTGCAATATCTTTTGTTTCTACTATGCTTTCTTTTAAATCTTCCGTCTCAACAATAGCAGGAGCATAGAGGTAAGAACAACAACAATTCAATTTTTGAGAAAGTTTATAAGCTAGTATATTTGCTTGTATATCTACAAGATATTTTCCCATGCCACCTACAAGTGGAATAACTTTTTTTAGATCGTTATTAATATTATAAGGAAATTCATTAACGAAACTAGCAAGTGTGTTTCCCGATGAAATCCCTATATTTTCTATATCAGCAAGATTTTTCGAGACAAAATAAGCCGCTGCTTTTCCTAATGATTTTTTAATCATATCATTTGTTAAACCCGCAGTTGGAACCACTATTGCTTCTTTCAAATCATATTTATCTTCCAATGCCCTACCTAGCTCTACTATATGTGCATTTTCATCCTTGATATAAATTTCTACAATTCCTTCATCCCTTGCCTTTTGTAAAACTTTCGAAATAGCAGACCGGGATATCCCCATTTTTTTTGAAATTTGGCTTTGAGTCCATCCTCCAAAATAATATAAATTTGCTACCTTCACCATAAAACCACGCTCTTCCCAAGCATTCATACGACAACCTCCCTTCACAAGAGGTTTTAAATTCAAATGATCCTAGTTTTTTAGATTCAATTCCTACCATTAATGAGGGACAATTACTTTTTTTACTACTAATTGATCCGTATTTTCGGTAAATGCCTTTTCAGTTTCTTCAAGTCTATATCGATTTGTAATAAATATTGAAAAATCGATCAACTTTTCATCAATCCATCTTACTGCTTCTTTATGGTCAGATTTTGATGCACCATGTACTCCGAAAATAGACAACTCTTTATATGTGATTTGATTTGTATCGAGTTGGTAATTGGTACGGTCCTTTTTTGGTAACCCTGCAAAAAACAAGACTCTTCCTGTTTTTCTAACAGATGATAATGCTAGATTTTGCATTTCATTTGAAGGGACAGTAATAATTGCTGCATCACAACCGTATCCTCCCGTCTCTTTCAGTATCTGTTGTTCAATATCTTTCGTACCTGGGTCAATACATACATCTGCACCAATTTGTTTGGCAAACTTCCGACGTTCGCTTGAACGTTGTACTACAATAATTTTTCCTACTCCCATTTTCTTAAGGGCTGCTATAAACATGCAGCCAATGGCTCCTGCACCATAGACAGTAACTGCTTCTCCAGCCTTTATCGATAGCTTTCTTAATCCACTAATCACACATGAAAAGGGTTCGGACAAACTTCCTTCTTCAAAGGAAGTTTGGTTGGCAATCTTACATATGGAGCCGTTCTCAACAACAAGTCTATTTAAAACCACATACTCCGCAAAGCCACCGTCAAATTGGTATCCGACCGTCCATCTTTGCACGCAATGATGACCTAAATTTTCTTGACAATATTGACATTCTCCACAGGGTACATGGGCTCCTAAACAAACTCGATCTCCAATTGCAAAGTTTTGAACAAAAGTACCCTTTGCAACAATTTCCCCTGCAATTTCATGGCCCAAAATCCTAGGGTATGAAAATCGGTCATCTCCGTTCTTAAATACTCTTAAATCAGAACCACAAACACTTACTGCTCTGACTTTCAAGAGAATACTATATTCATCCACCTCAGGAAGAGACTTTTCACATATTTCCAGCTTCGAAACCCCAGTTAAAGCAACTGCCTTCATAAGCTCACCATCCTTTCTATGAATGCGTTTTACTACTCAAAAAATCTAACCTTTTATGAAATTCGTAATTTAATAATTGTTTTTCCAATTCGATTTGCTTTTCGCTTAAATTCAATTCCTTTGAAAAATGGGCAATTACTACATCGATAATTTCAGGAATCATATTTCGATTAAATAATAGATATCCTGTTCGCCGATCAAAGAAATCAGTCAAACGAACAACCATCTCATGTTCCATGGTATAAAGAATCTCAGCTGCTGCTGCAATTTGTTTAAATTCTTTGTGTTCATTGGTTTCGTTACTGATTAATTCCTTCATTATATTAAATAGTTTTGGTGTATTGGTTCCATATCGGTAAAAGTACTCTTTAACAAGCTCTTCAGTGATATCAAAGTGCAAAAACTCAAGTAGTGCACTCTTTGAGAGATGTAATAATTCTTCATAGTGGTTAAATTTCCCACCAGTAAGTTTTATCTCTGCTGTTTGTGATGGGGAAGGTGCTAACTCGCCTTTATTAATGATATAATCTAAGACTCTTTCAGCCATTTTCCGATACCCTGTTAACTTGCCTCCAGCGATCGTAATAAGTCCAGAATCCGCTTCAAAAATTTCATCTTTCCTAGACAATTCTGCTGCTTGTTTTCCTTCCTCTTGTATTAATGGGCGTAATCCTGCCCAACTCGAGGTGATATCCTGCTCTGTTAGCTTTACAGTCGGAAACATTCCATTTATACAATCTAGTAAATAATCTACATCTTCTTGATCAACCCTTACATCATCCAGATCATCATGATAATCCGTTTCCGTCGAACCTATATAAGTACATCCGTCTCTTGGTACGACAGCAATCATTCTTCCAGCTGCATCAAAATATATAGACTCGTTAACTGGGAATCTAGAAAATGGAACGACTAAATGAATTCCTTTTGCTAAATGAATTCTCTTTCCCGAAATAGGCCCATTCAACTGACGAACCATATCTACCCATGGGCCTCCCGCGTTTACAATATATTTTGCAAAAATCTCAAAGGTACGTCCTGTAGTCATCTCTTTAACACGAACACCAATTGCTTGCCCTTGCTGATCTTTTATGATGTCGATGACTTCCGCATAGTTACATAGTAAGGCACCATGCTCATGTGCAGTTTTAGCGACCTCCAACGTTAACCTACTGTCATCGGTTCGATATTCTATATACATTCCACCTCCACTGACAGTCTCATCATTTAGCAAAGGCTCTTGTTCAAATACTTCTTTTTTTGTAAGCATATAATGTCGTTCTTCTTTTTTTACTCCAGCTAATTTATCGTAGGAGGCTAACCCAATTTTTAATGTAACTTTATTAAAACTTCCATTCTTCACGATCGGAAATAACATTTGAACGGGTATAACCAGATGCTTGGAGTTTTCGTGGACAATCGCACGCTCTCTTCCAACCTCACGAATAACGGGAAGGTCACCCTGTTTTAAATATTTTAATCCACCGTGTATCAATTTCCCTGAGCGACTACTTGTACCTGAGCCAAAATCTTGCTTTTCAACTAAACCCACTTTATAACCACGAGAGACTGCGTCCAAAGCAATGCCACTTCCGGTTATACCCCCACCAATAATGAGAATATCCAGCTTTGAACTTGACATCTCCTCAAGATTTTTCATCCTTAAATTCGCAGAAAAACGCTTATTATTGTTTTCCATTTTTGCCCTCCATTAATGGAATTAACCAACTCTATTTTTCCCTTGTCTAATTCTGTCAAAGGTAATAGCTAGTAAGACAACGATTCCAATGATTACTCTTTCCCAATAGGCAGAAACACTTAATAAAACGATGGCATTGGCGAGTACTCCCATTAACGCTGCTCCTAACACCGTACCAATTATTTTCCCTTGACCTCCCATAAGTGAAGTACCGCCGATTATGGCAGCTGTAATAGCAGGCATTAACCAGCCCTCACCTATTTGTGGCTGACCAGCACCTAGTCGAAGCATCATTAGGATCCCTGCGCAAGCAGCAAAACCACCAGATAGGGCATAAATAATAATTTTTGTTTTATCAATTCTAATTCCTACAAGGTTTGCAGCGGACTCATTCCCTCCAATTGCATAGATATGTCTTCCAAATGGTGTAGAATGTAAAGTATAAATTAATATGATTCCTAATATAACCATGATTACACCAGGAATTGGTGCACTCCCGATCATTCCTTGCCCTAAAAATAATACTTTCTCTGGGATACCCTGAATTGGCCATCCTTGGGTGATAACCATGATTAATCCGAAAAATACTTCCCCCATTGCTAGCGTAACAATAAAGGGATTTAAATTTAGCTTTGTAATTAAAATTCCGTTTATTGATCCTAGAAGCGTTCCAATTATGACGCCCAGAACTACACAAACAAATGGGTTAATCCCTGTGTTGACCATTAACCACGCTGTAAGAATCCCCGTAAGACCGGCAATTGCACCTATCGAAAGATCAATCCCTCTAGTAAGTAATACTAGCGTTTGCCCCATTGCAAGAATGGCAACAAAAGAAAATTGTCTTACCAAAACTCCCAAGTTATAACCATCAGCAAAACTTGGAGTAACAATCGTTAATATTAAACACATCAGAATGAGAACCCCAAAGATTCCACTTTCTGTTGAATTGATTAAATTTTTCACTTTTGAAAAGCCTGTTACATTCTTCTCTCTCATTTCCATTTCAAGTTTCATGTTTTACCCTCCTTCATCTTTTGCACTTAACCAAGCGCTCCTTTTAAAATGTCCTCCTGGGTTGTTTGATTCGGATCAAAAAATCCCTTTTCTTTTCCTTGGTGCATGACCATAATTCGGTCCGAAAGGTTGAGTACTTCTTCTAATTCGGAAGAAATGACAATTACTGAGAGACCATTATCAGCAAGCTTTACTATCAAGTCATGGATCTCTGCTTTTGCATTAATATCGATTCCTCTTGTTGGCTCATCTAAAATGAGAACCTTTACATCTTTTGCCAACCATCTAGCTAATATTACCTTCTGTTGATTTCCTCCACTTAATAAACCAATTGGCTTTTCCATTGAAGACGTTTTAACTTTTAAATCATTAATATAGGTATCTACGAGCTTATCTTCTTTTTTTCTATTTATTAGTGATCCTTTTGATATCGAGTTCAATAAAGGTATGGATAAATTTTCCCTTATGGACAAAATTGGAAAGATGCCTGATTTCTTTCTTTCTTCGGGTACAAACCCTATTCCAAGTTTTATCGCTTTTGTCGGTGAATTAATTTTAATCTTTTGATCATACCAAAAGATTTCTCCCTGATCTGGTAATGTCTCCCCAAAAATAGCCTTCACTAACTCCGTTCTTCCAGATCCAACCAGTCCTGCAATACCTAATATTTCTCCCTCTTTCAGGTCAAAACTTATATTTTCAAATTCATTCTTTCTACTAAAATTCTTTATACTTAGAATACGCTTCTGATTTTCTTGAACTAATCGATTCTTTTTCCTCTTTTTAAACTCACGCCCGACCATTAAATTAATAATTTGCTCCCTTGAAATCCCATCGTTTTCTAGCGTAGAGATTAAATTTCCATCTCGTAACACCGAAATTCTTGAGGAAATTTGTTCAATCTCTTCCATATGATGTGAGATAAAGATAATTGATTTCCCTTCATCAATTAATTGATATAAAATAGAAAACAATTTTTCAGCTTCTTGAGCGGTTAGAGCGGCTGTAGGTTCATCTAAAATAAGTATTTGCTCCAAATGCTAAAGCTCGAGCAATTTGTACAAACTGTTGATAAGCACTTCTTAAATCTCCCACTTTAGTTGTAACATCTAAATCCACACCAATTTTATTTAAGAAGACTTTTGCCTGTTGATTCGTTGTTTTCCAATCCACTTGAGGAAACCCTCGCTTACATTTTTCACTACCTAAAAAAATATTTTCGCCAATGGAAAGGTTAGGTGCTAAATTCAATTCTTGTGGAACTATACCAATCCCTAATGATAGAGCAGTTAAAGGTGAATCAATTTTTACCTTTTTCCCATTCACAAAGATTTCTCCACTATCTGGCTGCAGCAACCCCATAATGATGTTCATTAAAGTACTTTTACCTGCCCCGTTTTCCCCTACTAATGAGTGGATTTCCCCAGCATGGAGCGTAAAATTAACATTATTTAAAACTCTTACCCCAGGGAAGCTTTTATTTATCCCCTTTAAATCTAGTACTATTTTTTCGGACATTTATTCACTCCCTTTCTTGAATAGAACTTCGTTGCAACCAAGGCTGATTGCAACGAAGTATCAATGTTATTTTAATAGTTTGAAAAACTCCTGATATTCCTCTTGCTTCTTACGCCATTCATCCAAGTTTTCTTTTTTTACAACATAAGAATCAATGGAATCTATTTCTGGAACTTCATTACCTCTCGCTAGTTCTAACATATGATAAACTGCTTTATATCCAATATCCGGAACGTTTTGAACAACAATTGCAGAAATAACACCTTCTTCTAAGAATTTAATGGTTTCAGGATCATCATCCATCCCCATAATTAATACATCACCCGCTTTTCCAGCACTTTGGACTGCACGAGCTGCACCAATTGGATTTGCTGCGTTATTTGCAAAAATCCCCTTAAGATTAGGATTTGCCTGTAAGATAGACTCCGTTAACTCTGTAGCTTTAACAATGTCATCATTGTCAGCTTGCTCAGCAACAATTTTCATATCAGGATATTTTTCAATAACTTTTTTAAACCCGGCAACACGTTCTTTGTGACTCGGTGCTCCTAAAGAACCTAGAAGGATTGCAACTTCTCCTTTATAATCAAGTTGTTTTGCTAGCTCTTCTGCAAGTACTTCACCATCTTTTTCATTATGGTCATTTCCTACATAAACAGATCTGTTACTTTCAGAAGCATCTGCCTCGAAGGTGATTATTTTGGAACCGTTTTCAACCGCTTGATCAATAATAGGAGTGGTTGCGGTAGGGTCTAAAGCGGCAACGGCAATGACATCAGGTTTTTTTGAGATTGCAGACTCAACTTTTTGGCTGTGAACAACAATATCAGCTGTAGGTGGTGCATCCCATTCGAACTTAACATCAATTCCTTGCGCCTTTAATTCCTCTACTGCCCCTAAAGCACCCGCACGTACTGATTCGTACCATGGATGAATGAGTTTAGGAACAAAAATAAAATGATAGGATTCTTTTCCATCTGAATTGTCTGCTGAATCCCCACTGCTTTCATTAGTAGTTTTACTTCCACAAGCAGAAATAATCATTACGATTAAACTAAATACTATTAACAGACCGATCTTTTTTAGATGTTTCATAGATAATTACCCCTCTTTATATTTTTATTTTTAATCCCTTTCATAACACCTTTAGGTTCCGCGGTTGAACCACCTCCTTAATTCGATCAAGGATTGCACTTTTTTCTGCCTAAAGACCAATAAGCAAGGCCAGAAAGTAAGGAATTAGGACTGAAATTACACTTGTAATCAATCGGCCATATGCTACTGCCTTTAGCCCAGCTCTTACGGTTCTCTTTTCTGAATTACTCATGGACAATGCAGTTGGTAAAAAGTCACAACCAACTTGAACATTTGTTGCAAAAAGAGCTGGAATTAGCCAAATAAAATCTACATTACCTAATGCAATTTGATAGCCTAAAATAACCACTAAAACCTGGCCAAGGGTAGCTCCCGCACCTAGATAGTTTGAGAATATTGGAATGGAGAAAATAATAGCCATCATTACTAGTCCTAGCAAATTTCCCATCGTGTATCTGGTAAGGGTTGAAAGAACACTTTCTAAGTTTAGTAGATGAAAGGTACCAATAATAGCAGATATACCTAGCATTAGAGGCAGAACATGTGTAATAAAGGAATTTACAGCCTCTTTACCTGCCTGGTAAATAAAACCCATACTGTAAGCTACTGCCTTTGCTGGAAGTGTCAATAT
>Ga0182742_1002526_pt1 | contig 20015 bp, 17 predicted proteins | sample eDN5th37CBELigMG_FD_128880 | JGI IMG/M metagenome (GOLD analysis project Ga0182742, IMG submission 128880) | Enriched Miracle-Growth compost microbial communities from Emeryville, California, USA - eDNA 5th pass 37_C BE-Lig MG (version 2)... ... | reverse complement strand
CGTTCGATCCGGCAGCTGCTGCTGAGTGATGGAATGAGTGAGTTGTTCAAAGTGTTGGAGATGTATAAAAGGGAATGAAAAAAGCTGCCGGTTCCGGATGAACGGAATCGGCAGCTTTATTGTCGAGAGCTTACGCTTTCGGTTTAGAACGTGTCCAGCTGGAAGAATGACCAGTATGTGAACCCAAAGAACGAAATGATCATATACCCCCAGAACAGGTATATGTACGTACGCTCGGTCAAATTCATGTAGCCTAAGATAACAAATGCCGCTGTTTGGAAAAAGAACAGCATCGCCATTTCGTACATATCTCCGGCAAGAGCCATTAAACCGATGACAAGCGTAAAGAAACCAAGAACACGGAACATGCGTCCTGGCATGACGCTCCCCCTCTCTGCAAAAACATAAGTCGTGTTTAAACATCTTTTTGTATTATATCCGTTTGAGCATCTAAAGTAAACGAGAATAATGTGAATCTTTTCATTAGGACTTTGGACGTATGTTCTGAAAACATTTTGGATATACAAATTAGTATGAAATAGATTCTATGAACTCTACTATGGGCATAGAGATTAAATGTGTATCTATACCCGGAACCATTGGTTAGGAGGTTTAGAAGTATGTCGGCTGTACGACAAGATGCATGGAGTCCAGAAGATGACCTTATATTGGCAGAGGTGACGCTTCGCCATATTCGCGAGGGAAGCACGCAGCTGCTCGCTTTCGAAGAAGTAGGAGAACGAATTGGAAGGACGGCGGCGGCTTGCGGCTTCCGCTGGAATTCGAATGTTCGCAAGAAGTATGCTGCCGCGATTCAGATTGCGAAGCAGCAGCGCCAGAAGCGCAATTCCCGCAAGAGCGCTCCCGCCCAGGAGCCGGAGACCGTGACGGTTGCCGCGTTACCGGACTTCAGTGAAAGACACGAGAATGAATCGGAAGAGTCGATTTCCTTCGATGCGATTATCCGCTATTTGCGGCAGTGGAAGGGCACCTTGACGGAGTTGAGCCGCCAAGTGCGCACGCTGGAGAAGGAGCTTCGCGAGAAGGAAGAGGAAGCCGCACGCTTGCGTGAAGAGAATGAAAGACTATCGAAAGAAGTCAATCATGTACAAAGCGACTATCGAACCGTTAACGAGGACTATAAGGCGTTGATTCAAATTATGGATCGCGCGAGAAAGCTGGCGTTCCTCGCAGAGGACGACGACGATTTGAAAGCGAAGTTTAAGATGGACGCGAATGGAAATTTGGAGAGAATTGAATAAGAAGTCGCGGATCCCGGCTCGAATATGGCTAGGGATCTTTTGCGTTTAGGACGACCGTGGTATAATTTATGGTAAAAATGGTTCCGACGCAGGAATGGAAAGCAGGTGAGCAATGTCTAACATTCTCGAATTGTTAGCCTACTTCGCGGTTGCGCCTTTCGTCCCATTTATTTTAGTCTGGTTCTTAGTCTACTTTACAAAGAAAGAGAAGAAGCTCGCTACGAAATGGGCTATGGACGTCACAACGGCCTTTTTGTTCTTCACTGTAGCTGCATTGTACAATATGATCTTTACTTCAAGCTTCGGTCCTTACTTGCTGCTCCTTATTTTTTTGTTGGCGTTCGGTTTGCTCGGCAACGCACAGCACCGCAAACAAGGGAAGCCTGATTTAAAGAAAGCCGCGCGCGCAGTGTGGCGGATGGGTTTTTTGGGACTGGCCCTTGCTTACGTATTATTCATGTTTATCGGATTAACGAAGAGCATCACAACGGTGTAATGAAGTGCAGTTTTCATAAACAATTCTGCAAACGCTTTCTCGTTACTGCTATCAAGTCGGCGGGCCGGCGGCAGGTTCCCCCGCTTTTGACTAACTCCGTGCAACAAGGGTAAAATGATAGAATTGTAATGAGAAGAGGGGATTACAATGCGATTTGAAACGTATGCATATATGAAACGGCACCCCATCGCTTCGGATTATGCCGCCGGAGCGGAGGCGGTGCTTCGTCGGTTTGACGCCGAAAACCCATATTCTGACGAGCATCGGGTATGGGCGGAGCGCTCCGCTTGGCTTGACCGGAGCGAGCGGCCGCAAGCCGAGCGCGGCCAGATCGCGGATGCGGTGTTGTCGTATAACCGTGTACATAATAACGTGCCGGAAGCGATCGCTGCTGCGGAACGTCTGCGGGATCCTAGAGCACTTGCGGTCATCGGCGGCCAGCAGGCAGGGTTGTTCACAGGGCCGATGCTGGTCATTTATAAAGCGATTACGATCCTTAACACAGCGAAGCGCGCCGAGGCGGCTTTAGGCCGGCCGGTCGTGCCGGTGTTCTGGATCGCCGGCGAAGATCACGATTGGGACGAAGTGAATCATACCTTCGTAGTTACGCCGCAGCTCGATGTGGTGAAGCTGACGGTTGCGCATCCCCATACGGACAAGCGTACGTCAGTGAGCCGGACGGAACTGACGGGCGAAGCGTGGACCGAGGCCTTGTCGGCCTTGTCGGACGCGCTGCCGGATACGGAATTTAAAGCAGGGATTATGGATGAGCTCAAGCGGATCGCTTCGGAAGCATCAACGCTGTCGGCAGCGTTCGCGAAGACGATCTCGTTATTGTTTGGCAAACACGGGTTAGTGCTTGTCGATTCCGACGATCCGTTGTTGCGGGCGGTTGAAGGAACTATGTTTACGGAGCTGGTTCGCCGGCGCGGCGAGCTTGCCTCAGCGTTGAAATCAGGAGAGCAGGCGGTCACTTCCGCAGGGTATCCGCTGCAGGCGGAAGCCGCGGAGAACGGGTTCCAATTGTTTATGTTCCACGATGGGGAACGTAAGCTGCTGTACGCTGACGGCGAAGATGCCGTCGACCGGAAGGGGACGTTGCGAATCCCGCGCGGGGAGCTGGAGCGCCTTGCATTGGAGGAGCCCGCTTTATTGAGCAATAACGCGCTGACTCGTCCCCTGATGCAGGACTACTTGTTCCCGACGCTCGCCGCGGTGCTTGGCCCAAGCGAGATTGCGTACTGGAGCACGCTGAAGGAAGCGTTCCATCTGTTCGGCATGCGTACGCCCGTGGTTGTACCCCGCCAAGAGTTCACTTTGCTGGAAGGCACGGTGCAGAAGCAGATGGACAAGTTCGGCTTGACGTTCGCGGACGCTTGGGAACAGTTTGAGGAACGCCGTAACCAATGGCTGCGTGAACAGGATTCATTAGGTTTGACGGATCGGTTTACAGCGGTAAAGGAAAGCTTCACGGAGCAATATCAACCGTTGGTGGATGCGGCGGCTTCGATCAATCCGGGGCTTCGCAAGCTTGGAGAGACGAATTTAGGGAAAATTATGGAGCAGATCGATTTTCTTGAGAAGCGGGCGACCGATGCGATGAAGCAGCAGCATGAAGCCGGCCTTAGGCACTGGGAGCGAATCCGGTTGACGATTGCGCCGAACGGCAAGCCGCAGGAGCGGGTTGTCAACGTGTTCCAATATTTGAACCGTTACGGCGTCGCGTGGCTCGACACTGTCGTGGAAGCGGCAGAACTCGACTTTTCGACCGGATACAAGCCGCATGAGGTTATTTATTTATAATAAAAGAGATGTGCTCGGAGGAGTGGGTGAAACAATGACAACAACGAAACAAAACATGAGCATTATTGCCGATCCGGCGTTGGCACCGGAGGGGCGGCGGAAAATTGACTGGGTGCGCGAGCATATGCCGGTATTAAATCGTATCCGCGAACAATTTGAGTCTGAACAGCCGTTTAAGGGATTGAAGGTAGCCATCTCTCTCCACCTTGAAGCGAAAACCGCATACTTGGCCAAGGTGGTGCAAGCGGGCGGGGCGGACGTTACGATTACAGGCAGCAATCCGCTGTCCACGCAGGATGATGTATGCGCGGCTTTGGTTGAGGACGGCATCACGGTTTTCGCGAAATATAACCCAAGCCCAGACGAGTATAAAGATCATCTGGTAAAGACGTTGGAGACGAAGCCGGACCTCATTATCGACGATGGCGGTGACCTCGTTACGATCCTGCACGGAGAGCGGCAAGATCTGCTTGTGCAGGTTCGGGGCGGCGCCGAGGAAACGACGACAGGTATTCTGCGCTTGAAGTCCTTGGAACGCGAAGGCAAGCTGCGGTTTCCGATGGTTGCAGTCAACGACGCCTATTGCAAATACCTATTCGATAACCGGTACGGCACAGGCCAATCGGTGTTTGACGGAATTATCCGTACAACAAATCTGGTCATTGCCGGCAAGACCGTCGTCGTTGGCGGCTACGGTTGGTGCGGCAAAGGCGTCGCCATGCGGGCGAAGGGGCTTGGTGCACAAGTGATCGTAACCGAGGTGGACGCGATTAAAGCCGTTGAAGCTGTGATGGACGGCTTTACGGTGATGCCGATGGCAGAAGCTGCAAAGGTAGGCGATTTCTTCATCACCGTTACAGGCAATAAGGATATTATCCGGGGAAGCCATATGGAAGTGATGAAGAATGGCGCCATTATGTGCAACGCGGGGCACTTCGATGTGGAAGTGAACAAGAAGGAACTTGCGGCGCTCGCCGTATCGAGCCGCGAAGTGCGCAAGAACATCGAAGAGTTCCAACTGAAGGACGGCAGAAAGCTTTACTTGCTAGCCGAAGGACGCCTGGTGAATCTTGCGGCAGGGGACGGCCATCCGGCCGAGATTATGGATATGACCTTCGCGCTGCAAGCGATGGCGCTGAAATATGTGAATGAACATTACGAAACGATCGGCAATAAGGTCGTTAATGTGCCTTACGAGACGGATGAACAAGTCGCCCGTTACAAGCTGGAAGCGCTCGGTGCCGCAATCGACACCTTGACGGATGAGCAGAGAGCTTACTTGGACGGTTGGGCGGAACATTAAGATGAGTTGTGTGAGCGGGGTCTCCTCGTGTCATGTTTGACATGGGGGGCTCTTTTTTTTGTGCGTGGAATTACCCTTTTCATTAAGCAGGCCTTAGACTGCAGAAGCTTTCGACTGCCGTATCTTGACACTGTGTTGCAGCTTTAGACCGCCGTGGGTAAGTTGTATGTTTCGCGGCTCTGTTGCGTCGAATTTCGTTTGCTCAGCAAAGTAGGGAACTCTATGCAGAACTGATACAAATCATCGCGAATCGACTTCCCCTCTGCAGCTGCGTTCCAACGGAAACTGTATTCGTCCAGGTACGTCTGAAGGTACTTAAAGCCAACGCCGCGAAAAAGGCGAATCAACCATCGCTCAGCCTCATAATAGCATAGCATCAAGGGGTGGAAGCCGGGCATCTGGGCTCGCTTCAGCATGGTGACGAATGCCGCCGGGTGCGTGTGGCGCTTCATATAACGGATTTCCCCTTCCCGGGTGAGGCTTCTGAAGTAAAGATCCCGTTCGGGAACGGTGGAGATTTTCAAGCGGCAAGGTTGCCCGTCAGGGTCCAGGGAAGCGCCAATGACAACCACTTGCTCCTGTGGATGACGCTGTCGACCGTTGGGCGGGAGCCTGAATAACCAACGCTTCGAACATGCGGTACCTGCTTCAACGGTACCGTTCAGCAGCCGGGCGGATTCGACCGCGTGGATGGCGCTGCGGATGCGGGTCATGATTCTCCATGCTGTGGTATGAGATGTACCGATGGACTTAGATAACTGCAGCGCATTGATGCCGTTCGTGTATGACAGGAGCTCGATCGCATCGGCCCACTTGTTCAAGGGGGTTCGGCTTTTCTCCATCATCGTCCCGCAGGTTACTGTGGTCTGATGCCTGCAGAGCTTGCATTGGTATAACGGCAGCCGGCGTGTAACAATCGTATAAAACTCCCAGAAGCCGCATCTTGGGCAAGAAAAACCATTAGGCCATTTCTTTTCGAAGAAAAAAGCTATGATATCGTCCAAGTCAAACCGCCCCCGAACAAATAATTACTACTCGCATTATACCAAACATATGTTCCGTAATCAACATAATTATTCCTTTCTGATCAAGCGAAATTCGGTGCAAAGGACCGTCGGATCAGAATTGCTGCCCCCCTCCCAGGAGAGAGTGGCGGTGCCGACAAAACCTGAGCAAGTGAAATGCGGCGCAAAGGAGCTGCAGATGCTTACTCCAAGTACCGAGCGAAATAAATAAGGCACACTTGCAACTAAGGACTGGAAGACTGCGTCTAATGGAATAACGGATCATCCGAAATTTTCCTATGAGAAAAGAGGCGTGGTTCATGAAGGGGTCTATTGGGAAGAAATACAGAACCGCAGCAGCACTATTGTTAGCGGTACTTCTACTCGCGGCGGGCTGCAGCAGCGGTTCCAGCAGTAAATCGGCGGGCAGCGCGGCGAACACGAACATGGCCTTTCCGGCGGAAGAGGCGGTAATGGATATGGCGGTGCCTCCCGCGGCGCCCGCTCCCGCACCGTCTGGAAGACCGGGCGAGTTCCAATCGGTCAGCGGGTCGGGAACGACGGTTGGAGGCGTAACGGCGTCAGCGACGGCACAAAACACCGGGATCAGCCGAATGCTGATTTACAAGGCAAACCTTACGATGGAAGTGGAACACTACGACGACGCTTATACCGAAATCCAAAACCTCATCCATCTTTCCGGGGGTTATATCGTTCAGTTTTCGGAGCAAACCTCCGGAGCGGAACGTTCCGGGGTATTTACGATGAAAGTGCCGGCAACGGATTTTAGCGGCTTTCTGGAGCGGTTGGAGGAGCTTCCTCATAAATCTCTTCAACGCAGCATGAACGCGCAAGATGTTTCGGAGGAATACGTCGACTTGGAAGCGCGGCTGAAGGCGAAGCAGGTTGTTGAAGAACGTTACTTAAAGTATATGGGCGATGCGGTGCGTTCGGAAGATCTGATTCGTTACACGAATGAGCTGGCAGCGATTCAAGAAGAGATCGAGCGCTTGAAGGGGCGAATGAGATATTTAGAGCAGAACGTAGCGTACTCTACAGTTGAGTTGCGGTTATATGAGCGCGCTAGCAAAGCCCTAACAGCCGGAACGGAGCCTAACCTAGCGGATCGGATGGGGGACGCGATTCGGGTAAGCACGAATGTGTTGGTGACCGTGGCGGAGGGCATTTTGATTCTGCTGGCGGGACTCATTCCGATCGCTATCGTCACATTCCTGATCGGCGGTCCAATATATTTGTATTTTCGACGGCGTAAAGCAAAAACCGAAAAGAATCGACCCTTAATTCCGTAAAATATTTTTTGAAATCCTGCTGAACAGAGCAGGATTTTTTATTTCCACAGCGAAATTGAAGTAAGTGTGGTGGAAAGTGGGGGCAAGTGGGGGAAAAGGGAGACAAGGTGGTGAGCTGAAATGTTCATGGGGGAATATCAACATACGATTGATGAGAAAGGCCGCATGATCATTCCGGCAAAATTCCGCGACGAGCTCGGTTCCTCATTCGTTATCACCCGCGGATTGGATCAATGTTTGTTCGTGTATCCGATGTCCGAATGGGCTGTCATGGAGCAGAAGTTAAAGGCTCTGCCGCTCATGAAGTCGGATGCGCGGGCATTTACCCGGTTTTTCTTCTCCGGCGCCGTCGAATGTGAGCTCGACAAACAGGGAAGGGTAAATATACCAGGCAACCTGAGGGACCATGCCAAGCTTGAGAAGGAGTGCGTTGTCATCGGCGTCTCCACTCGAGTGGAGGTTTGGAGCAAGGAAGCGTGGGACAACTATTCCCAGCAATCCGAGGAATCGTTCAATGAAATTGCCGAGAAGTTGGTTGATTTCAACTTCGATCTGTAAGAAGAAAACTAGGTAGTCAGAAGGGGTTACAACACATGTTTACACATATAACGGTTCTAAAGGAGGAAGCGGTGGAAGGGCTGGCGGTGAAGCCGGACGGCGTCTATGTAGATTGTACGTTAGGCGGCGCGGGACACAGCAGCTTAATCGCTTCGCTCCTTGGAGAAACCGGAAAATTGATCGCATTCGATCAGGATGATGCCGCACTAAAAGCTGCAAGCGAGAAATTAACGCCGTACGGAGATCGGGTGGTGCTGATTCGGTCCAATTTTCGAAGATTGAAACAAGCTCTGCACGAGATCGGCGTATCGGAGGTCGACGGGGTGCTCTTTGATCTCGGCGTATCCAGCCCGCAGCTGGATGAAGCCGAACGCGGATTCAGTTATCAGCATGATGCGCCGCTTGATATGCGTATGGACCAGCATGCGCCGGTCAGCGCCTACGACGTCGTGAACGAGTGGCCGGAATCGGAGATTGCCCGGATCTTATTTCAGTACGGCGAGGAGAAATTCGCCAAGCGGATTGCCCGCGAGATCACAGAAGCGAGGAAGGTAGCGCCGATTCGCACGACAGGTGAGCTTGCTGAGCTTGTGAAAGCGGGAATTCCCGCCGCGGCGCGCCGAACGGGAGGCCATCCGGCCAAGCGTTCGTTCCAAGCGATTCGCATCGCGGTTAACGATGAGCTTGCCGCTTTCGAAGAAGCCCTTAACCAAGCGATTGAGGTAACCAAACCGGGAGGGCGAATTTCAGTCATTACGTTTCATTCTCTCGAAGACCGCATCTGCAAGACAACATTCGCTTCACGCCTTGGCAAATGCGTCTGTCCGCCGGATTTTCCGGTGTGCGGCTGCGGAGCGAAGGGCGAATTGAAGTTGGTAAACCGAAAGCCGATCGAGGCATCTGAAGAAGAATTACAGTCGAATCCCAGGGCACGTTCCGCGAAGCTACGGATTGCAGAGAAGATATAAACGATTAGGGAGAGAGGGGAAAAACGATGAGCGCATATATTCACGGGAATCTGGCGTTAAACGACCGGAGGGAAACGGACGCTGATGCGGAGAGAAGGAGGCAGCCGGCGAAGCAGAAGGTGCTGCTTAAAAAAACGCTGCCCACTGGAGAAAAACTGTTATACTTATTCACTTTGATCGTTTGTTTCGCGGTGATGGGACTGATGTCGTACCGATATGCCGCGATCTACGAGACGAACAGTCAATTGGTCAAGATGGAATCAGAAATCAAGGCGCTGGAGGAAGAAGGTCAACGGTTGAAGAACGAAGCTGCGAAGCTGAACGATCCGGAACGGCTGCTTCGCGAAGCGATCCAACTGGGGCTTCTCCCGCCGGATGAGGCGGTTAAGCTGATGCAATCGTCCGGTGCGGTGGCGCTGGGGTCAACGGAATAAACGCAAATAAGCGGCTGACATAAGCAAAGTTAAAAAGTAAGGTGGGGAATGATGGATGCTGCAAAAGATTAGAGTGCGCTCGCTCCTGCTTGGGGGTGTGTTCACTCTTCTTTTTATATTATTAACTAGTCGGTTATATTGGCTGCAGGTGGTTGAGGCGTCCTGGTTGAGCGAGAAAGCGGCGGCGATGTGGGAGACGGAGCGAACGCTGCCCGCCAAACGGGGCACGATCTATGACAAAAACATGGAGGTGCTCGCGGGAGATACGAAAGGGTATACCGTCGTAATCAACCCGAAGGTGATCAACCAATTCGGTCTCGAGCAAGAAGTGGCGGAAGGGCTGTCGGAGCTGCTGGACAAGCCGGAGAAAGAGCTGTACGCGCTAGTCACGGCTCGGGACGGGGAAGGTAACCTGCGGGTTTACCGCGAGGTGCGCAATGAAGGCTGGAAAATCCCTGAGGAGAAGGCCAATGAGATTCGGGCTTGGAAGCAGGAGCTCACGGAGAAGCATGGGATCAAGGGCGGGGCGACGTGGCAAGGGGTGACGCTGAGGGAAGAGCCGCTGCGTTTTTATCCGAAAAATGTTCTCGCTTCCCATGTGCTCGGATATGTGGATAAAGACGGGGATCCTCAGATGGGCCTCGAGCTGGCGCTGGATGAACTGTTGAAGGGAACGCCCGGAAAGGTGCAATATGTCCGGGATAATAAGGGTTTGAAGCTTCCGGATTCGAAGCCGGAGCTTGTTCAGCCCGTGGACGGACACAGTGTTGTGCTGACGATCGATCAAACCATTCAGCACTATGCCGATACGGCAGTGAAAAAAATTTACGAGCAGTATAAACCGAAGAGCATCACCGCCGTCGCAGTGGATCCGAAGACGGGTGAAGTGTTGGCTATGGTGAATTATCCGACGTTCGATCCGAACAAGTACTGGGAAGCGGACATGTCGAAGGATATCCGGAACATGGCGATTCAGTCGCGCTACGAGCCGGGCTCTACCTTCAAGATTGTGACGCTTGCGGCGGCGGTGGATCAAGGGGTGTTTAATCCGAATGAGACGTACGAATCGGGTTATATTCGAGTCGGCGGCCATAATATTCACGACCACCGCAGGTGGGGGTGGGGTGAAATTACATACCTGGAAGGGGTTCTTCGTTCAAGTAACGTCGCGTTTGTAAAGCTGGGGTATGAGAGGCTTGGAGAAACGGTGCTGAAGGAATACATCGATCGTTTCGGCTTTAACGAGAAAACCGGCATCGATCTGCCTTGGGAGGTCGGCGGCTTCGTCAGCTTCCGGTATCCGTCCGAAATTGCGTCCGCCACTTACGGTCAGGGAGGGGTGTTAGTGACCCCGCTTCAACAGCTGATGGCGTATGCGGCGATCGCGAACGGCGGAACTTTGATGAAGCCTTATGTGGTCAAGAAGGTGATTAATTCCACCACCAATGAAGTGATTTCGGAGACGAAGCCGACGGTAGTGAGGCAGGTCGTCTCTGAGCGTGTTGCGCGGGAAGTCACAGGGTATTTGGAGCAGGTCGTTTCGAATCAGGAAATCGGCACCGGCCGACGCGCCTATATCGAAGGGTATCGCGTCGCCGGGAAAACCGGGACCGCAAACATCGTTGTGAACGGCGAATATTCACAGGATACATGGGTCGTTTCCTTCGCGGGATACGCGCCGGCGGAAGATCCGCGCATTGCGGTTATCGTCGTCGCGGACCAACCCGATCTGGGCGGCGATTCGAACCGTGCGGGCGAAGTGACGACGCCGATCTTCAAGGAAATTGTGTCGCAAAGCTTGCGGTATATGGGCGTAAAGCCCGACAACGAGAAAGCGTCGATTGCTGCCGTATCTGTGTTAAGCAGTGGTGATACAAGTAAAACCGTGCCGAATGTAGGCGGTATGGAAGCGGAAGCGGCTGTAAGCGAGCTCGAAGCGAGAGGTTTTCAGGCGCAAGTGATCGGGGACGGAGAAAAGGTGCTCGGGCAGTACCCCGTTGCAGGGGAACAGCTGGCCGGCTCGCCCCAGATTTATCTGTTAACGGTCCCGCAAGAGGAGGCGCCTGTGCCGAACTTGAAAGGCCAAAGCCTGCGGGATGTCGTTCAGCTTTGTGCGCTGTTGGGGCTGCAATGCGAGGCGAATGGCGCCGGATACGTTACGAAGCAAGAACTGTACGAGAAAGACGGGAAGACGACCCTGCGCGTGGAACTGAAGCCGCTCGGCGAATTCATATCGGGTCAGGCGGAAGGTTCCGAAGCGGAAGCTGCGGGAGATACGGAATCGGAAGAGAACGGCGAGAACGAAACTTCTGAGAATAAAGCGGAAGAATCGGAAGCGGGTGCGGAGACGGCCGGGGATTGACGCGCACAGCTTGTTCTACCCCTCCCTTGTCCTGAATAGTCTAGGAAAAGGACGGTTTCGGGAAAGGGAGGGAAACTATGCGCGCTTCGAACGTCACATTGCGCAGACGATTGGCTCTTGTGCTGCTGTTCGGGTCGTTGCTTTTCGCCGCACTCATCGTACGTTTAGGCTGGGTTCAGCTGGTTATGGGTTCGGAGCTTTCCGAGATGGCTGAAGATTCTTGGCGCCGAGAGGTGCCGTTCACGGCGAAACGGGGAGAGATTCAGGACCGCAACGGCGAGGTGCTCACTTATAACATCACTACGCCGACGATCATGGCGGTGCCGGCTCAGATTAAGGACAAAGAGGGGACCGCCGCGCAATTGGCACCCGTTTTAGGCGTGACGGTTAATTCTGTTCTTGAAGACATTTCCGTACGGCGAGCGATCGTGCGGATTCAGCCGGGCGGCAGAAAGATTATGCAAGAGAAAGCGCAGGAAATTCGCAATCTGCAGCTTCCCGGCATCTTCGTCGCTGAGGATAGCAAGCGATATTATCCCTACGACAGCCTTGCGGCGCATGTGCTCGGTTTTACAGGAATTGACAATCAAGGGTTAACCGGCGTTGAGGCGAAGTACGACGAAATGCTGCGAGGGATCAGCGGCAGTGTCGCGTATCTTTCGAACGCCCGGGGCGAAGAGATGCCGAATTCTTCCGAGGAGTATATCGCCCCTAAGGACGGGCTCCATCTGCAGCTGACGATTGACAAGCAAATTCAGATGATTATGGAGCGCGAATTGGATCAGGCGATGGTAAAATACCAGCCGGACCACATCATCTCGATTGCCGTAGACCCGAATACGGGCGAAGTGCTTGCGATGGCGAGCCGCCCTACATACGAGCCGGGAAATTATCAACAATACGATTCGCAGGTGTATAATAGAAACTTGCCGATCTGGATGACATATGAGCCTGGCTCCACGTTTAAGATCATTACCCTCGCTGCCGCATTGGAGGAAGGAAAGGTAAGCTTCGAAGAGGCGTTCCATGATCCGGGCTCCATCGAGGTGGCCGGCGCGAGACTTCGATGCTGGAAGCCTGGAGGGCACGGCGCGGAGACCTTCCTTGAGGTCGTGGAAAATTCCTGCAACCCGGGCTTTGTGGTCATGGGACAACGGCTTGGGGCGGAAACCTTGTTCAGCTATATCAAAAACTTCGGCTTCGGCGTAAAGACAGGGATCGATCTGGCGGGTGAAGAGAACGGGATTCTTTTCAAACTGGATCGCGTCGGGCCGGTTGAGCTTGCCACGACATCGTTCGGGCAAGGCGTATCGGTAACGCCGATCCAACAGGTGATGGCGGTATCCGCGGCGATTAACGGCGGCAAGCTGTACCAGCCGCATGTCGCGAAAGCGTGGATTCATCCGGAAACCGGCGAGGTGGTGGAGGAAGTTCAGCCGGAGCTCGTCCGCGACAATATTATTTCGGAAGAGACTTCTAAGAAGGTTCGACAGGCGCTTGAAAGCGTCGTGGCGCAAGGCACGGGCCGCAATGCTTTCATTGAAGGCTACCGCGTCGGCGGCAAAACGGGGACAGCACAGAAGGTTGTCAACGGACGTTATTCCGCTACGGAGCATATTGTATCTTTTATCGGGTTTGCGCCGGCGGACGATCCGCAAATCGTCGTTTACACCGCCGTCGATAATCCGAAAGGCTTGCAGTTTGGCGGTCTGATCGCAGCCCCGATTGTACAGAATATTTTGGAGGATGCCCTGCAGTATATGGGGGTTCCGCCCCGCGCGGATCAGCTGGAACCTGAATATAGATATGGTTTGGATGTGAAAATGGTAGAGGTACCCGACCTGGTAGGACGTACGACAACTGAAATCTACGGAAGCCAAATTATGAATCTGTCGCTCGCGAAATATGGCGCCGGCAATACCGTCGTCATGCAGAAGCCGAAGGCGGGAACGAAAGTGCCGGTCGGCTCAACCATCCAAGTGTATCTATCAAACGAGAAAACAGAATGAGTCTTGATTGACGAGGGAGTTTATTTTGTGGAAAAATGTTGCGGAAGCCGTCTTTTGCCTATAATAAATTTAAGTGTTTCGAAAGTGGAGGGACCGCTATGATCCTGCAGGAATTATCTTCATTGCTGCTGCAAGCGAACATTATCGGGGACGCGGGTGTGAACGTTACCGGAATTACCGCCGATTCGCGCCGGGTGTCTCCGGGGGACTTGTATGTATGCATCCCTGGTTTTACACATGACGGGCATCATTTTGCCGAAGCGGCGGTGCAGAGCGGCGCGGCGGCGCTGGTGGTCGAACGAGAGCTGCCGCTAGCGGTCCCTCAAGTGGTCGTGAAAGATGCCCGATACGCCAGCGCCTTGATGGCGAGACATTTTTACGGCGATCCGAGCCGGAGCGTTCGTGTTATCGGCGTGACGGGCACGAACGGCAAGACGACGACGTCATCGCTGATCGAGTATATCCTTGCTTCCGCCGGCCGCAAGACGGGGTTGATGGGTACGATCCATGTGAAGATCGGCGACACGGTGGAGACCGCGGAACGCACGACGGCGGATGCCTTGTCGCTGCAGAAGACGCTGCGCAGAATGGCGGACGCAGGGGTAGAGGTATGCTCGATGGAGGTGTCCAGTCATGCCTTGGATCAAGGCCGGGCGATCGGCATTGACTTCCGCACGGCGATCTTTACGAATCTTACACAGGATCACCTGGATTATCATAAAACGATGGAACGCTACCAAGCCGCCAAAGGACTATTCTTCTCCCGTCTGGGCAATGCCGGCGAGCCGGGGGAACACGGGCGGAAGTACGCGGTATTGAACGCCGACGACCCTGCTCACCAGGCATATAAGGCTGTAACGGCGGCAGAAGTCATTCTGTACGGCATCGACAATGAAGCGGATGTGCGGGCGACCGGCTATGAGCTGACGCCGCGCGGAACGAAGTTGTCGGTTTCGACCTTTGCCGGCGACGCAACATTTACAGTGAATCTATTAGGCAAGTTTAACGTCTACAATATTTTGGGCGCTATATCCGCAACATTGGCGGAGGGGATCCCGTTAGCAACGATAACAGCTGCGCTCGAACGTATGCCGGGCGTGGAAGGTCGGGTGGAACGCGTGGATGAAGGGCAGCCTTTCACGGTGCTCGTAGATTACGCGCATACGCCGGACGGTCTCATGAATGTGCTCGATACCGTATGCGAGTTTGCCCGCGCGCGCGTGATTACGGTGTTCGGCTGCGGCGGCGACCGGGACCGGGCGAAGCGGCCGCTGATGGGACGCATTGCCGCGGAACGCAGTGACTATACGATCATTACTTCGGACAATCCGCGTACGGAAGATCCGGAGGCTATCACGCGTGAAATCGAGGCAGGTCTGACGGCCGCCGGCGCGGACGCAGGAAAATACGAAGTGATCGCAGACCGGAAAGAAGCGATACGAAAAGCGATTGAAATGGCCGAGCCGGACGATGTAGTATTGATTGCGGGCAAAGGACATGAAACATATCAGATTATCGGGAAAGTGACGTATCCGTTTGATGACCGTGTCGTTGCGAGAGAAGCGATTGTGAGGAGGGCGAGAGGATGATTCGGGAGAAGCTGAGCGTCATCGCGGCATACGCAGGCGGCAAACTGCAGCAGCCCTCTGTCTCTGGCGGCGGCAATGCGAACGAAAACATCACGATCGAAGGCGTTTCCACCGACACGCGGACCATTCAACCGGGGAATCTATTCGTGCCGCTCATTGGAGAACGGTTTAACGGGCATGATTACGCGGAAGCGGCCGTTCAGGCGGGAGCATCCGCTGTACTCTGGCAAGCGGATCAAGGCGAGCCGCCGGCGGTGCCCGCCGTTGTGGTGGAGGACACCCTCGCGGCGCTGCAGCGATTGGCTGCGGCTTACCGCCAGTCGCTGAAGGTGCGGGTCGTCGGCATTACCGGAAGCAACGGCAAGACAACCACGAAGGATATGACCGCCGCCGTGCTTGCAACGACGTATCGCGTGCATAAAACACAAGGAAATTATAATAATCATATCGGCTTGCCGCTGACGCTGCTGTCGTTGTCGGATGAGACGGAGTTCGCCGTCATCGAGATGGGGATGAGCGGACGAGGCGAAATCGAGCTGCTGACCAAGATTGCGATGCCGAACGCCGCGGTCATTACGAACGTCGGCGACGCGCATTTGCTGCAGCTCGGCACAAGAGATGAAATTGCAAAAGCGAAGCTTGAAATCCGTTCCGGCCTCCAGGAGGGCGGAATCTTCATTGTGCCTGGAGACGAACCTCTGATCGACGCATATTTGCCAGAGGCACCGGGACCGAGGGAAGAGAAGCTGATCCGGTTCGGAGCTGGCGTTGCTTGCGATATTCAGCTGGAATCCGTAGAGATCTCAGCGCAAGAGACGCGTTTTCGGACGAATGATTCGCCGCTGCAATTTCGGATTCCGATGCTCGGGAAGCATAACGCGAATAACGCGTTGGCGGCGATCGCCGTCGGCCGCGCATTCGGCATCCCGGATGAGTTGATTGCTGAAGGATTGAGCGGTTTTCAACAGTCCGGCATGCGCATTGAACCAGTGGAAGGGAAGAACGGCACGACGCTGTGGAATGACGCGTTTAACGCCAATCCGACCTCGATGAAGGCGGCGTTGTCGCTGCTCGCGTCGACGGAAGGGTACGGCCGGAAATTTGCCGTGCTCGGCGATATGCTGGAGCTCGGCCGCGATGAGGTTGGCCTTCATCGGGAGATCGGAGCATTGCTCTCGCCAGAATTGATAGATTTTGTGTTTACTTATGGGGAGCTTGGCGGTCATATAGCGGCCGCCGCTTCCGAACGTTATGAACCAGGGAAAGTCGCCGCCTTCCGCTCCAAGGAGGAGTTGGCGCAGAAGCTGGAGGAGACCGCCGCGCCAGGCGACCTTATTCTTGTGAAGGCGTCCCGCGGCATGATGATGGAGACGATTATTGAATCCATGCGGTTAAAGCCGTAGAAGGAGGGGCAGTCTTGGAATTAAACCCTATATTATTTACGATGGGAGTATCGTTCGCACTGTCCGTCGTGCTTGGACCGCTATTCATCCCGCTGCTGCGAAGGCTGAAATTCGGGCAGCAGATCCGTTCGGAAGGACCGCAAAGCCACCTAAAGAAAGCGGGCACGCCGACGATGGGCGGAATTATTATTCTCCTGGCGCTTACATTGGCATTTCTGCGGTTTACCGACCGCTCGATGGATGTGTATATATTACTTGTTGCGAGCCTCGGGTACGGCTTGGTCGGCTTCTTGGACGATTATATTAAAATTGCCTTTAAGCGGTCGCTCGGCTTGACGGCGAAGCAGAAGCTGCTCGGGCAGCTCATCTTTGCCGCGATCGTGTGCGTGCTGTTGTATATGGACGGACATAGTACGGATCTGCTGATCCCGGGCACGAACGTTGTGATCCCGCTGGGCTTTTTGTATTATCCTTTCATTATTTTGCTGATGCTCGGCATGTCCAACGCCGTGAATTTCACCGACGGCGTTGACGGTCTGCTCTCCGGAACGAGCGCCATTGCTTTCGGAGCTTTAGCGGTTATTGCGATGATCAGCACGGAGCACGAAGCCGCATTCTTTTCGGCAGCGATGATTGGAGCCGTGCTGGGCTTCCTCGTATTCAATGCACATCCTGCCAAGGTGTTTATGGGGGACTCCGGCAGCTTAGGCATCGGCGGCGGTTTGGTGGCCGTCGCAGTGTTAACGAAGACGGAATTGCTTCTGCTGATTATCGGCGGAGTGTTCGTCATCGAGGTGTTGTCGGTCATCATTCAGGTGGTATCTTTTAAAACGAGAGGCAAACGCGTATTCAAAATGAGTCCGATTCACCACCACTTCGAGCTTTCCGGCTGGTCCGAATGGAGAGTCGTGATTACATTCTGGGCCGTAGGACTTGTGTTCGCCGCACTCGGCATTTTACTCAACGAGGGGTTGTCATAACATGCGTCATCCGCAGAGCTACAGCGGTAAGCGAGTCGTAATCCTGGGACTTGCGAGAAGCGGCGTCGCGGTAGCGGAGCTGTTCCACCGCTACGGCGCCGACGTCGTCGTCAACGATAAGAAAGAACGTTCCCTATGCCCTGAGGCCGATGGATTGTCGGCTCTGGGTATTTCTGTTATCTGCGGGGATCACCCGGATGACTTGATCGATGATTCCGTTGCGCTTGTCGTGAAGAATCCGGGCATTCCGTACAAGATTCCTCCGATTCAGCGCGCATTGGAACTCGGGATCGAAGTTGTTACCGAGGTGGAGGTTGCCTATCATATCGCGGTTTCCCCGATGATCGGAATCACAGGCTCGAACGGGAAAACGACGACGACAACGCTAGTCCATCTCATGCTTCAAGAGGACGGCTTCGGCGCGGTTGCCGCCGGCAATATCGGCCGGGCTCTGACGGAAGCGGCGCTTCAGACGAAACGGGAAGACTGGCTTGTTGTTGAGCTTAGCAGCTTTCAGTTGAAAGGAACGGTTGATTTTCGGCCGCGCATTTCCTGTTTGTTGAATTTGTATGAAACGCATCTGGACTATCATGGTACGATGGAGGATTACGGCGAGTCGAAGGCTAAGCTGGTGGCAAACCAGCTGGAAGACGACATCGCCGTGCTGAATTGGGACGACCCGTTCTGCCGGGGACTCATGTCCAGCGTCAAGGCCAGGCTGTTTCCGTTTTCCGCCAAAGAGAAGCTGGAACGCGGCGTCTACATTCGTGAAGGAATGATCGTTTATTCAGACGGAATGAATGCCGCGAAAGACATCATGCCTGTGGCCGAAATCGGCATCCGCGGCAGCTTCAATGCTGAGAACGCCCTGGCGGCTGCTGCTTGCGCGCTGTCTGCCGGCGTCCATCCCGAAGCGATCCGGAAGGTGCTGACGGAGTTTAAGGGTGTAGAACACCGTCTGGAGCTTGTCCGCGAGCTGCGCGGCGTATCGTATTATAACAATGCGAAGGCGACAAATCCGGCCGCGACGATCAAGACGATCGAAGCGTTCGACGAGAAAATTGTGCTCATCTGCGGCGGCTTGGACCGGGGATCCGACTATATGGAGCTTGTCCCGGTGTTCGAACGATCCGTGAAGGCGGTCATTGCGCTGGGGGAAACCAGAGAGAAGCTGCTGCGCGTCGCGGAGCTTGCAGGTGTTAAGCAGCGCGTGAGCATCAACACCTCCGAGCCGGAGGAAGCGCTCCGGCAGGCCGTGCAAGCCGCCGCTTCCGCCGCGGAAGAAGGGGAAGTCGTATTGCTTTCGCCCGCTTGCGCAAGCTGGGACATGTTTCCTTCCTATGAGACAAGGGGTAGCATGTTTAAGCATTCGGTGCATACCTTGTTATAAGGGGTTGTACATCCACTTCGAATGCTAAAGAGGTGTCTCGTATGTCTAAAATGCGTTCCGCGCCAGACGTGTACATGCTCATCGCCACTATCGGCCTATTAGCGCTGGGGATCGTGATGGTGTACAGCGCCAGCGCGGTGCTGGCGCTTCATGAGTACGGCGACTCGTACTATTATTTGAAGCGTCAGCTGATTTTTGCGGGACTCGGTCTAGTCGCTATGTATTTCACGATGAACGTAGATTATTGGATTTGGCGAAAGTATGCTAAGATCGGATTGATTGTATGCTTCGCGCTTCTTGTCATCGTGCTCATCCCGGGTGTAGGCGTCGTTAGAGGGGGCGCCAGAAGCTGGCTCGGGATCGGGAGCTTTGGTATCCAGCCCTCTGAATTTATGAAGCTGGCGATGATCATCTTTTTGGCCAAGCTGATGTCCGAGCATCAGGCGAAGCTCATGAAGTTTACAACGGGCTTGCTTCCTCCGCTGGGTCTCGTCGGCATAGCGTTCGGCTTGATCATGCTGCAGCCTGACTTAGGCTCGGGAGCGGTGCTTGTCGGCGCTTCACTGATTGTCATTTATTGCGCGGGGGCACGGATTTCCCATCTGGCGGGCTTGGCCCTTGTCGGCGCAGTCGGATTTGCGGGGCTTATCCTTGCAGCTCCCTACCGGATGAAACGGATTGCTGGCTTTCTCGATCCGTGGTCGGATCCGCTCGGGACCGGCTATCAGATTATCCAATCGCTCTACGCGATCGGGCCCGGCGGTTTGGTAGGGCTGGGGCTCGGCGCAAGCAGGCAGAAACACAGCTACTTGCCGGAGCCGCAAACAGACTTTATCTTCTCGATTGTCGCCGAAGAGTTAGGTTTCATTGGAGGGGCGCTTGTGCTGTCGCTGTTCCTGCTCCTGGTTTGGAGAGGAATGCGGGCGGCAATTACGGCGCCGGATTCGTTCGGCAGCTTGCTGGCTGCCGGCATCGTCGGCATTATTGGAGTTCAGGTATTTATTAATATAGGCGTCGTGATTGGAATGCTTCCGGTAACTGGCATCACCCTTCCGCTCATCAGCGCGGGAGGATCATCGTTAACGCTGCTGTTGACCGCCATCGGCGTGCTGCTGAATATATCAAGGTACAGCAGATAGGCAGT
>Ga0182742_1002525_pt1 | contig 20021 bp, 19 predicted proteins | sample eDN5th37CBELigMG_FD_128880 | JGI IMG/M metagenome (GOLD analysis project Ga0182742, IMG submission 128880) | Enriched Miracle-Growth compost microbial communities from Emeryville, California, USA - eDNA 5th pass 37_C BE-Lig MG (version 2)... ... | reverse complement strand
TATTGGAATAGATTCACATAATATAAAAATATTGTTAGGGAACGTGTCGAAAAATATTTTTTTGACACCCCAGCAACGGGTTAAACTGTTGCTAAATCAACATTTATAGAGGGAGGAGTTACTTTGTTTTTAAAAAAACTATCCGTAAATAAGTTAATTTCGATTGATTATTATTCAAATGGTAGCTTGAAAACGATTAAAGGACGTGTTTACAAGCTCGATCTAATCAAACAGTCCCTGTTGCTTAAAGATGAGACACACCAACCATTTACCATTCAATTATCAGGTATCAGACAAATTTATTAACTTCCACTACGAAATGGTCTTCTAAAGGACTTTATCCAAGTAATCACCATGGCCTTTACTTAGCTCCACCTCTTCTTTAGAAGAAATCCAAAAGTAGTGGAAGGTTAATCCTTCCTCTTCTCCTCCCATCCCACGAAATATGTATCAAATAGGTTTCACTCATTAAACAAATGGTGAAGCAACCGATCCCTATCTTCGAAAAACTGTTTCATAATCGAGTAATGATAGGTTTCTTCCAATTTAACTTCATCCATCCCCTCTTTGGTCAATTGAATGATTTTTGAATGGGGATAGGCCATTAATATAGGTGAATGTGTTGAAATAATAAATTGTGATCCTTCTTTAATAAGATCATTGATTCTTGATAACATGGAGAGTTGTCTTAATGGTGATAAAGCTGCTTCCGGCTCATCAAGGATATATAGACCGTTCCCCCGGAAACGTTCAGTGAATACAGCAAAAAAGGATTCACCATGTGATTGTTCGTGAAGGGACTTACCGCCAAAGGAATCAATAATTCTAGGAGCTGAAGAAGGTTCTTTGTCTAATTCCTCGATGTTGGTAGCCACATTATAGAAGGTTTCCGCGCGAAAGAAAAAATGATCCTTAGCCTTATGAACACCCTTCACAACTCGTATATATTTGTCCAGATTTGAGTGTGAATCATAACTTGAAAAGTTAAAGTTTAACGTCCCGCCCTCTGGATTAAATCCTAAACCAATGGCAATGGCCTCAAGCAATGTCGATTTCCCCATTCCATTTTCACCAATGATATAAGTAACATTGGGATGGAAGATTACATCCTGAAAATTCCGGATGATAGGTAGATTCAAAGGAAACTCATCATATGAAACAATTTGTTCCTTTTTTAAATTTGCCTCTCGAATGTATTGGGTATCCTGGTTTAACAACATCGAACCGTCCCCTTTTCTAAGATTATCCGTTATCCTTATTTTACCATCAAAACTATTATGTGTTTGAAAAAATAGACATTATTATCGAATAAAGACTCTCTTTCTGGGAATTTTATGTTATTAAGTGAAGAATTGTTTCAAATAAATAATAACGGGTGATATAGGTGTCTTTTCGGGGCGATGCTCATAAACTGTACATGAAACTAAACAAAGTTTATAAACATGATAAGCCATTAGGGCAAGTGAGAGAACTGTTAGAGATTGAAGAAATTCGGGCGTTCTATCAAACCATTGAAACAGCAACTTTAAAGTTAATATATTACCGTATGACCAAAGAAAAACAGGGGTCTGGAATCATTCCTATTTTCGTTACCTCCGTACCATGGTTCTTTTTTCTTTTCTCAAAACAATTACAGGAATTTCTTTTCAAGGAAGGAAGTTTCCTTTTTCTCCTCTTTGGTATTTTCTACATGGTAACCCTTACGATAAGTGTCATTGTTCATTTTCGAGAAAATGCGTGGGCAGCGGTCCATATTGAGATTATTCAAGATATTGTTGATGAAAGGGGGAAACAGAACACGTAATATCTACATGAAAAAAGGCAGTTCATTTCTCTATACTGCCTCTTTAATATTCACATTTTCTTTATTATTCTTGCGTGTAGCGGTAAGAAATAACTGTAGACTAAAAAGAAGATTGGAAGGCTATATAGATGGTTCCAATGAGTGAGCTTCATGTATCCAACCTGAGCCACCGACCATTCAATTATAAATGATAGGAGCGTAAATGTTATCACTAGTTTCCACTTATTATCCTTACCCAAATAATTCAAGTAAATCACAGCGAGGGATGATGGAACAAAACTATAAGTTAGTAACTCTCCAATTCCAGAATATCTGGGATGACCAAAATCAACTAGATCCAAAAAACCAGCAAAAATATTATCAGCTACCCATGTAGCCAAACCGATTACTCCTATTGTGACATAAATACCCCGCCAGCTCATTTCCTTCTTCGGCATAATAAACACAAATAACAATAAGATAATGGCAAGTGTGATTGGCAACCAAAGACCTTTTGCACCTAGATCCATTGCTTTTACTATCGAATCCATCAAAAATCCCCTTTACATAGCATTTAATAATATGTTATCCGACATCTTATTTGCCTAAACTCAGTGACGTCTAATATACTGCTGCTAAACATTCTACCCATCTATAATCTGAAGTAATCGAATGTCTTCCAAATAAAAAGGCTGTCACCTTATTAATGGTAACAACCTTTTCCCTCTTTTATTTTTCCCCGACAATTACCTGTCTTGTAAATGTTCCTTTTCGAACGATACAGCGATCCACAATACGAAAACCGGCGTTTTCAATAATTGAATCAATCGGTTCAATCGTAACAATCACAATTCTCTCAGCAAACGAATAGGCACTTTGTAGCAATTCAAGCTGTTCCTGTGGGGAGATAACAGAACAAAGATTATAGGGCATATCAATAATCGCCACATCATAGCTTCCCGTTACCTTTCGAATATCCCTAAATAAAACTTCACAATGGTATCCAAAATGGGCAATATTTTCACGTGTTCCAGGAAGGATCAGTGGGTTCACATCGCTCCCAACAATATCAATCCCCATCGATAAAGCCTCGACGAGTACAGTACCAATTCCACAGCATGGATCAATGGCTTTTTTTCCTGCTGGGTGCGGTACGGCAATGTTAGCCACAGCTCTAGCCACACGTGTACTTAGAGCTGTAGAATAACCATGCGGTTTTGTTTGGTGCTGTAACCAAACCGCTTCACCTTTTTGATAATAACCAAATACCCATTTTCCGTGTACTTCTATAATTCCGAACAAAATGTCAGGATTCATTAGATCCGGTTCTCCTGGCACATGAAGAGCAACTTCCCTTTCCACTCTTCTACGCTCTTCAAATCCTACTTTTTCTAATGAAAAAGTCTTCAAAAAAATAACCCTATAGGTGTCTGTTAATGGTGTTGAATGTTTTACCTTAGTAATTATTTCTTCCAGCTCACTGCCTTCAAAAATGACATCTATTCGATCCCGAATAAACGGACTTCTGCTTGGATCTATTTTTATATTACTTTCTATTATATAATCGTCAGAGTCTTGTCCAAAAAAAGAACGCATCTCTAAAGCACAGAGCTCCACTTCATCATCTTGACATGAATAATTGTAAAGGTATTTCTGCTTTTTCTCGTTTGTATTATTCATGATCTCATTCCCCTCTAAAAACTAAACAACTCATCTAGTATACATCTTAATGTAGGAGATGTTTATTTATATGAGATTCTCTTAACTCCCCAATAAATCTACAAACTCTTCTTCACCAATTATTTTAATAGCCGTGCCTTTTTCAATTAAAGCAAATGCCTTTTCTTCTTTGGTGCTAATTCCACTAGCCCCCACGATCGTTTTGTCCTGCTTTCCGACGATTAAATAGTGGGTTTTTCCGCTTACCCCACTTTTAATCGTTCCCCCTGCATTAACAACTTTTTGCATCGCATCCTTACGATCCAGCTTCAATTCTCCGGTAAAAACAATATTTTTCCCGAAAAAAGGATGCTCTTCATTAAAGGTTTGAACATTGGCAGAAATCTCTGAAATCACCACTTTTGTAAAAGACTTTTTCTTCTTTTGCTGTTTAAAATAGGTTTGTGGTTTTAGCTCAGAAAACTTTTTAATTGGAATACTTCGATAAGTTTTACAATACGATTGAAGAGATTTTTTATTTTTTACTGTTACACAAGTGGTAACTAATTCCGCGCAAGCTCTTGCATCATGTAAGGCGTTGTGATGATTTTCTAAATGAATATCAAAATGATGTAACCTTTCTACTAAAGAATTCCCCACCTTTTCCCTACAAGCCTTCGCACTCAGAGGAATGCTGCAAATAAATTCAAACTCTGGGATTTCAATAGAATATTCCATCAAACAGCAGTGGAGAACACTCATATCAAATTGAGCATTATGTGCAATAATAGTCGCGCCTTCGAAATGGTGTTTGATCTCCTCCCAAATCTCATGGAACTGTCTTTCATTCTTTACATCCTCCACGGTTAATCCATGGATTTTTGTTGTTTCGTCTAGAAATGTTAAGGTTGGAGGTTGGATTAAGAAATATTTCTCATCGACAATTTGATTATCCTTAACAAAGACCATTCCTAGTGAACAAGCGCTACTCATCTTATTGTTAGCAATTTCAAAATCTATTGCAATAAAATCCAACTAAAATAACCTCCTTATGATCCATTTTCACTACCAACAATTTTACAGTGTCAGCAGCATTTCCTCTACTCTAAATGATTTCCTTCTAAAAATTTTAATAGAAAAAAGCCCTCATGAAAGGACTTTAAAATATAAATTTCTTCTGAACATAATAGCTAACCATAAAAAGAATTCCTTCCGTAAAGCTCTTACTTGTAAAAAGTGAGAGCTTACCGGTGTCATTAAATAAAGAAATCATTAAATAGTTACTAACTAATATGAATCCCGCTAAGCTATAGTACTTGAGGATTGGCTTTATATGAGATTGTTTCTTTCTATTAAAAACAATATTTTTGTTAATTATATAATTGATAAAGGAACTGATTGCTCTCGCTCCGATAACAGAGAATAACAAATTGTTCGTGAGCCAATGCAACAAGAAGAAACAAATAAAATCAATGACTCCACAAGAAACAGAAGATAAACTAAACTTTAAAATAGGAAGATAAATTCGGATAGAATCAAGGATAGGGCGAAAATGACTTCCTTTATTGTTATTTTCATAGACCGTTTGAATAGGCATACTGTGAACTTTATAACCAGCTGATTTCGCTTCTAGCAATTGGTTCATCTCATATTCATACCGTTTCCCTTTGATGTCTATCAGCCATGGAAGCATATCGACTGAAAATCCCCTTAGGCCCGTTTGGGTATCGTTTATTTTATACCCAGCTACAATTGAAAAGATGGTTCTAGTAACTTTATTTCCTATTAAACTCTTTAGTGGAACTTCACCTATAAATTCCCTAGCCCCTAATACAATGGTTTGAGGATGATCAGCTAACTCTTTTGCTACACGCTGAATATCTTCCCACCGATGTTGACCATCGCAATCGGCACACACGATTCCCTCTTCATTTGGATAGTGTGTGTGAATATGAGTAAAGGCAGTTTTCAAGGCCGCTCCCTTCCCTTGATTTGTCTCGTGGGTTAAAACCATGCATCCTCTTTGTTCCGCCTGTTCAAAAATGCCTTCACATTCCACCGAACTCCCGTCATCTACAATTAGTATCTGGTAGCTACTGCTCTTTTGAACTTCTTCTATCAACTGAAGCATTTTCTCGTTTGGTTCATAAGCAGGAATGACGATAATCATATAATTCACCTCTCCTACTGGATATAGATAATATCACTTACGCCACGTTCCTCTCCCGTACCTCGTGGATTATTAACGACTTCTCCCATAAAGTACATGGTTGACGAACCACCACCGTCTAGGTTATAGGCTTCCGTAGCCCCTAAGTCTTCAAACACTTGAGCAAACTCGCCTAAGGTTAACCCCTTTGAATATCCTTCACTTCTGCCATCAACGACGACAAACACATAATGATTTTCAGATATAATACCTACCCCTGTTCTCGGGTTGGAATCCTCAATCGAACGATTTCCAAAATTCTTATCAATACTCACATCTCCAAAATCTTCAATGGCTACTGAATTTTCAACGAGAGCAGGCCCAAAAGAGAAGGTTTGTGTAACTCCTTCTGCAATTAATTCCTCTGCAGAAGTTTCTGTCTCTTCATAGATTTTCATGGATCCATCCTCATAAAAGGCCAACCCCGTACGTGCTGGATTGTCTCTAAAAATTTGTCCATTCCGTATCGTTATCCCATCTTCACGAAATCCATAATAATCACCGTTAATCGCAAAAATGGCGTTATTATTACTTGCAATTTCAGATGTCACTTGAACAATATTATTGCCGAATTGGTTATTGGCAAATGCTGATTTTAAACTACTTGAATCTGTTAACTGGACATCCGCAACGTAGTACACTACCTGATCACTTCCTGAACCCGTCACTACTTTCTCAATTTCAATTGACTTGGTATCACTCGTGTAACTCAAGTCATCTGCTTCGTATGTCTCATCGACTGTTATAGTCGTTTCACTAGATGTGGTTGTTGAGTTCGTCGTTTCAGAACTGACTAGTGCATTTTCTACCTCAACATGCTCAATCAAGTAGCGGTCAGCTAATAAATATAGAATCAGTGCAACACTGGTAATGACTATTGAAATGGTTACTATTCGTTTTCTTTTTTTCAAGGTGAAGACACCCTCCTTCGTTTCTCCTAAAGCTTTATCTAGACAAATTATAGTCAGCAAATACGGCATAACTATGTCCATTTAAGGAAGAAATGGAGAAACAAATAGGAATAAAAATAGCCCATTCAGTGTTACTGAATGAGCCCTTTTTCCATTGTCTTATGAAATTAAGAAATCAAATATGAATCACTTTACCCCACTAACATAGAATGTAATAAAAAGTTCCCTAGGAGGTGTTCCCTCTGATTCATACAGTTAAAGCAGGTGAAACCCTTAATCAAATTTCAAAGGATTATCGTACCCCGCTAGCCACCATTCTCCGAGCTAATCCATCCATTAATCCAAACCTCATTTATCCCGGACAATCCATCAATATTCCTGGCGTTCCTTCGCCAGAGAGCAGTCCTTATCGAATTGACGTGAGTATAAATAATCGCACGCTCCGTTTATTTAGAAATGGTACCCTTCAAAAACAATACCCTATTGCGGTAGGAAGAATGTTATTTGAAACACCGGTAGGAAATTATATTATTCTAAATAAGGCACCTAATCCCGGAGGACCGTTCGGGACGATGTGGATGAGTTTATCCAAGCAAAGTTATGGAATTCATGGGACGAATGATCCCAGCTCGATTGGAAAGGCGGTCTCAAAAGGCTGCATTCGCATGTACAATAGAGATGTAGAGGAGTTAGCGAGAATGGTCCCAAACGGAACGGCGGTAACCATTCACCCATAATTTTGGGAACAGTGTACCAAAGAATATGAAAAAGGACATTACATACTAGCTACCTATAAGAGTATGCAATGTCCTTTCTTGTTTTACTAACGCACCCGTTTGTTCAATAAATGTGGGAATCTGCGACGAGCTGATAAATAATCGGAGAAATTTCCCCTATCTTCAAAAAATCTCTATAAATAGCTCAAATAGACGGAGAAATTCCGACTATCGACTCACAAAACAGGAAAATGGACAATTTTGCTCCCCTTAATCGGAAATTCTCCGCTTATTTACACCCATCCGAGCCATATTCTGCTGTCTAACCGGAGAATCTCCGCTTGTTTTAGTCCTGTTGTTTACCCAATTAAGCATAAGACTTTCTATTTTTTTAAACCATTAAACTTAGCAGTATTGTGCTTAAATTGCCAATTCCGCTAGAACAACTCAACTAATATTAGAAATACTATTGTAATAGAAATGCCATAGCCGTAATCGAATTAACACCTCCCTGTTCTTTTTCTCAGAAAAATATATGTTACGATAATTTAAAATTAGAAACCAAAGAACATGGAGGGTAACAAATGCTTAAAAAAATTATTTCAGGTGTAGCAGTTACTGTACTCTCAGTATCGATAAGTGCAAATGTACAAGCTGCAACGATTACGGTACAGAAAGGAGACACCCTTTGGAATCTCTCACGTGTGAATAATACAACTGTAGAAAATATTAAAACGTTGAATGATCTTACTACTGACCTTATTCACCCTGGGGATGTTCTAACCATTGCTCAACATAAAAATTATACCGTTAAGCAAGGGGACACTTTATGGGACATTGCCTTAGAATATCAAGTAACCGTTTCACAAATTAAAGACTGGAACCAATTACATAGTGATCTAATTCATCCTGGATTAAACCTATTAATCTATGAAGATTTAAAAACTACGAAGGCGGCTATAACTGAAGAATCCGTGATTCCTGAACCACAAGAGTCAAAGGAAAGTACATCCACAGCAAGCGCTCCATCAGCAGCTTCAAAGGAATTAATTATGGAAGCTACTGCCTATACAGCTTCATGTGAAGGATGTTCCGGTATTACCGCTACAGGAATTAACCTAAAGGAAAACCCAAATGCAAAAATTATTTCAGTGGATCCTACTATTATTCCACTTGGTAGTAAAGTTTATGTGGAGGGATACGGTGAAGCGATCGCCGGAGATACTGGCGGGGCCATAAAAGGAAATAAAATTGATGTCTTTATTCCTTCTCAACAGGATGCAATCAATTTTGGAGTAAAACAATTAAAGGTAACTATATTAAACTAGAAAATCTATAAATAGTATATCTTTTACTATTATTAGTATAATAAAAAGGCGATTGATGTGTACAGTTTGTCCATTTCGAAAAATATCCTCTCAGAATATAAATAAAGCATCAAAAAGTAAAGGGGGGATTTTCGTATGGCTAACAAAATCACATCTGGACCATTTTTTGTACCACCATCTATTGATACTACAGCTTCAGGAGCCGTAAGATATTTGTTTGTTGGGTTTAAAAATCTTGCAAACACAACTTCATCTATTCTATTAACTGTTCATAAATGTAATGATCTACTCCTATACCCACCAAATACTCCTGAAGAGATTGAGTTTTACCGTCAAAGAGTCACCATTCCACCAGGAGATTGTGCAGTTGTTAGAATAGAAGCTGGACCAACTACCTTTAGTGGTGACAATATGCTACGTGTAGCTCTTGCAGGTGACACGGATGAAGAGGCAGATGGCATTGTAGTAACCTTGTCAGGGACTACGGTGGATGGACGTCAAGTATTGTCCATGGTATTCAAACATGAAGATTTCGTTGAGCTGGATGATTAATTAATCATCAAAAAATCCTCATCTGGTGTAAAGATGAGGATTTTTTGATTAAAAAGACTCTCACTATCGTAAAAAAGTAAGTGTTGAGCTAATTTCATATAAATGATTTTGGTCTGCCCATAGAATAAAATAATGATAGAAGGTGTCTCCGATTTGAATTGGTTGTGGATATCTGACAATTAGTGCTGCTTGCCCTCCCATTTCAGCGGGTTGATCTTCTGATGGAAAGATATAGCAAGCCTCCTGAGTTTGTATGTTTGTTTGTAGGATAAGTGGTTTGGTACCGTACGGAAGTAATTGGTGGAAGGCTTCATTTTGACAGACCGTGTGGATAGGTTCCTCGGAAGATATGGCAGCGACTTGAAAAAATCCATCAGGGCCTTCATATCTTTCATCACTCTCCTGCTTCCAGTGTGCCGGGTACTGAAATTGGACGTTAAAGCGATCACTTGTAAATGTCTTTTTTAAAGAGGAAATGGGAACAGGTGACCATTGTAAGGAGGTGATTTGTCCTCCCTCTACAATCTTTATCGGAACAGGATGGCGTAAATCTAGCACCCACATTTCTCTCCCTATTCCTTCTCCATTACAACCCGAGAGATAAGCTAATTTTGGTGATTCTGGCGACCAAGTAACAGGAGTTGCGAAACAAGACGATATGGCTCTCGTCCGATCATTCTCTCCTTTCCTGCCTGTGGTTCGAATCAACGAGAAATAGCCTACCTCTTCAAAGGCTGTCGCACTATAAGCAATTGTCGAAGAATCTGATGACCATATTGGAAAATAATTTTTTGCAAGCGGGCCTCCCTTCACCTCGAAAATCTGTCCACTTGTAAGTGAGATCGTATAAATAATAGAAATACTCACCCCCGGACTTGTGTATAAGACGTATAAACCATTCGGGGATAAGCGAACATTGTTCAATCTTCCACCCACGTTTTCAGTCATTTGTTGTTTGTCGGTACCATCGATAGCTATGCGATAAAGCTGACTAACCCCCAATTCATCAGGAGCTTGATACAGGAGTTCGTTCCCATTTGGAAACCACTGAACATCCGTCGCATTTGCTGCTTCTATTCGTTGAACCTGATGGGTAGACACTCGATATAAAATGATTTGATTATTTTTTACATAAGCAAGCCTCTGACTGTCTGGGGACCAATCTAAAAAAATCCCTTCTCCTTCAGTGAATTGGTCAATCCGAGAGGTGCTCCCATCCCCTGCATCAAGGATAAACAAGACCCCATTTCTTCCTACAAAAGCAATCTTGGAACTATCGGGTGACCAAAATGGGGTAGTATATGATTCTCCTAATCCATTTGTGAGCTGCGCATTTTGTCCGTTCCTGAGATTATAAACCCAAAGGTCGTAGCTACCTCCACGATTGGAGGTATACGCAATCATACCAAGATCACCAGGTGGAGCATACGGAATTCTTAATCGCATACCTGGGAAAAGATTGTAGTTTGGAAGCTGGTTCACCTGTCGAATCAGCTCATAGTTACTTTGTCCCCTTGTAGTGACGTTGTATCTGTTTGCTATTTGAAATAAGGTATCTCCAGGCTGAACGACATAGAATGAATTCCCTGGAGGTACCTTTAGCAGTTGCCCCACTTGTATCGAATAAGGTGGCTGAAGTTGATTTGCTTGTATAATAACAGACTGTGGCACACCAAACGTTTGAGCTATGCTAAAAACAGTATCACCTGAATTTACCCGAACTCTATCTACTCCTGGTGGCATAGACAGTTGCTGACCAACATATATCGTATAGGGTGGCAATAGATTATTAGCCGCAGCAAGTGACTCATAAGAAAGCTTCCATCGACTTGCAATTTGAAATAGTGTATCTCCAGGGCGGACCGTGTAAAAAAATTGCATAAACACTCCTCCATTAAACGAATGCTTTATCTGCCTATATGCTATTCATGAATAGCCGTAAAGATTCATCTAATATAGATAGAAGTAGATTGTGTAAAATAGAAACCAAGGATTCCCTGAGTTCTATGCTCCTTATAAATAAAATGAGACCTGGTTCACTTCCCCATTTATGAGTTGGTCTTTTGTATCACCGTTATTGCTCCCAACAATTAAAATTTGACAAAAGCACTTATCTTTGTAATTCCCGATAAGTGCCTTTCCCAAGTCTTTATATTCTTTTTTCAATCAAAATATTCCCGGTATTTTGATTTGCATCTTTGATTCAATGTCAAAAGTATCACCTTTTGCACCAGAAATAGCAAATGAGTCGATAATCTGCTTCTGGAAGATAATAAATACGATTAACATCCTCGGTAATTAAGGAAGGAAACCACAGCTGCTGCCATGATGAGCGGATAATCACTTTTGGATGGCATACATTCCTTTTTTTATGTACGTACATGTAAGAGGATTACATATAAATTTTTGTAGTATTCATAAAAGCAACTGAACCTTAAGAGATTCCTTATTAAAAGCGTATTACCCACAATTAAAATAGTAATATACCTTTTCGTACAGGTCAATTCGATTTTTCAAAAAGTACTTTTTTTGTACGTATGTGTTTGAGGTTTTTTATAAAATATACTTGTATGGAATAGTGTTTGTCTATTTCATTTGATACTATGTTATTATAAGATATATGTTGTACGTATAAGTTGTTTTTAATTATGTACATGGAATAGAAAGCGGTGATACCTCAGTGGCACAACAAAAAACTAAATACAACATGGTTAAGGAAAAGATCGTGGAGTGGATTGAAACGGGAAAGGTAAACCCCGGGGAAAAAATTTACTCTGAAAATGAACTTGTGCAGATATTTGGGGTTAGTAGACATACGGTGCGACAAGCGGTGGGTGATCTCGTTCATGAAGGATTACTTTACAGAGAACAAGGTGCGGGTACCTTCTGTTCCCATAATCCTAAGAAATCGAAACAACAGACTCCATCTTCCTCTTCTGTAATAGGAAAAAATATTGGTTTTATTACTACCTATATTTCTGATTATATCTTCCCGTCCATTATTAGAGGAATTGAATCCTATCTGACAACACAAGGATACACGTTAACTTTATCTTGTACAGATAATGATGTGGAAAAAGAAAGGCAATGTTTACAAACCATGTTAGGAAGAAGTGTGGATGGACTTATTGTGGAACCAACAAAGAGTAGTAATTATAATCCAAACATTAACTACTATCTTGAATTAGAACAAAACAATATTCCATATTTAATGATTAACCAATTCTATTCTCAGCTGATGCCTCCTCATATTATCATGAATGATGAGCACGGAGGTTTTATCGCGACTGAACACTTAATTAAATTGGGACATGAAAAAATTATCGGTTTGTTTAAAACAGATGACCTTCAAGGGGTTCATCGGATGCAAGGATTTATTCGAGCATTTAGAGAACATGGTGTTACGTTTTTCCCTGAAATGGTTATCACCTATTCGACAGATGTGAATAGCAAAACGTTGAAGCAAATTGAAGCATTTTTCTCAAAGGACGAAAAACCAACCGCTATTGTGTGCTACAATGACCAGCTGGCGGTAAGTGTGTTAGATGTTCTCCGTAAACTTGATTTAAAAGTACCAGAAGATGTTTCTATTGTTGGATACGATGACTCGTTCTTAGCAGAAGCAACAGAAGTTAAGTTAACTACCGTAACTCATCCAAAAATGGAGATGGGGATTGAAGCTGCAAAATGGATTGTATCCGCAGTGGAAAAGAAAGAAGTTCCTCAGTCGAAGGTGTATGAACCTGAACTTGTCGTGCGAAGTTCAACCATGGAGTTGAAAAAGACTAGTTTGATTTAGATGAGATACGAACCCTGTGTGATTGGCAGGGTTCTTTTTTTATTGGGTTGGTGCGCTCTTACATAAACTTTTATACGTAATCCAAAATGTTTGATAGATTGTGGATAACCGCTAGAGGCTTATGGTTTGTTTCTGGCTCTCTTTTCCGATGATTAAACCAAAGTGATTGCCAACCCGCTTCTGATGAGCCAGCAATATCATTCTCCCATGAATCACCTACGTATAGTAATTCATGAGGCAATAGATTTATTTGCTTTCTCACATGATGAAAGATATCTGGATTTGGCTTAGCTACCCCCACTCCATCAGATACAAAAATGAGATCAATTGGAATATGATTTTTCAGTCCTAAAGAAGAAATTTTACTATGCTGATGCTCGACCGGACCATTTGTAATCATTCCTACGGTGATGCCCTTCTTTTTCAGTTCTCCTAGAAGATTGGGTACCTCCGGAAACATCTTAAGCTGACTCTGATTATACTCGTACTGTTTTTGAAACAAACGAGCCATCTCAGAATCAATCGTTATATCCATCCTTTTTAACGCTAACATAATCCTCTTCGTTCGAAGGTCGACAAGAGACATATTCCCTGCCACATAGTCCTTCCACAACCAGTCACTCGCCTCTCTAAACTTTAGAGATAGTTCATTTATATTTAAATCTGAAGCTAGTTCTGGAAGCAGTTCTTCTACCGTTTTTTCAAAAGGGTATTGTGAGTCGTGTAAAGTATCGTCCAAATCAAAAAATAGTGCTTTAATCGTCATAATTTTCTCCTCTCGTAATAGGTGGACAGAAATTCTAGCTTTTTTTATCGGTAAGAATATGCTATTTTTATCATAATCCTAGAAAATAAGAAACTTGGTGAAAAAATGATGAAATACGAAAACAATGCTTTTTTTAGAATGTTAGAAATTGTAACCGCTTTTTTTCAACTTAATATTTTATGGCTTATCTTTTGTCTTCCTGTTATCACTATTTTCCCTGCGACCGTTGCGATGTACTGTGTCACTCGGCAATGGATTATCCACAAGGACTATAGTGTCTTTCGTTCGTATATGAAATTTTTCAAAGAAAACTTCAAACAAAGCTTTGTGCTTGGGTTGATTTGGTTAGTGCTCTCCGGGCTTTTATTTTTAGACTTTACCTTGATGAATAGCCTCGGGTCTTTACAACCTATCTTCTATTCTATCTTTTTACTGATCGGATTTATATTATTAATAACAACGATTTATATTTTTCCAATGATTGCTCACTACCGAATGAAAACAATCGATCTCGTCAAAAACTCATTTTTCTTTTCTCTAAGATTCTTACCAACCACGTTTTTGTCCTTGATATGTATGGTGGCTACAGGGTTAATCCTTTATTTTTGGCAAATTACTTTTTTATTCATCTATAGTGTTTGTGCTTTTTGTATCAGCTTTCTTTGTCATCGGGTCTTTCAAAAAGTTCAAGAACAGGTCAAAGCCTTATGATCTTATAGCAAAAAAACCGAGTACATTTTGGGAAGTACTCGGTTTTTTGCCTTATATTATGCTTCTCTTTCAAGAAGCCTTTCTCCAGGAATGATCTTTGGTACTTCAATCACTCTTGCCAAAATAATTGCCACAATACAGATACAACCCGCTAATAAAAAAGCAGAGGTAAACGGAAGGGACTTCACAACCATCGGCCCAACAAACGCAGATAACCCGTAGGCTTGATACATAAAGCCGTAGTTACTTCCCATGTTTCGTACACCAAAATAGTCTGCAGTAACGGATGGGAAAAGAGCGAGAAAACCACCGAAGCAAAATCCAATTAAAGAAACAGCCATTAAAAACAGAGCATAGTTCATCATTCCTGTACTCATATAAAACATCATTCCGGCTGTTAAGCCATAAATGGTGATTAATGTAGATTTCCGTCCAAAACGATCGGATAGTTTTCCCCATACAATACGTCCTGCAGCATTAAACAGGGCAATCACCATAACTGCATTTCCTGCTTGTTCAAGTTCTAGATTTGCCATCTCAACACCGATGTCGACAGCAAAACTAATCACCATTAAACCAGAAACACTACCAAATAAAAACATGAACCATAATAAATAAAACTGCTGAGTTCGAAGCATTTGCTTTGGGGTAAACTGATTACTCACATCTACATATGTTTTTACCTCGCTATTCGATGTTTGTTTTTTCGGTTGATACTTTAATACCTGTTCTTCTGTTGGATTCTTCAGCAATTGTGCCCCAACAATGACAAACAATAAATATATGATTCCTAAATACATAAAGGTTGAAGAAACTCCTGATAATTCAATAAGATATCCAATCAATGGTTTGTAAATAAGACCACCTAGTCCAAATCCTGCGACAGCTACACCACTTATAAATCCTCTTTTATCAGGAAACCACTTTACACATGCGGATAGTGGACAAACGTAGGTCATTCCAATCCCAATTCCTCCGATAACACCATAGAAGAAATAGAGCTGTAATAGGGAAGTTGCTTGACTTGATAGCAGCAATCCAATCCCTAGCAATAAACCTCCAATTGTTGCGACCCACCTCGGTCCAATATGATCTTGCAGCCTACCAGCAAAAATGGTTGCAAATGCAAAAACAGCAATGGTGATCGAAAAAGTAACAACCACATCTTCCCTAGCCCAACCAAACTTATCGATAAGCGGCTGATTAAAAAGACTCCAAGCATACACCGCCCCTAAATTAATTTGAATGAGAACAGCCCCCAACACCACTAACCAACGATTCAAATAAAAAACCTCCTTCAGTTTAGAAAATTGCCCAATAAAAAAGAGACCAGCGGTGATAAAAATTCATCATCGCTGGTCTCTTCTATACTCACATACACTGTGTTTACATAAGCAACCAAACAAAATTAATAATTACAAATGATTTCCCTTCCCCTTGTCTCCAGGACATTAAGAAGAGCTATCATGATTTTTACTAATTATAAATGTCTGTTTATGATCGGTCAAGAAAATAAATAACAGGTAAACATAAAATGTTATATGTAGGTGAATATAGTAAAGTACAAAACTTAGGAGGAATTCTTATATGAGTGTAAAAAATGAAGACTTGTTGTCCCCCTTTCGTTTTTCGAATGGAATCACATTAAAAAACCGAATGGTCATGGCACCAATGACCAATTTCTCTTCCAATCCAGACGGCACAGTGACGGATGCTGAAGTTTCTTATTACGCGAAACGCTCAGCAGGAGTTAGCATGGTTATTACTGCCTGTACATATGTAACAGCAAATGGGAAGGGATTTCACGGAGAGTTTGGTGGAGATCGCGATGAAATGATTCCTAGTTTACGCCGTATAGCCGAGGCTATACAGCAGCAAGGAGCAAAAGCGATCCTCCAAATCTTTCACGGAGGAAGAATGTGTCCTCCCGAGCTTGTTCCAAACGGTGAAATTGTAAGTGCCAGTGATATTCCCGCTGAAAGAGGCGGTGTCTCCACAGAAGAACCAAATATAAATCCCCGAGCCTTAACAGAAGAAGAAGTTCAAGAAATGATCAAAGCGTTTGGTGAAACTACCCGTCGAGCGATTGAAGCCGGGTTTGATGGGGTTGAGATTCATGGAGCAAACGGTTATTTAATACAGCAATTCTTTTCCCCTCATTCCAATCGAAGAGAAGACCGGTTCGGTGGCAGTTTGGAAAAACGGATGACTTTTCCTCTGGAAGTTGTAAATGAGGTAAAACGTGTTGTCCGAGAAAGTGCACAATCTCCCTTTTTAATAGGATATCGTTTTTCCCCTGAGGAACCTGAAACGCCAGGAATTACAATGGGTGACACCTTGAAATTAATCGACGCCTTAGCTGATAAAGACCTTGATTATCTACATGTATCATTAATGGATTTCTTTTCCACCCCACATAGAGGAGTAGAAGATCTCTCTAAGAGTAGAATTGAGTATTTACTAGAAACCATAAATGATCGTGTTCCTTTGATTGGAGTAGGTAAAGCGTTTGCGACGGGGGTTCCTCTTCTCGCCTTAGGAAGAGAACTAATCATTGATCCAGACTGGGTTCAAAAAATCTCTGAAAACAGAGAGAATGAGATTGTAACAAAAATAAACAAAGAGAAGCAGAAGGAATTAGTTATTCCTGACCCTCTATGGAATGCCATTATCAATAGCCCTGGTTGGTTTCCAGGTGTGTAATTTATTAAAGAGCTCTTGACTTGTTCAAGAGCTCTTATCTTTCAAAACCAATATCGTTATCCGACTTCTTCACTTTCAACATACAAACCAACGCAACCACCATACTTCCCGCAGCAGCATAAAATAAAATTCCAAAACCAAAGAGATCAATAAAGACCCCTAATATGGGTGGTGAAATAATGGCCGACAGCGAAGAAACTAAATAATATAGACCCGTTCTAGTTCCATAACTATGTTCGCTACCTGTCGAGACAATATATGGATAAGCATTAATATTTATACAGGCCCAAAAAACTCCACCCGCGAATAAAAGGATCCGAAGAAATAGAACGGTTTGAACAGTAGTTAACAATAAAAACACAAAAATCAAACCCATTATTCCTATGATAATCATTCTTTTCTTTCCATACTTAGCACCCAGCAACCCGGAAGGAATGGCCGACAAAACAAAGCTTAATGAAAAGAAGGCTAATGAAAAGGCAGATGCGCTTTTGGTTAAGCCCAGTTCACTTACTCCGTATAAAGTAAACAAGGCTTCCATCCCTTGTATCGCAATAAACCAGAAAAAGATTGCCGCTAATAAAATGATCGTTGGACGATTTAACTCACTTTTATAGCTGAGCTTCGGTGCAGTTGTAACTGAATAGAAGAGGGCATCGCGTTTTTCAATAATATTTTTGTACAAAACCCATAATGCTACCAAAAATATGACGCTAACAGCTAAAAAAGGCGTGGATTCATTCACACTAAACAAATAAGAGCCCACACTAAATGCCAATATGGCACCAACGCCACCCATAAAATTAATAATTCCATTTGCTTTTGTCCGTTGGGATTCTGGTGTGATATCTGGCATAAGAGCAATAGTTGGTGATCTAAATATAGCCATAGACAGGTTCATACACAACATACAAATAATTAATGTCAAAAGACTATTGTGAAAAGGAATTAGTGCAAAAAACAAAGCAGCTAGAGGGATTCCCACGAGCAAGTAAGGCATTCGCCGTCCATAGGTTGTATTCGTTCGATCACTACGTTGCCCAATATAAGGCTGTAAAAATAGAGCAATATAATTATCAATGGTCATTAAAAAACCAATTAATGCCGTGCTTGCTAAATAATTATCAAGAAAAAATGGTACAAATCCGTTATACAGTGACCATCCAATGCTTATGCTAAAAAAACCAAAGCCTAACAGCCATGTCTTTTTCATCGTGTCCCCCCTACACCACCTTCAAGACCATTCATTTCTTTTTAGAGAACATAATGCTATTATCCTATGTTGAGTTTTACGAACTATTGCTTGTTCTTCTTTTATATAATTTAAAAAGAAAACACCTTGTCTCTCCTGACAAAGTGTCTTACACATTACACCGATTTCTTTCTTTTAAAGAAATACAAACCAAATAACAAAACAAACCATAATGGTGTCAACAATAATGCTGCACGTGTGGATTCTGAAATTAGCATTACGAGCAAAATAAAGGCAAAAAGAGCTAGTACGACATAGTTAATAAAAGGTGTTAATGGAGCTTTAAATATTGATTTTTGATGTAGATCTGGACGAGTTTTCTTATATCTAATATGAGAGATTAAAATTATGCTCCACACCCAAATGAAACAAATTGCACTAATGGTCGTTACAATTCCAAAGGCTTGCTCAGGGATCAGTTTACTCAATAGTGTCCCGACCGAAACAATGACCGTTGAAATGAATAATGCATTACTTGGCACTGCATTTTTGTTTAACTTTGCAAGCATACCTCTTCCACCGTTTTGACGTCCTAAGTTAAACATAATTCGACTGGTAGAAAATAATCCACTATTACTAGCAGAGGCAGCAGAAGTTAATACGACAAAGTTAATGATCCCGGCCGCAACGGGAATACCAACTAAAGTAAAGGTCTTAACAAAAGGACTTGTATCTGCATTCAATTGGTTCCATGGATTTATACTAAGCAGGACAATTAAAGCACCTACATAAAAGAATAGAATTCTTAATGGAATTTTATTAATGGCTGAAGGAATATTTTTCTTTGGATTTGCTGTTTCTGCAGCTGATACACCAACCAACTCTACTCCAACAAAAGCAAATACGACCATTTGGAGAGAAAATAAAAAGCCGCTAATTCCATTCGGGAAAAACCCTCCGTGTTGCCATAAATTTTGTATCGAAACCGTTCCTGCGTCTGTTTTAAATCCAATTACAAGTAAAACCACTCCAATAACAATTAAAGCAAGAATGGTGATAACCTTAATAATCGCAAACCAAAATTCTAATTCTCCAAAAAGCTTTACTGTTAAAAGATTCAACCCTAATAATATGATTAAACAGATAAGCGCTGGTACCCATTGTGGGATGTCAAACCAATACTGCACATACATTCCTACTGCAATAATATCGGCCATCGCCGTCATAATCCAACAGAACCAGTATGTCCACCCTGTCACAAAGCCTGCCCACGGTCCAATATAGTCGACTGCAAAATCGGTAAATGATTGATACCCAGCATTCGATAACAGCAGTTCTCCTAATGCTCTCATAACAAAAAAGGTTGCTATCCCTACGATTAAATAAGCTAAGATGATTGAGGGACCTGCTAATGAAATTGCTTTTCCTGAACCTAAAAACAATCCTGTACCAATCGTTCCACCAATTGCGATTAGCTGTACATGTCGATTTTTCAGTTCCCTTTTTAATTCATGCTGTGCCACTTGATATTCCTCCGTTTTTTTCAATTGTTATTGTAGTAATAATAGCCAGAACAAAATCGCTAACGCGACTTAAATCACGTCCCAAGTGAAGTTTATTCACTTGGGATTTTTCCTCGCTCTTCGCATGGTGCCATGACAAAAAGGACAGACTACTTCCACTTCTTCATCT
>Ga0182742_1002524_pt1 | contig 20023 bp, 21 predicted proteins | sample eDN5th37CBELigMG_FD_128880 | JGI IMG/M metagenome (GOLD analysis project Ga0182742, IMG submission 128880) | Enriched Miracle-Growth compost microbial communities from Emeryville, California, USA - eDNA 5th pass 37_C BE-Lig MG (version 2)... ... | reverse complement strand
CTGCCGCAGCTTTCCCCGCTGCCGCATCAGCTGGACGCCGCGAAGAAGGTGCTGCATACGATGCGCGGCCGCGCCATCCTTGCGGATGAGGTCGGGCTCGGCAAGACAATCGAAGCGGGACTTATTTTGAAAGAATATATGATTAGAGGTTTGGTGCGGAAGGTGCTCATCCTCGTCCCCGCCTCTCTCGTGCTGCAGTGGGTTCGCGAGCTGAACTCGAAGTTCGGCATCTCGGCGGTGGCGCAGAAGAAGGCCTACATGTGGGAGACAGCGGATGTCATCGTCGCTTCGATGGACACCGCCAAGCGCGATCCCCATCGCGACGTTGTGCTGAATATCGATTATGACATGCTGATTATAGATGAGGCGCACAAGCTGAAGAATAAGAAAACCGCCAATTATCAATTCGTCAACCAGCTTCGCAAAAAATACTGCCTCCTCCTCACCGCGACGCCGGTCCAGAACGATTTGAGCGAATTATACAACTTAATTACCCTGCTCAAGCCCGGGCAGCTTGGCGGCCAAGGCAGCTTCTCGGCGAATTTCGTGGCGGACAAGCGGATGCCGAAGAACGAGCAGAAGCTGCAGCAGGAGCTCTCGAAGGTGATGATCCGCAACCGGCGGAGCGACGGGAATGTTCACTTTACGAAGCGTCGGGTGCAGAACATTCTGTTATCGCTCTCCGAGGATGAACAGAAGCTGTATGACGGTGTGACCAATTTCGTGAAGCAGCGGTATCAGGAGGCGGGCGGCGACATCGGCAATGTTCTGGCACTCTTGACGCTGCAGCGCGAGGTGTGCTCCTCTCGCGATGCGGTGTTTCTGACGCTCGTCAATTTGTTTAAGAAGACGGCGGAGGATTCGCCGGTGCGCGCGCGCATCTGGGAGCTCGTCGAGCTGATTCGCGGCATTAAGGCCAATACGAAGGCTGAGAAAGCGATGGAGCTGATCCAACAGATCGACAGCAAGGTGATCATCTTCACCGAATACCGGGCTTCCCAGGAATACTTGCTTCATTTTCTGAAGGAGCATAACATTCGCGCGGTACCGTACCGAGGCGGCATGAATCGGGGCAAGAAGGACTGGATGATGGATTTATTCCGCAACCGCGCGCAGGTCATGGTCGCGACCGAGGCGGGCGGCGAAGGGATCAATCTGCAGTTTTGCCACCATATCATTAATTTCGACCTGCCGTGGAATCCGATGCGCATTGAGCAGCGGATCGGGCGCGTTCACCGTCTCGGGCAGACGGAGGACGTCATGATTTACAATTTGTCGACCCGCGGGACGATCGAGGAGCATATTCTCCATTTGCTGCATGAGAAAATCAATATGTTCGAGATGGTGATCGGGGAGCTGGATACGATCGTGGAGAAATTTGAATCGAAGGAAGGTTCGCTCGAATCAAGCATCTACAAGATTATTCTAGAATCCAAGGATAACGAAGATTTGCAGCAGCGCATCGACTCTCTCGGCACGGCGCTCACAGGCGGGCGCCGGGGCCAAGAGACGCGGGAGGCGCGCGCGGCGCGGATCGGCGCGATTCTCGACAGTATCGCCGCGCAAGGTGCGGAGGTGCAGCCGTGAACACGAAGGAAGTGCAGAAGTTCGTCATGCGGTATTTGGAAGCGACGGAATGCCGCATCATCGAGAAATCTCCGGCGCATGTGACGGTGCGGCTTTCTCCCGAAGCGGATAAGGACTTGACGAATAGGCCTTACTATTGGGGCTTCGTGGAGCGGACGGGGGCTGTGCCGGAGACGATGACGATGACGTTCGTGTTCGACCCTGAAGCGCGAGCGAAAGCCGAGCAGAAGAACGCCGCTCCTCCTCCGAGGCAGGCGGCCCAAGCTCAGCCGTCGCCGGCTGCCCCGAACGTGCCCGGGGACTCCATCCTGAACCGCTACTTCGGCTTCACCCCGGCTCCAGCCACTGCCGGACGCATTCCGTACGACGAGGTTACCTACGGCAGCCGGAGGCTGACGCAGCTGTTCCATGTCGTCCGCTCGAAGGGCCGATACGTGCAGATGTACGAAGACATCAAGACGCCGCGCGGAGCTCCTCCCGCCGCTTTCAACACATGGCTTGCCGTCAATTATAAAGTAGAGTTTTGCTGCGACATGAAGCGGGACGAGCTCCACTCCCTCGGCATCTCGCTGATGACCGGTGAAATCCGCGAGGAGTTTCACGACGCCGTGGCCGAGCTCGCGCTTACGCCGAGATTGCCGCCCAATACATGGGTGCAGCGCCCTGTCTGGTCGATCCCGCGCGCCATATCGGCGCTTGAAGCTTATCTCGAGCGGGAAATTCAAAACTATAACCACGATTGGTCCTTCGAGGCGACGGAGCGCCTCACCGATGAGCTCGCGCGTGTCGACGCTTATTATCAAGAGCTGCTCCCTGCCATAGAAGACCCGGAGCAGCGCGCCGCGGCCGAGGCGCAATACGAAGCCCGCAAACGCGAGATTGAATGGCAATACGCGCCCCGCATTGAGGCGAACGTCATCAGCGCGGGATTGTTCCATCTAGGAATCGACACACCCATCCTGCATTAGGACGCATTTCGCCAAAACTTCTTATAATTCACAGACAAGAAGGGACAAACTTTTCCGCCGTCATTCGTTACACTAAGGAGGCGGCAGCTTGTCCCCATAGTTAAGGTGGTGTCACTACAATTGTTACAGATGAACAAAAAATGGATAACCCTCATGTTATCAGCTCTGATTATGGTAGGGGCAACGACATCTGTGTACAGCAGCTCACCGGCAGGCGCGGAAGAAGCGGCCCCGGAACAGGCGGCACAGCAGCTCGCCCGGCAGATCGATTCTTGGATCGGCCAGCTGGCCAAAGAAGAAGGCTTCTCCGCGTGGGAGGGCGCCGCATGGCGCAAGTACCCTCTCGGTCCCGGACAGCACGGCTGGGTTGTGATCGTCACAGCCGCTGACGGCGAGGAGCTTGGGTATCTGGTTGTGTCGGCAAACCAAGGAGAAGCCGGTTATTCATTAATGGAGTACGGTACCGGCGGCTTGCCGTTGTTCTCTCCCGCGACGCTCGATCGGGCTCTTGAATCGGAACAGTTGCAGGAAGAAGGCGTGACCTTCACAGATCAAGCCTCCATCGAACGATGGTATATCGGAGGGGCTCAAGCGTTGTGGAAAGTAACGGAGGCGGGCGTGACCCGCTATGCAGATGCCAAGTCCGGGGTGTGGCTTCCGATTGACGAAGCGGATGCGCCGTTGGACCCGCCGTTGCAGCCTTTATCGAGAACGCCGGAACATTTTCCGGAGCCCCGGCATATACTATTACAACCGGCGGATCCCTATGAATCGATCGCTTGGCTTGACGCGCCGGTTGCGAATATTCGAGATTGGACCTCGTTCCTCCGCTGGCTGCAAGCAAGCAACGGCGAAGGAATATATGCCTCCCAAGGCTTTGGCGGCGCGGCGCTCACCCCAATGGGCGTAGCCGGCTTCCATTGGTGGGCTTCCGGCTCCTATGTGGCCGTCGAACAGGAAGGACTTCGTTACATTCCGCTGGAGAGGCTCTTAACGGAAGGAAGCTTTCATTAATTTACGGTTTTTCTCCTCATTTTATATAAAAAATTGGCCCTCGTATGAGAGTGGCGCCGGTATTGGGTTAAGTCCGGCATTACTCTTCATCCGAGGGCGCTTTTTTTCGTTTGGTGCCGAACATCATCGATAACGACAACGGAATCATTCCGAACCACCGGGTCGTCCAGGGCTCCTTGCTCATCCGTTTGTTCATGCGCTGCTGCTGCCGATGCTCCTTCGGCGTCTCGATATATTCGACGACCTTCTGCGTGACGTATTTGACGATTTCTTCTCCCTTCGCCACGGTACGTTCATCCCCTTATTTCTCAAATTCAGGACAGTACCAGTATGCTCCGGAGCGCAACGCCATATACTATCACCTATCTTATTCTCCGTTCTCGTGGGCTCCGATTGCGTCTGCTATACTCGGCGGGATCGCCCGCGGCTCGGTATGCGGCTGATAGATGTACCTGCGGTCTAGCTGCACCAACCGTTTCGTACTGCGTTTGCGGATCAGCACGCTCTTCTCATCCCAAGCGACCACCCAGCCCCGCACATCGTTCTCCCGGCTAGCGTCGCGCACCACGCGCAGCAGCGTACCCTCCACCCGGTATTGATCCAATTGCTCGTCCGAAATCATCCCATGCCCACCCCCATCGAAAATCTTAGCAAAAAAAGACCCGGCTTTTCATTCGCCCAGGTCTCCTGTATTTATCAATCTTCACATTCCAACAATCCAGCAGTCTAACTTAACCGACATGTTCCTTCGAATCATTCGGTTGATTCTCAAACCAATAATCGAGTACCTGCGCCGACATGACCCTCTTTCTAACGAAATCAATCTGTTTCTCCGTGAATTGTTCCGTCCAATCGAGCTTGCAATCGTTGCAGATCGACACGATGGTCAACAGCTCAGACCAGGCGACGTAACGTTTATACCAGAAAAATTGCGGATGTTCCACCATGTAAGGGTAGAGGTCATCAAATTCTGTGTGTTTACAGTCGACTGTCCGTTCGAAGTGCGTCTTTGCTTCCGCAAGCTTCTTCGCCAAATATTCGTTCGTGAACGGTTGAGTCCCCATCCCGACGCCTCCTCTCCAATAACTACTTCTATTATAATGCATGAGTATTCTGGATGAAAGAGAAAGACGAGTTGAAAAATGTTCTAAATCCGTAATCAACGAGCCTAATTTTCTTCCACGAAGGTCACTTGACCGCCTGCAAGAGACGCAATCCGCGCCAAGGACAGCACTGGAATTCCCATCTCCCGAAGCTGCTTTCCGCCGGGCTGGAACGCCTTCTCGATCGCAATACCCGCCCCGACAAGGGTTGCCCCCGAGCGTTCAATGATGCGGACCATCCCCAAAGCCGCGTCGCCGTTGGCGATAAAGTCATCAATGAACAGCACCCGGTCTTCCGGCTTAAGCAGTTCCTTCAGCACGACGATATCCGTGACGATGCCCTTCGTGAACGACGGTACCCGCTCCACATAATATTCACCGTCCGACATCAATAACTTGCGGCGCCGCGCGAATACGAGCGGTACCCCAAGCTCCGTCGCCGTCGTGTATGCGATCGGAATGCCGGACGATTCGATCGTCACAACGCGGGTGACGCCCGATTCGCGGAAGTGATCAGCGAAGGTTCGCCCCATCTCTTGAACGAGCTCAGGGTCTAAGCCATGGTTCAAGAACGTATCCACACGCAGCACTTGATCCGACATGACGCGCCCTTCCTCTAAAATCCGACGTTTTAACATTTCCATGGGGGATTGCCTCCGTTTCATTCTGCCGAGCTTGTATTTCATTAAATTACCACAACAAAAAAATAGGTTCAACCTTCGCCGAAGTGCAACCTTTTCCCATGAAGACAGGTATATAATAAGGAGGAACTCGAAAATACGTTCCTTGAAACGAGTTTCATCGACAATGTTGCAAAAGTACTCCTTTTTACGCAAAATCGAATGAAATCCGTTGGAATCCGTCTTTGTAAGCGAACTTGGGATACCGTATAGTTATGGATGCCACTAAAGATATAAGCTAAGGCGGAAGAATTCGGATTAAGGGCAGGGAAATCAAAATGCTAAGAAAATCAATCAGCTTCTCCGTTATCATCACGATGCTGTTGCTGGCTGTGGGTTGTTCCGGGGGAGATCATACATATCCTTCATCCGCCATCGGATCTCAAGCAGAGGGTGCGGACACACTCCGTCCCATCTCGCAAAAACCGATTGAAGAAACCGAGGAACCATCCCAGGAGCAGCCTGAAGATGAGAAAAACAATATATCCTTAGCATCGCCCCAACCGGAGACGATTGAACCGAAGGATCCGGAGGAAATTTTAAAGCTGGAGCCGGAAACTCCCGCAAAGACGGAACCAACGGAACCGGAGATTCCGGCAGGGTATTACGATGTATCCGCTCCGTTCAATCCCGAGGTCCCGACGCTGATGGGGCTGAAGATCGGCATGGACAAGACGCTCGTCCTCGAACGGTTCGGTAAGCCGCTCGGAAACAATACATTGCCCGGGGAAGACAACAGCGTTTCCATCTTGGAATATCCGGGATTTGTCGTAGGGATTCAAGAGAATAAAGTGTTGTTTGTCGAGGTTTATTCCAGTGCCGTAAATCCGGGGCTCAACGAATTTCGTCTTGGAGACAGCCGTGACGAAGCGATCCAACGGCTCGGCGAACCGACACGCGACACCGACTTTGTCATTAACTACATCGCTAACGGTTCAGTGCTCAAGTTAGATACCGATCCGGATTCGCGCCGCATCCATTCTATTAAGCTGTTCGGCGAAGAATAATCCGGCGATCAGTACTACTCCTCTTCCTTCTGTCATACCTTGTACTATCTTTAGTACAGGCAGGGGAAGCTTCATGAAGAGGAATTTCGCCGCGCTGCAGATCGCCTTCACCTATATCGGGACGGTCGTTGGCGCGGGCTTTGCAACCGGTCAAGAAATTTTGCAGTTTTTCACAAAATACGGCACCGTAGGAATGCTTACGATTCTAATCTCCACGGTGCTATTTATCTATTTCGGAACCAAGGTCATGCTGCTGTCTCACGATATGCAAGCCTCTTCTTATGAAGATTTGAATCGGCTGCTGTTCGGAGACCGCTTCGGGCGTTGGTTTTCTATGCTGTTATTCTTCGAGCTTCTTTCCGTCTCTATTGTGATGCTCGCAGGCGCAGGCACCGTGTTCCGCGAGCAGCTTGGGCAGCCGTTCCTGCTTGGCATCGCCGTCACACTGTTGCTCGGGTATTTCGTAATGGTGCGGGGAATGACCGGCATTATGGCGGTGAACACCGTCGTTGTTCCAACGATGCTGACTTTCACGGGGATTGTCTTCTATCATACGATGCAGACGGACAACTTCCATTCCTTCGAATGGCTCCATCTCCAAGACCCCTACCCTCCGGGCAGAGCCTGGATCGCGCCCATCCTGTATTCGGCGTTTAATCTTGCGGCCTCCCAGGCCGTGCTTGTCCCGCTCGGCGCGTCCGTGAAGGACCGCAGCGCCATTCGCCTCGGCGGCCTGCTGGGCGGAGTCGGGCTCGGATTGATGCTCCTGATCGGACATATCTCCCTATCAGCCTACGCACCCGACATTCTGCGATACGAAATTCCAATGGGTATGGTTGTTGCCGGGTTGGGCACCACCATCCATCTCATGTATTTGCTGCTCATTTATTCTGAAATTTTCACAACATTCATCGCGGATGTGTTCGGCTTGTCCCTTCAGGTCGAACAACACACCAAGCTGCAGCGGAAAACCATTCTCATCGCCGTGTTACTCATCTGCTTCTGTATTAGCTTTATCGGCTTCAAAAACCTGCTCTCCGCACTTTACCCGTTATTCGGAGCCCTAAGCTTGATCTGGTTCGTCATGATGGTGGTTCGCGGCCGCAACGTCGGCTGATTCCTGATCCTGTCCTCGCGCGTAGCGAATCGTTAACCCAAGACGGATAAACATACAGATGCCCGCAAGTACGTTATAGGTAAAGCCGGACAACAAGTATCCATAGTGATAATACGGATAAGCGTCGCGGTCACGCAGCACGCCGACGACATCCGACAGCAAGAACAAAGCACCAATTAAGAATACGGATAAAATGACCACATCAAACCACGTCCATCGCTTAACCGAATGTTCCAGTAAAACTCGGCCTTTACCGTTCAGAAGCATGTACATCACCGTAATGCCGAAGCCGGCCACAAGCAGCGTAATTAGAACAGCAGCTATGGATAGAATCGTGTACATGAAACCATTCCCCTTTCTTTCCTGTTTCTTTTAATTTATGTACAATAGATACAACAAATTTAATGAATGAAAAAAGGCGGTGAACCGTCCCTATGACCACAACCCGTATTGCGGCCATTACCGGAGGTGCCCAAGGCATCGGCCGCGGCCTGGCTTACACCTTCGCCAAACACGGATACACCGTTTCCATCATGGACACCGATAAAGAAGCCGGCTTCGAAGTGATTCGCGAAATCCGCCGCATGAACGGCAACGCCATCTACCTTGCCGGCGACGTCAGCCGCGAAGAAGACGTCGAACGGTGGATCCGCGTGACCGTCAGCGAGCTGGGCGGCATTCACGCCCTGATCAACAACGCCGGCATCAGCCGCAACGGTTCGATGACAGAACTCGACGTGTCCGATTGGGACCGCGTCATCGGCGTCAACCTGCGCGGGACGTTCCTCTGCTCGCGGGCAGCTGCCCAAGTGATGAAGAAACAGCGCCAAGGCGCCATCGTCAACATTGCCTCCACCCGCGCGCTGATGTCCGAGCCCAATACCGAGGCGTATTCCGCGTCCAAGGGCGGGATCCTTGCATTGACCCATGCGATGGCTGTCAGCTTGGGGCCGCACGGCATCCGGGTCAATGCGGTGTCGCCGGGCTGGATTGAGACGAGAGACTGGCAATACAGCGCCCGCGCGACAGAGCCCTATCACTCGGAACGCGACCGCCTGCAGCACCCGGTAGGCCGCGTCGGCCGTCCGGAAGACATTGCCGAAGCATGCCTGTTCCTTGCCGGAGACCAGAGCGGCTTCATTACAGGGCAAAACCTCGTCATCGACGGCGGCATGACCGTACGAATGATTTATGAAGAGGATTGACCCGGCTCCACCACGGACAAATACACATTCTTCATCTCGCGGATGACCCGGTTGAGCGAGTACTCTGTCTTCGCCTTCTCCCAGGCGGCCCGTGACAGTTCGTTCCGGAAGTCCGGATCGGTAATCAACCTCTGCAGCGCGTCAGCGAGCGCGTTCGCGTCATCCACAGGTACAAGCAAGCCGTTCACCTCGTGATCGATTTGTTCGGAGATGCCGCCGACATTCGTGCCGACGAGCGCCAGCCTGCACAGCGCCGCTTCGGCGTACACATTGCCGAACGCCTCCGCCCGCGAAGGAAGCACGAAGATATCGAAGAACGGCATAAACTCCTCCGGATGGAGCATGTATCCGTAGAAAATGATATCGTCGTAGACGCCTAAACTAAGCGCCAGGTCCTCCAGCTCCTCGCGCATCGGGCCATCCCCGATCATATGCAGCATGAACGGCAACCCGCGCTTCTTCAATTCCGCGCATGCGTAGAGCAAGGTGTCAAGGCCCTTCGCCGGCACCAACCGGCACATCGTAATCAGCTGGGGCACCTTGTTCTCGTGCGCGACCGGTTTGAACCGCCTCTCGTCGAAACCGTTGCGCAGCACCAGAATCTCATCAGGCCTCTTCACATATGGCGTCATATAACGTTTGAACGATTCCGACACCGTCATCAGCCGATCCGCGCAATACTCCAGTTCGCCATAGAGCGACGTCAGGAACCGCTCCTCCGGTCCACCTTCTTGTATCCTACCATTCAGCAGCAGCTCTTTCTCATAGCTGGAATGCACCGTCATCAGCAGCGGAATATCAGGGAACACCCGCTTCATCACGATCGCCGCAATCGGATGATGCGCATGGATGATGTCGTAGCGTTGAGTCACCCTGAGCTTCGTCCACCATTCGTAATCCAGCATCGTCTGCATATACTTCTCTACGATTGGACTGCCTCTATACTGATTCCAATCGAAGGTTGAAAACTGAATATCCCCGGTCCCTTTCCCTCTTACACGCTTCGGAATCGAAAACAACTCCATGCCCCAACCCATCTGGTTAAAGCGCTCCGTCACATAAGGAACCATCGACGATACCCCTCCGGGCTGCTCCGGTGGAAAAAATAACGCTTGTAAAATGTTCACCCGCTGTCCCCTCCTTGTTGCGTACTTCTTCCATTAGAATACCGAAAAAGACTTCACCAAACAACGAAAACGATTAGCCCAAGACGAAGTCTATCTTTTCTGCTACAATATGATGGGATTTAGAAGATATGTAGACGGAGGTCACAACTTGCTTCTTGAATTATTTTCCGGCAAAACAGGAGATACCATCTCCGCGCTGCTCATCCTGCTCATGCTGCTGCTCATGGTAAGCATGTCGATTCGCCTCATGCTGTCCCGCAAGAAGAGGGCATACCTTTTGCTGACCATTTCATTGCTGTTAATCGCCGGCCAATACATATTGATCATCGCATTAGGTTCGCGCCCCAGTGCCCAAAGCAACGGAACTGAGCACTATTTAATAGATATGATGCAGACAATCTCCTTCATTCTCATGAATGTTGGAATCTACCAGCTATACAACCCGACCAAACGAAAGGTCACCTTCCTCGCATATTTGGGCGTTGTCATCGCCTTCGCCATCATGGGCACGAGACATTACGTAGAATCAAAGCTTTTCACAACCGAGCTCACCGGAATTATGCCAGTAGAAACTTACGCCTTCCTCAACATTTGGATGGATTTGTATTTATACGCATTGTTATTCTTCTGTTTTTATTTTGTCACGCCATGCGTTGGACAAACCTTGAAATATCAGCTGGGGCTAGTCGTTTATTTTGTCATGCACTCCGCCTCTGTATTGAACAGCTATGTCTATTCCGGAGCCTTAGGAGGCTTGTCGATCGTAGAAAGCTTCCTGCCCGTCGTGTACTTTTTCGTCATCTACCTCTTTATGTTCGAACGAGTGTTGGAGCTCATGCATGCCGTCTATCATTCTTCCATTACAGACGGTTTAACAGGACTGTATAACCGCAGATTTTTCATGCGGCGCTTGCAGCAGTGCATTAACGCAGGTGTTCCCGTAAGCGTCATCTTTACCGATATTGATAATTTCAAAAAGCTAAACGATACCCAAGGCCACCAACGGGGCGACGAAGCGCTGCGTCAAACGGCGGCCGTCATCATGGACATCGCCGAAGAAGTCGGATTCCACGGCAGGTACGGCGGCGAAGAGCTCGTGTTGATGATCACAGACCCGAAAGCCAACCCCGCCAAAATCGCGGAGCTCGTCCGCTCTCGCGTCGAGACAGAAGCAGGCGTCACCGTCAGCGTCGGCTGGGCCAAATACCGCAAAGGCCTCACCGCGGAACAGCTCACCAAGCAGGCCGACGAAGCCATGTACGTCTCCAAGAAATCCGGCAAAAACCGCGTCACCGCCTACAAACCCGGCATCCTCAACAGCCTCGCTCAATCGCATTAGTCCCGCACGTCCCCCCTCCTTTTTTCCTCCCCTCGGGTTCTGCTCCATGCAGCACACCATCACATCCCCCTTTCCTCTATCCTCACTTCTCTCCATCACTCCTCTCCATCACTCCTCTATCCTCTTCCTCACCCAGCTTTCTCTCGTACACTTTCTCTACTCATTCCTCTCTCCTCTCATCCCGCATTCTCTGCTTCCTCCACCTCATTCCTTTTTGCTGCAGTCCCCCTTCCCTTCCGCCCACCTCTTCCTCCAAACCTCATTGCTTCCCTCTCTGACTTCTATACGACCTTTTTCTTCCAGTCGCAATTCCTCCTCCCCTTCTCGAATTCTTTTCGACCACTATCCAATGGACTCAGCATTCACGAAGAATTAGGATATCGCCAATAACTGCCCGCGGCATCCTTATATCGCTTGACTTAGGAACATATGTTCGATATAATGTTATCAAATATTCCGAGTAAGCGGAGGGACAAGAATATGGACTACGATTTGGCGTTATCTGAAGAAATGTGCATTTCGTTTGTTTATCAGATGAAATGGCCGGATGGATTTCGTTGTCCGCGATGCTATCATACTGAAGCTTATGTCATCCGCACCCGCAGGCTGCCCCTCTATCAGTGCAGGTCTTGCCGGCACCAAACCTCGTTAACGAAAGGAACGATCATGGAAGGAAGCAGGCTGCCGCTGCACAAGTGGGTTGCTGCTTTGCACTATGTTGCGAGCGACGCCGGAGTGAATGCCGTAAAGTTAACGGAGATCATCGGCGTTGCCTACCATACGGCTTGGACAATGCTGCGCAGCATTCGGGAAGTGATTCATCAATTCGATCAAGAAGAACGGCTGTACCACATTGTGCGGATGGGAATCCAATACTTCGGGCGTGAAAATCATCAAATGTTCGTCCGCCATCCACAGGAGCATCCCGCGGTGATCGGTGTGGAGCTCGATGAAGTGACCGGAGAAGCTGCACAGGTCAAGATCAAACAAATCCCCGACAAGTATCTGGAGGGCAAGTCCATTCTGCCGGAAGGGGAACAGGATTTTATTTATGAACATGTGAGTGTTGTAGCTTATGACGTACAATTTCTCAAGCGCCTTCACCAACGACAATGCCCCCAGATTAAAGAAATATTCCGCCAAGCGAGGCGCTGGTTGAACCGCACCTTCCATGGGATCGGCCGCACCTATTTGCAAACCTACCTCGACGAATACGCCTTCCGCTGGAACTGCCGCGCGCGTTGCGAATCCACATTCATAAAATTATCAACCCTATGTATCAAAGGACCTGCATTCATGTAAAAATGTAAGACGGTTTACGGCCATTTGTCTGAATCAAGCAGCGAGTAGTCCCATATGCCGGCGGGGAAAATGCTGCTCTACATTGTGTTCTGTCGCGTTGAATTCGTCGGTCAGCTTACTGAGCCGTTTGGAGAGTGATCCAAAGGAGTTTTGAAAGATACGATCGGGGTGCTCGCAGAGAGAGTTTGAGTTCGGCCTGCGAGGGCTTTGGGGTTTGGACTTCGGTAAGTTTGAGATTCGGCTGCGAAGAGTCTGAGGTGGTTCAGCGTGCGGAGTTTGGGTTTGGTTTACGAGGAGATTAGGATTTAGCCTGCGGGATGCTGTGGAGTGTCTCAGGTTTGGCCCTTGGAGGAGTTTGGGGTTCGGCTGCGAAGAGTTTGAGGTTCGGGAGGTTTAGCCTGTGGGGAGTTTGAACCGGCTTCCTGAGTCGTTTAGAGAGTGGTCGAAAGGAAGCCGGAGGGAGAGCATTACTCCTGGTAGGCTTGATCGTAGGCGGCGGCGGAGGTGAAGTCGAGGGTGGTAAGGCCGCCGGCATGCCATGAGGTGATGCGTAAGGTAACCATTTTATAGTCGACTGATATGAACGGGTGGTGGTTCATCGATTCAGCAATGGCTGCCACGCGGTTCACGAAGGCGATGCCATCCATAAATTCGCGGAAACGGTATTTCTTGAGGATCCATTTTCCGTCTTGGCGGCTCCAACCGGAAAGCGACGCTAATTTCTCCTCGATTTCTTCATCAGTCAGCTTCATTCAACATCCCTCCTAAAATTCATTATAATAGAGTTACTAGACATAGAGGAGTGGAGCGCTTGGTTCCGGAAATTCCAGTACCTGCTAAACAGATTTCTAAAGCTGTCGTCAAGGCACAACGAGTATCGGAAACGATCACTCATATCGTCATCTCTATTATTATTATGGTGCTGTTTGGTTTGGATGAACATTTTCAGTGGGCAGATTGGGCGGGTTGGATCATTATAGGGCTGGGAGGCTTTACGGTGTTCTCCGCGATATGGTCAATCGTCTTTGGTCCGATCCTGCTTCAGAGGCATTGGCGGTATGATGTGAATGAGGACTACGTACAGCTTAAGCACGGCGCGATGATTGAAAAGCATGTGACGATTCCGATGACGAAGGTGCAGTCGGTGAAGCTGAAGCAAGGGCCAATCCAGCGGAAGTACGGTCTCTGCTCCATCGAGATCGGGACGATGGGCACGACGCACACCATTCCCGGCGTTTCGGAGAAGGAAGCAAAACCGCTTCGTGACAAAATCGCATATTTTGCGAGGATTAAGGAAGTGGAGACGTGAACGAACATGAAAAGCGGCTTCACCCTTCGCTCATCCTGTTCCAACTTTGGAAGATGCTGAGGAACAACCTCATTACAGGCGCGATTCTGCTTGGCGTCAACTATGGGAATGAGAAGCTATACATGCGCCTCCTGCAGGCTGTCTTTCTTCTTGTTGTCATTGGGCGGATTTTTGTCATTATCGCCGGTTGGGTGAGTTACCGGTATGAGCTGAAGGAAGAGGCCCTGCATGTGAAGCAGGGAATCTTTGCGAAATCGTTCAAGACTGTGCCTCTATATAAAATTCAGAACATCCACCGCCGTACAACGATGCTTCATAAGCTCTTCCATGTGACAGCCCTTACGTTCGAAACCGGTGAGGCGGGGGATGACAGCTCGCTCAGCTTTCCGGCGGTTACCTTGCGGGAGGCGGAACGGCTCGAGAAGGCTGTTGCCGGAGCAGGCGGAGAAACCGTTGTGCCTCCTGTCGCTGAACAGGAGCAAGGGAGCGGAGAACAACCGGGTGTAAACCAGGAACCGGCGGACTATCAGGAGCTGCCAGTCCGGAAGACGGTGCATTTTAAGGCGAATAAGAAGGATTTGTTGAAGGCGGCGTTTACATCCTTAAGCTTTATTGCAGGTTTTCCCTTGTTATGGGGAATCTATAACAACCTTGGCGAGCTGCTGAACATCGAAGGCGCGGTGAAGCATGTCGTGACCGCGATTCGCGAATCGGTATGGCTGATGATTTTGACGATCTTGGTGCTGCTGGTGATTGGAGTGCTCTTGGGCATCATCAGGACGTTCACGAGATATGGGAAGTACGAGATTTCGTCTGATGAAGAGAATGTGTACATTCGAAAGGGTGTGCTGGATGAGACGGCGTTCTCGATCCGGAAGGATCGCGTGCAGGCGGTTGTCATCGTCCAACCGCTGCTAAAGCGGCTGATCGGACTTGCCGAAGTGAAATTAATCAGCACCGGATCGGCTGGCGAAGAAGAAATGAAGGCAAATTCGCTGTTCCCTTTCCTCCCGGTGCAGCGTGCTTATACGATCATTCCGGAGTTGCTGCCGGATTATGTGATCGAGCGAAACCTAACGCCGCTTCCGAAGCAAGCGCTGGTGCTGAGAATGGTTCGGCCAGTCGCCTTTTGGCTGGCGGCGACGGCGGCTTTATTGGTATTTAAGCCTGCATTATGGTATTTATCCCCGTTGTTGCTTGTCCTGATTTATATGCTGCAGGTGATCGATTATAAGAATAGCGGGTATTTGCTGCAAGGCGAATTTGTGCAGCTTCGGGCCGGAGGGTTCATTTCTACAACGGTCTTGACGAAGCGCAGCAAGGTGATTCAAACGGAGCTGGCGCGTTCTTTGCTGCAGAAGCGGCTCGGCGTTGCCACGTTCAAAATTACCAACCGTTCGAAGCCTGTGATGGATGCAAAATTGAAGGATATGCCTGTAGGTGAGGCGCATGCCTGCTACTGGTGGTATGTAAGCCGGACGAAGGTGATCCGTCTGGAAGGTGCAGGTGAGGCCTTGTGAAGCAAAGCAGCGGACAGGAGCGGGTGAATTGCCTGCGGTGCAAACACTACTATGTCACATGGGATCCACAGTTTCCGAAGGGATGCAAGGCTTTCAACTTCAAGACGAGGCATCTTCCCAGCGCCGAGGTGCTCTCCTCTTCCGGGCAGGCTTGTATGGCGTTCGAACCGAAAGACGTACGGCGATAAAACAAAGCCCTTGAACGAGCGTTCGGCTCGTTGCAAGGGCTTTGTTCGACTAGGCCAGCAGCTCCGCGATTTCGGTGAAGCCTTTGCTCTCGGCGATGGCGCGGGCGGTCTGGCCGTCGTCGCGTTCCGCAGACGGATCGGCACCGCGCTGCAGCAGCAGCTTCACCATGAGGACGTCCCCATTGTCCGCGGCTTGGTGAAGCGGCGTCCACCCGCCGCTCTGACGCGCATTCGGGTCCGCCCCGTGATCGAGCAGCAGCTTTACCATTCTCGCTCCTCGGCGGGCGGCTGCCGCATGGATCGGCATATTCGTCATGGCGTTCGCCGAGGTTGCGTTCACGTCGGCGCCCCGCTCGAGTAAGAGCTGCGCCGCCTCCAGCCCCCCGAAGAATGCCGCCAAGTGCAGCGGCGTCCAGCCGTCATAGCTGAACAGCGTGATGAGGCCCGGATCCGGGTCCAGCATACGCGCGAGCGTCGCGTCGTCGCCAAGCATTGCCGCCTCATGGATCGTAATGTCAAGGCCCGGCTGCTCCAGCAGCCATACCACAACCGCCTCCCTCCCGTAATAGAGGGCTGCCGTAAGCGGTCCCATTCCATTAGACAGCTTCTTGTTTAACAGCTCAGGCTCCTGCTCCAGCATCGCTTGCATCGTTTCCACATCTCCGCTCGAAGCGGCTTTGACGAACAACTCTATGGTCATTGCGGCGTGAACTCCTTTTTTCACTATAAAGATTTCATTACAAACTACTATACCACATCCGCTAATTGTTTGCGGCTGTGCGCATCCAACGCGTTCCAATCCGTAATCTCGCAGCGTTTGCCGTTCAAGTCCGTCAGGATCATGCGATGGCCGCCGGGAAATTGCACATATTCATGCAGGTTCCGCATTGTAAGCCTTGTCGGTCCAAGATTCGTCTGCAGCTCCCAAATCCATAGATCCGTCCGCTGCTTCACGCTGTCCACTCGCGTCACTTTCGGGAGGAAGTAACGGAATTCCAGCTCCGTGTTCAGTTCTTTCCTGCTTTCTTCATCCAGCTCGCTCAGATCGCGGACGATGCCCAACTCTTCACCCTTCGCGTTTCGGATCGAAATGAATTCTGTCGTATAACGAAACGGGAAAGCCCGGTACACGACCAATTCTTCGTGCGGCGTTCCGTCAATGATCCCTTGCAGCACGCCGCCGGAACTCCGGCTGAAGGTCACCTCACTGGGCTCGAAGACACGGATATCATAGCTCATACGGTTTCCGCCTCCTTCTCCTTCAGCTTCGTTAACTCCATCTGCGCTTCCACAAGCTTATGGTACGCGCCCTTGCGCTCGAGCAGCTCCTCGTGCGGACCTGCCTCCACAATTCTCCCTCGATCCAGCACGACAATTCGGTCGGCGTTGCGAAGCGTCGAGAGACGATGCGCGATCGCGAACGTGGTTCGGCCCTTCACCAGCCGGGATATAGCCTCCTGGATTTGCCGCTCTGTCTCGGTGTCCACCGATGCCGTGGCTTCATCCAGAATGAGGATGCGAGGATCGTGAATAATTGCCCGGGCAATCGCCACGCGCTGCTTCTCGCCGCCGGATAACCGATGGCCGCGCTCCCCGACCCTTGTGTCATAGCCGTCCGGCAGCCGGACGATGAAATCATGCGCGTTCGCGATTTTCGCTGCCCGCATAATGTCCAGCGGTGTCGCGTCCGGCTTCGAGTACGCAATGTTCTCGGCGATCGTCCCGTCGAACAGGAACGTCTCCTGCAGCACGACACCGATCTGCTTGCGCAGGTCCGTCTGGCTGATGTCCCGCAAGTCAATGCCGTCAATCTCAATCCTTCCTTCATCCGGATCATAAAAGCGGCATAACAGATTGATGAACGTGGACTTCCCCGCGCCGGAATGGCCGACAAGTCCGATCATCTCGCCGGACTTCACCTGAAGGTCGATTTCCTTCAGCACCGGGTGGTGCTTATCGTAGCCGTAGGTGACGCCTTTGAAGCGGACGTCCCCCTTGATCGTTCCGATCGGCTTCGGGTTCGCCGCATCCGGAACCTCCGTCGGCGTATCCATAATTTCAAATACCCGATCCGCAGCCGAGAGCGCGTGCGTCGTCCAGTTAATCATCTGGCTGATCCACTGCAGCGGCCCGAACAGCATGCCGAGATATGTAATGAGCGCCATCAGAACGCCAAGCTGCAGCTCCGAGCGGATGACGGACTGCCCGCCGTTATACCAGATCAGCAATGTACCGGCGCCGGCGATCAGGGAGAAGAGCGGGAACATCACCTGCCATAATCCCTCAATGCGGATATTGTTCCGAACGAGCTCCTTGTTCACCGCGGTGTAGCGCGACATCTCGGTCGACTCTTGACCGAACGCCTTGACGACCCGAATCCCTTGGAGGGAATCGCCCACCAGCACGTTTAACCGGAAGATGGAACGCCACTGCTGATACCATCGGCGTCCGATCTTCGGCCAGATCGTTAAAGACACCGCAATCATGACCGGCATCGGCAGCAAGGCGAACAGCGTCAGCCTCCAATCCAGCGAAAACATGATGACGAAGATCGAAACAAAACGCAGCGACTCGCCGGTCACCCAGATGACCCCGTCGGTCATAAACTGCCGCATCGCCTCGGAATCGCTGTTGACGCGTCCGATGAACTGAGACGTCTGCCTGCGGTCGAAATAAGCGAGCGACAGCTTCATCAAGGAAGCGTATACATCTTTCCGCAAATCGCCCATCAGCTTCGAGCCTACCCACACGCCGATCAAGCCCCGTACGGATTGCATGACCGACATCATCAGCGTCGTCGCTCCTAATCCCAATACGACGAGCAGCAAAGCAGGGCCGATCGCCCCTGGCTGAAGCACGTCGTCGATCATCACCTTGGTAAGGTACGGCGGAACGAGCTCCACCGCTGTCGTCAATACGAGCAATACCGCCGCAGCGGCCATCTTAAACTTATACGGCTTCGCGTAACGGAGCATGCGTAACAGAACTTTGCCGTTATTTTTGCAAACCGGGCACACTTGCGAGCCTTCCGACAGCGGACTGCCGCAGCGCGGGCAATATCGCGGAAACTCGTTCGCTCCGGCGACCGGACGCTCCTCCTGCTTCGCAATAGCCGTAATCAGCTTCGCCGCGAAGGCAAATACAGAGGACAATGCGGCTGTATATCTCGCCACCACAACAGGCCCACCCTGCATGTCGGCGAGGAGCGTTCCCCCGCCGACACCGTCCATCACCCGCGCTTCCTTCACTTCATGGACGGCAAGCTTCAAGGACACGCCGCCGTCCGCCGTAAATACCTTAATCTCTTCTTCTGTCACGGTAACCCACTGCGCACCGAAATGGCCGTTCGGCAGCAGATCCGTCTTTACACTGAACAACAATTCCCCCGCCAACTGCTTGATGATCTTCTCCGGGGGTGTATGAACGATGGACATAGGTTCCTCCAATCCACGAATACGTTAGCGCGATTTCACGATGATTTTCCGGATGCTCTCCCCAGACAGGTGATATTTCCGTTCCAGGTCCGGGATCGTCCATCCGCTCGCGTAGTACCGCTTAATCTCTTGATTGCGTTCGGCAATCCACTGTCTCGTCCCGCTCAATTCCCCCCAGCTCGCCCGCTGCGTCGGCTTGGGGATATACAACATCTCACCCTGAGTGTACTTCTGTACCTCGCGAAGCAAACTAGGGGGAAGCACATCTCTCCCATTTCTGTAATTCACAATCCATATCCTCCTCGTAACGATTCACATGCGCAAGCCCATATTGACGCTCAAACTCCACTGCAACGCCCAACATGCCGCCCGCCTCCTTTCTTCATTTTTTATAGTGAAAAACAAAAAAAACTGTGGCACCCCGTTCCTCCACAGGAGAATACCTAAAGTATAAGGAACCCCCATCACGCTGACAAGAAAAAATTACCATATATAAATGAAGAGGGCCTTTCGGCCCTCCGTTATCGGGATCTCCGCCGTTAGACGGAGATCACCTCGCTATACTGAATCATGTTGATCAGCTCCTTTCCTTCGAATTCGCCGGCCCGACAATTCCATTGTATTGCGGTGCTTATACAGAAAAAAGTGCTAGAACAGTTATAAACGAACTTTACCGCCCGCTCATTTTTAAACGAAATTTAAACTTCTTCCGGTCACTCTCTTAAACTTTCACCCTTAAAATGGATCATGTAAACTTATGGTTTGGATATTTGTGGAGGAGGCTGCTTTAAAATAATGACTTATTACAAATTTACTTTCGTGATGATCTCCATCTTCCTTACTGCTCTGATCGCAGGCTGCGGCGGCGGAGAAGCGGTTGAGGGAGCCGAACAATACGTGACAACGATCGGGCAAATCGATATTCCGGAAGATGCGAAGATTATCGGCTTGGGTGAAGCAACCCATGGGAATGTCGAGCTGCAGGAATTGAAGAGAGACGTATTTGAAGCATTGATGACAAACGATCAAGTACGCGTATTTGTATTAGAAGGTGATTTTGGGGGCGGGCAGCAGATCAATCGGTTCATCGTGGAGGGAATTGGCACAGCGAAGGAAGCTGTAT
>Ga0182742_1002520_pt1 | contig 20060 bp, 22 predicted proteins | sample eDN5th37CBELigMG_FD_128880 | JGI IMG/M metagenome (GOLD analysis project Ga0182742, IMG submission 128880) | Enriched Miracle-Growth compost microbial communities from Emeryville, California, USA - eDNA 5th pass 37_C BE-Lig MG (version 2)... ... | reverse complement strand
TGCCGAGCAGGCGGACGGCCGCGTTGCGCAAGCCCAGTCGGAGTCCTCCGATCGGGGCGCCGAGTGCCGTGTTCCACGCCGCCCGTCGCATCGCCCGCCGCGCGACGAGCCGGCGGCGCTCGTAGGCCGCGAAGGGGGCGCCCGGCGCGCCCTCGTCGAGGGCCCGCGCAAGCAGCGCCGCGAGGACGGCCGCGTCGAGCCACCCGAGGTTCATGCCCTGCCCGCCGATGGGGCTCAGCTCATGCGCGGCGTCCCCGAGGAGGGCGATGCGGCCACGGGCGAAGGGGGCGGCGAGGTGCTGCCGCGCGGTGAACGGGCTGACGCGGCCGAGTGCCGCCACGGCGGGGCCGACGCCGAGGCGTTCGGTCACGAGCGTGGCGAACTCGGCGGGCTCGAGTGTCACGGTCGGGTGCGGCAACCGCGCGACCCACCGGTGGGCGGCGGGCAGCGGGAAGCGTTCGACGACGCCGTCGGGCTCAAGGTGGAGCTCCGCCGCGGTGAGCCCCAAGGTGGTCGACTCGTCGGCCATCGCGTAGTGCGCGGGTCGGCCGTGTGGCCGCCACGCCGAGCCGATCGCGGCGCGGATCGTGCTGCGGGTGCCGTCGGCGCCGACGACGTAGCGGGCGTCGTAGTGCCGTGTCGCACCGTCGGACGTGTCGACGTCCAGCCGCACGCCGTCCTCCCGCAGCTGCACATCGGTCACGGCCTCGCCGCGCCGGAGTCCGCCCGGCGCGAGCTGCTCGAATCGCGCGGTCAGCAGCGCTTCGGTCCGCGGCTGCGGCAGCGTGCGGACCGGTCTGTCGCCGAGGTCGAGGTCGGCGAGCCGACGCCGCCGGCAGTCGGCGACACCGTGGTGGATGATCGTGGCCTCCGCGCGGACGGCCGCGCCGATGCCGACCTCGTCGAGGACGCCGAGTGCGGCGGCATGGATCCCGATCGCCCGGTCGCGTTCGCCCGCCGGGACCCGCCGCTCGAGCACGACGACGTCGATGCCGCGTCCCGCGAGCAGCGCGCCGAGCGCGAGTCCCGTCGGGCCGCCGCCGACGATGACGACATCGTGCCGCGGGCCGTTCATGGTGCCGTCCGGCGCACCTCGACCCGAGCCGGCACGGCACGCGTGACGTCCCACCCCGGCGGCACGAGCCGGGCGAGCTCGTCCCGGGTGCGGCTGCGGGCGATCGACACGAGCCCGTCGTCGCGGATGAACGTGCCGCGGAGCGGCCCCGCCTGCAGCGGCCAGGTCGCTGCGGCGAACCCCGCATACGCGAACCGTGATCGCTCGATGTCGCTGTGGATGGCGATGCCGCCGGGCGCGGTGAGGCGCGCGGAGTCACCGAGGAGCGCGCGCACGTCGTCGTCGTCGAGGTGATGGAGGAGGTGATTCGAGACGACGATGTCGAATGCGCGGCCGTCGTCCGCCAGCTCCGCGGACGTCGCCGCGAGGAGCTCGATGCCCGGGGATCTCGTCGCCGCGTAGCGGATGGCGCGGGGATCCGGGTCGATGCCGAGCGCGGCGAGCTCGAAGCCGTCTCGCGCGGCCCAGGCTCGGGCGCGGCGCAGCGAGTCTGCCGCGCCCGCGCCGATGTCGAGGAGCCGCGTCGCCCGGTCGTGCCGGAGCCGTGGCCGGATCCAGCGGCGGTACCGGCGCCGCTCGCGGGACACCACGGCGTTGAGCGGGGCGAACCGGTCGTAGGTGCGCTCGAGCACGACCGGATCGCAGTCCGGGTCGTCCATGAGCTCGCGGGTGACGGTGTCACGGGCGGCGAGGAAGCCCGCCGTCATGCTCGCGCCGTCAGGAGCGCCGACTCGACGGTCAGCCCGGGGCCGAAGGCCATGGCCGCGATGCGCTCGCCGTCGGCCGCCTCGTCGAGGATCCGTCGCAGCACGAAGAGGATTGTCGCGCTCGACATGTTGCCGTAGTCGCGGAGGATCGCCCGGGACGGCGCGAGCTGCGCGGGATCGAGCGCGAGCGTCCGCTCCACGCGGTCGAGGATGCTCCGGCCGCCGGGGTGCACCGCCCAGTGCGGGATCGCTTCGCCGGCGGTACCGGCCCGCAGCGCGTCGGCGAGTGCGGGCTCCGGCTCGAGCAGCGGCGCGACCGCGTCGGTGACGTGCGCGCCGATGATGGCCGGTACCGCATTCGAGAGCACCATCTCGAAGCCGTGGTCGCCGATCCGCCACGCCATCTCACTCTCGCCCTCGGGCGTCGTGCGGGTCGCGAATCGCTCGAGCTCGAGCGTGCGCTCGCCGGGGCTTGGCGGCCGGCGGGTCACGAGCCCCGCCCCGACGCCGTCGGCGAAGAGCGAGGTGGCGATGATCGTGTCGGATTCCTCCGAAGTGCGCAGGTGCAGCGTGCACAGCTCGACGCTGATGACGAGCACGACGGCCTCCGGGTCGGCCTCGCAGAGCTGGGCGGCCAGGCGGAGCGCGGGCAGCGACGCGTAGCAGCCCATGAAGCCGAGGTGGTAGCGCTGCACGCCCGGGCGGAGCGCGAGGTCTCGGGCGACCTCGAAGTCGGGCCCCGGCGCGTAGAAGCCGGTGCACGACACCGTGATGACGTGGCTGATGTCACCCGCGGCGATACCCGGCACGGCCTCGATCGCGGCGCGTCCCGCCTCGACCGCGAGCGGTCCCGCGTGTCGCGCGTAGATGGCGTTGCGCGCCGCGGTCCCCGGCAGGCGCAGCTCGCCGGTGGCCCGATCGAAGAACTCGGGCGCGGGTTCGTCGGGGCCCGGCTGCAGCGACAGCTCCGCGAGCACGGTGTGCCGCCGCTCGACACCGGCAGCACCGAAGGAGGTCGTGACGAGTCGTTGCGCGAGGCGGCTGAGCCCCGGCTGCGCGGCAAAGACCGCGCTCACTTCCTGCTGCACGAGCACGGTCGGCGGCACGCGGACGGTGAGCCCGCGCAGTCGCGGCACCCCCGTCGGCGGCTCGAGTCGGTCCTGTGGTCCCGGTTCGGTGCGCATGCCGCTGAGGCTACGCGCCGCGGGCGCGGAGCGGGAGGGGATTGCCGTCAGGTCACGTCGTGTGCTTCCCGGCGAGCGGGGCTTCACAGCGTTGCTGGGCGCAACCCGAACGTTTCCTGAATGGGCCCCCGAACGGGGGGTAGTTCCGATACGGTCAGCGCATGGGAACCCTGTATTACGGCGGATCGGCCGAGCCGGTCGAGGTCGAGGATCGCGCCCTCGCCCACCTCAAGTTCGTCATCTCCGCCAAGCTTCGACGCGGCGAGAGCTTCACCGTCTCGTGGCGCCACCCCGATGACCAGCCGCGCGGCCGGTCGACGATCTGGCTGCACCCCTCGATCCCGCTGCGGTTCGTCTTCGACGATCCCGAGCCAGCCGAGCTGCACCGGGCGTGGCTCGAGGAGCTCGCGAAGTCCGCGCATTCCTCCGGCGGCATCATGCTCGTCGCCGAGGACCTCGGCTCGGTGACGGACGGCCTCCCGCTGGTCGAGGACTGAGCCAGGACGATCCACGAGGACGAATGCGGGTGACCTGATGGCGACCGGCAAAGGACTCCGCGAGGCGCGCAGCCCCGAGCGTGCGGAGCATCGCTGGCCGGCGGTCGCCGCAGTCGTCGTCGCGCTCGTGCTCTACGCGACGCTGCCGAGCGACTTCACGCCATGGCTGCGGTACTCCGTCGTCGCGCTGTGCGTGCTCCTCGTCATCCCGCTCGTCGCCCTCAACCCGCTGCGGCTGACCCGCCAGACGGTGTGGTCGCGCCGCCTGTCGACCGGGCTCGCCATCGTGCTCGCGGTCGCGAATATGGCCGCGCTCGTCGAGCTCGTCATCCTGCTGTTGCAGACCGACTCGGATGAGGATGGCACGCTGCTGCTCGCCGCGACCCAGGTGTGGACGACACACGTCATCGCGGGCGCGCTGCTGTACTGGGAGCTCGACCGCGGTGGTCCCGTCGTCCGGGCGACCGCGCCGCGCAGTGAGATCCCGCCCGCCGACATCCGATTCCCGCAGGATGAGGACGGGGACGCCGTCGCCGAGGTCGCGGTGGGATCCTCAGAGCGCAGCGGCTGGACCGCGGGCTTCATCGACTACCTCTACTTCTCACTCTCGAACACGATGGCGTTCAGCCCGCCGGACGCCATGCCGCTCACCGGCCGCATGAAGGTGCTGGTCGGGGCACAGGCGCTCGCCGGGTTCGTCGTCCTCGTGCTCGTCATCGCACGGGCCGTCTCCCTGCTCGGCTGAGCCGCCACGAAAGGACTGATTAAATGGGACGCTTCATGTACGGCGACACGGCCCACGAGGCCTACACCGTCGACGACCGCACCCTCGCGCACATCGAGCTCGCGATCGGCGCGCAGCTGCGAAAGGGCGCCGCCTTCGCCTTCACCCTCGAGGGGGACCTGGTGCCCGCCGGCCGCGGTCGCCACGTGCTCTGGGTGCACCCCGCGATCCCCATGCAATTCCGCTACCAGAGTGAGCGCAGCGGGATTCGGATCAACCCGAGTTGGGTTGCGGACCTCGCCGCAACGGCCGGGAGCGAGCTGGGGCTCAGGATCATCCCGGAGCCGTCGCATACCGAGGCGCGGACCCCGCTCTACGGCTGAGGCTCGTCCGGCCCGCCGTCGCGCCCGGTGGGCGCTCCCGTGTCCTTCGGCTCCGGCGGGATCGTCAGACCGCTGGGGCCGCTCGCGAGCCGGACCATCTCCTCCACCCACGCCCGGTTGAGCTGCGGATTGCGGCTCCCGAAGAAGTGGAACTGGATGGGGACCGCCGGGTGGATCCAGAAGGTGCGGCGCCCGTTCCCGCCGCCGATGTCGAGGTCGAACATGAAGGGCTCGGTGCGGCGCAGCTTCGTCATCATGGCGACGCGCAGGTGCGCGAGCGTGCGGTCATCGAGCTCGACCGACACGGCGGTGGCGCCGTAGATGAACTTGCCCACGCGTGGAGCCTACCCGCAGAGCGGGCCCGGGACGCGAACTCGCGCGGGTCGGTCACGGGACCGTCGGGTATGGACCGAGACGTAGCACGGCGGCGAGAGTCTGACAACCCTGTACGCCGGAGCGCCGGGTGCGCCTACCGTCGCGGCATGACACGGATCGACGACCCGGTCCACCGCTATCGGACCCAAGGCTTCACGCCGCAGGAGCAGACACCGCCCGGGCTCACCGACGAGACGAAGCCGATCCCCGACCATGGTGAGCGGACGTACGTCGGCAGCGCCCGGCTCGCCGACCGCCGCGCGCTCATCACCGGGGGCGACTCCGGCATCGGGCGTGCCGTCGCGATCGCCTATGCCCGGGAGGGTGCCGACGTCGCGATCGCGTACCTGCCGGAGGAGGAAGCCGACGCCACGGCAACGGCCGGCTGGATCGAGCAGGCAGGAATGCGCAGCCTGCGGCTCCCAGGCGACCTGCGTGACATCGCGCATTCATATCGACTCGTTGAGCGCGTCATCGCGGAGTTCGGCGGGCTCGACATCCTCGTTCTCAACGCCGCGTATCAGCAGGCGCGGAACGGGCTCGAGACGGTGCCGCCGGAGGAGATCCGGCGTGTGGTCGACACGAACCTGCTCGCACCGCTGTGGACGACGCGGGCCGCGATCCCGCACCTCCAGGCCGGTGCCGCGATCATTGTGACGACTTCGATCCAGGCGTACGACCCCGACCCGGGACTGATCGACTATGCGATGACGAAGGCTGCGCTCGTCGCCTTCACGAAGGCGCTCGCACAGGAGCTGGGACCGAGGGGGATCCGGGTCAATGCGGTGGCGCCGGGGCCGATATGGACACCGCTCATTCCGGCGACCGGCTGGCCTGATCACCTCCCCGACTTCGGTCAGAACACGGCCCTCGGCCGTGCCGGTCAGCCTGCGGAGCTCGCGCCCGCCTACGTCTTCCTCGCCGCGCCGGAAGCGAGCTACGTTTCCGGCGCCGTCGTCCCCGTGACCGGGGGCCGCGGCCTCTAGGCTGCGCGGATCCCCGGGCCGGAGCGCCGAGGACATCCAGGCGACCTAGGCTTCTGAGATGAAGCTGGCCGACTACCTGCAGCGCATCGGACTCCCCGCAGAGGGGCTCGAGCCGTTCGACGAGATGGCGCTGCGCCGCGTCGCCGCCGCGCATGCCGCCACGGTCCCGTTCGAGAACACCCGGGCACATCGCGGCGAGCGGATCTCCGTCGACATCGACGACATCCTCGAGCGACTCGTCACGCGCCGCGAGGGTGGTGTCTGCTACGAGCTCAATGGTGGGCTCGCGTGGCTTCTCACCGAACTCGGCGCCGACGTCGAGATCAATGCCGCGCAGGTGCTTCCGGACAGCTCCGGGGTCGGCGGTCTCCCGATGAGCCACCTCGCGCTCATCGTCACACTACCGGGCGCGCCCCGCGCATTCCTCGTCGACGTCGGCTTCGGGGGCGAGACCATCCTGCGCGAGGTCCCGGACGACGGCGACATCGTCACGACCGGTCGGGGATCGGCCTACCGCATTGACCGTCGGCCGCGGCAGCTCAGCGACTTCGAGGGCCTCGCCTGGTGGCACTCGACGAGCCCAGGTTCCCGATTCATGAGCGGGATCATTGTCTCGTCGACGCGACCGGGCGGCATCGTCACGGTCTTCGGCCGGGACGAGGGGGACAGCGTGTCCTGGTTCTTCCGTGACCTCGACGCGGACCGGCCGCGCGCGCTCACTCGAGACGAGGCGCAGGCGATCGTGGCCGACACCTTCGGGCTCGATGCGCCGCTCCCGCAGCGGGTGCTGCGCTACGCGCCGGTCGGCGGGTAGCGGGCAACGGTCTCGGCCCGCGGCAGCGTAGGCGGCCTCGGCGAGGCTCGCGTAGCTGCCGGTGCTCGTCTACCAGCCGTTGTTGAGCGGGTTGTTGCGCAGCCACCAGGACTCGGGGTAGTTTTCCGCCCGCATCCCCTGCGTAATCGCCGCGACCTTCTCATCCGGGACCTCAGCGGATGCCGCGCCATTCGCCGAGCGTGACGAGCCCGAGCGCGAGGAGCGCGGCGACGGTCATCCCGGCCATGAGCCAGGCGAATGCGCGGTCCCGGCGCCGTGGTTCGCGCACGACGATCGCGACGACAAGCATTGCGAGGTAGCAACCGCCGACGAGGACGATGCCCGTCCACGGCAGCAGGATCTGGAGCTGCAGCGTCCAGGCGAGCATGCCAATCGCGACGGCCGCGAGGATCGTGCCCGGGATGAGCCACCGGCGACGGTGCGGCGTGCGCAGCGCAGGCTGATTCCGCACGAGCGTCGGGTCGTCCTCCCCGCCGGGTCGAGGACCGCCAGGGTGCTGGTCGAAGGTCATGATCGCCTCCTCAGGTCACGCCCTCCAGTGTGCCCCCGAAGCGATCCCGCACCAACCTGCTTGACAGCGCGCCGAAGCCCTGATCGACGATCCCGGAACAACTCACGGCTCGGCGTGGTTGACTCGAAGCGGGCCACGATCCGGCCCAGTGAAGGAGCACCGCATGACCGTGATCGCACCAGCCGAGTTCACTGCGGCAGAGCTCACGGCCATCCGGGCGGACTTCCCGATCCTCGCCGAGCACGTCCACGGGCACCCGCTCAACTACCTCGACTCGGGCGCGACCGCACAGCGCCCCCGCCAGGTGCTCGACGCCGAGCTGACGTACCTCGAGCGGCGCAACGCCGCCGTCCACCGCGGTGCGCACACCCTCGCGGCGGAAGCGACCGAAGAATTCGAGTCGGCGCGGGAGCGCGTCGCTGCATTCATCGGTGCTCGATCCGACGAGCTCATCTGGACCTCGAATGCGACGGAGGCGATCAACCTCGTCGCCTACTCGATCGGCAATGCGTCCGCCGGACTCGGTGGGCACGCCGCCGAGCGGCTCCGGATCGGTCCCGGCGACGAGATCCTCACGACCGAGCTCGAGCACCACGCCAACCTCATCCCGTGGCAGGAGCTCGCGGCGCGCACCGGCGCGACCCTGCGCATTCTGCCAATCGACGACGAGGGGGCGCTGCGGCTCGACCTCCTCGATGAGCTCGTGACCGAGCGGACCCGGATCGTCGCCGCCACGCACGTGTCGAATGTGCTCGGTACCGTGCAGCCGGTGGCCGAGCTCACCGCGCGGGCCCACACCGTCGGCGCGCTTGTCGTCCTCGATGGCTGCCAGTCCGTGCCGCACCTCCCGGTCGACGTCCGTGCGCTCGGGGTTGATTTCGCCGCATTCAGCGGGCACAAGATGCTCGGGCCCACCGGGGTCGGCGCGCTCTACGGCCGACGCGAGCTCCTCGAGGTGATGCCCCCATTCCTCACTGGCGGGTCCATGATCACGACCGTCACGCTCGAGCGCGCCGAGTACCTGCCGCCGCCGCAGCGCTTCGAGGCCGGGACGCAGCGCGTCAGCCAGGCCATCGCGCTCGGCGCCGCGGTCGACTACCTCCAGGCGGTCGGCATGGACCGCGTCGCCCAGCACGAGGCCGCGCTCGGGCAGCGGCTCGTCGACGGCCTCGCCGAGATCGACGGCGTCCGCATCCTCGGACCCCGACCCGGTGTCGAGCGCGTCGGCCTCGCCGCGATCGACGTGCCCGGCATCCACGCGCACGACCTTGGGCAATACCTCGACGGACTCGGCATTGCGATCCGCGTCGGACACCACTGTGCGCAGCCGCTCCACCGCCGACTCGGCATCACCGCGTCGACGCGGGCGAGTGCCTACCTTTACACGACCCCCGAGGAGATCGACGCGTACCTGGCGGCGCTCCCCGAGGCGATTGCGTACTTCCGCGGATTGGGGGCCTGATGGCCGAGCTCGACAGCCTGTACCAGGACATCATCGTTGACCATGTGAAGCGGCCCCGGCGCCGCGGGCTCGAGGCGGACGCGAGCGTCGAATCCCACCAGCTCAACCCGACGTGCGGCGACGAGATCACCCTCCAGCTCATGCTCGACGGTCACACCGTCACGGGTGCCGCGTGGACTGGCAAGGGCTGCATGATCTCGCAGTCCTCCGCCTCGATCCTCGCGGAGCAGCTGCCCGGGCTCACGGTGGACGAGGTGATGACTCGTGTCGAGTCCTTCCGGGAGAGCATGCGCTCCCGGGGCGAGGTCCCCGTCGACGAGGACCTGCTCGGCGACGCCGTCGCGCTCGAGGGCGCGGCGAAGTATGTCGCGCGCGTCAAGTGCGCGATGCTCGCCTGGGTCGCCGCCGAGGACGCCCTCGCCCACCGCTAGCCTGGGCGCGTGCAGCGTCGCCTCGTGGTCGCGATCAACCCGAACGCGTCGTTCGGGCGCGCGAGCGACGCGGGCCCCCGCACCGTCGAGCTGCTGCGGGCCGCCGGGCACGAGGTGCGGCCACTCGTCGCGCCGTCCTACGCGCTGCTGCTGGAGCGCGCCCAGGAGGCGATCGCGGACGCGCCCGACGCATTCGTCGTCGTCGGGGGCGACGGCATGGTGCACCTCGGCGTCGCCGCGCTCGACGGCACTGACATCCCGCTCGGGCTCATCCCGGTCGGCACCGGCAACGACGCCGCGCTCGGCTTCGACATCCCGCAGCACCGGGTCGATGACGCGGTCGTCCTCCTGCTCGCGGCGCTCGAGCGTGGCGGCATCCGCGTCGACACCGGCCTCGCGACCTGGACGGAGGACGGGGTGCGCCACCGGCGGCGCTTCCTCGGCGCGGTCTCCTGCGGCTTCGATGCGATCGTCAACGAGCGCGCCAACGCGATGCGGTGGCCCAAGGGGGCGAGCCGGTACACGATCGCCCTGACGCGGGAGCTCGCACGACTCCGCCCGATCCGGTATCGCGTCGAGTGGGACGGGGGTGTCATCGAGCAGGCGGGGGCGTTGGTGTCGGTCGCGAACAACCGCTCGATCGGCGGCGGCATGCGCATCGTCCCCGAGGCGTCGATGACGGACGGTCTCCTCGACCTCTTCTTCGTCGAGGATCTCGGTCGCCTCGCATTCCTCCGGCTGTACCCGCTCGTCTTCAGCGGGCGGCACGTCAGCGACCCGCGGGTCACGATCCTGCGGACCCGCCGCGCGCGCGTCGAGGCAGCCGGGGTCGTCGCCTATGCCGACGGGGAGCGGCTCGGCCCGCTGCCGATCGACGTCGAGATCGAGCCGGGGTCGTTGCGGGTCCTCGCGGCGGGCGGGCCGGGGCATCCCTGACGTACTGCGGAATGCGCGAAGTACGCCCCGATGGCCGCGTCAGCTCAGTACTTGGTGCGTTCCTCCGTACTTCGTGCTCGACGGATGCGGCCGCTATAGCTTTTGCTGCGCCGCGATGCAGGTGTAGAGCTTCGTGGTGCGCTCGCCGATCTTCTCCTGCCGCACGAGGAACTGCTGATCGGTGCGGACGCCCTCGGGCGCCGCCGCCGCCCAGTCGGCGAATGGGCCGGCGCATTGCGTGCTGATGGCGACGTCGAGACCGAGCGTCTTCTCGTCGACGAGGTCGACCTCGCCCTGGCCGATCACCTCGAAGATGTGGTCGTCGGTGCACGGCTTGATGATGACGCGCGTCGGGTCATCGGTCTCGCCGGGATCGTCGGCGTGCGGGAACTCGAAGTCGAAGCAGTCGCCGACGACGAGATACTTGGTGTGCGCCGCCACGGGCGCCGTCACGGAGCCCGACGCACCCCGGTCCGGACCGAAAGTGTCGGGGAACTGCTCATGCAGGAATGTGTTGAGCTGGGCGCAGCCGCTGAGGCTGAGGACGACGGCGATCGCCGCCGCGGCGGTGAGTGTGGCACGGGTCAAAGGCATGGTCCCCCCCGGAGTGCTGCTGTGATCTCGGCGCCGGAAGTTCGGCTATACTCGACGAGTTGTTTGCGGCCCCATCGTATAGCGGCCTAGTACGTCGCCCTCTCACGGCGGTAACGCGGGTTCGAATCCCGCTGGGGTCACCAACGCAGTGAAGCCCCCGGTTTCCACCGGGGGCTTCCGTCATTCCTGGGGAGGAGTGCACCCAGTCGTGGGCCTCACCCGCCCACCGCCGCGCGATGGCCGGTTAGGATGGTCGCCGCGAAGGGGAGTATCCCGATTCGTTCACCTCGTCAGGACGGCCGCCGCAATCGGTGGCCCGGGGGAGCGGCGCCAGACCATACTGGGCTGGCGTGGGAGAGACGTTCGAGTCCAATCCCGTCCCCGAAAGGCATCTGTGGAGATCCCCCTCTGGTTTGAGATCACCTCGCTCATCGTCCTGACGCTCATCCTCACGGCCGACGTCGTCATCGCCTACCGCCGCCCGCACATCCCGTCGACGCGCGAGTCGTCGCTGTGGGTCGTGTTCTACGTGACGCTCGCGCTCATCTTCGCGGGGCTCATGTGGTGGATGGGCGACGCCGAGCACGCGGGGCAGTTCGTCGCCGGCTGGCTCACCGAGTACTCGCTGTCGATTGACAACCTGTTCGTCTTCCTCATCATCATGAACCGCTTCGCGGTGCCGAGGAAGCACCAGCAGGAGCTGCTCATGGTCGGCATCATCATCGCCCTCGTGCTCCGCGGCATCTTCATCGTCATCGGTGCGCAGATCATCGAGCACTGGACCTGGGTCTTCTATCTCTTCGGCGCATTCCTCATCTACACCGCGTGGAACCAGGCCTTCACGGGGCACGAGGACGAGGAGGCGAAGGAGAACAAGCTCATCGGTCTCCTCCGCAAGCGCATCCCGTTCACCGAGGTGTACGACGGCGCGAAGTTCAAGACGACGCTGGAGGGGCGTCGGGTCTTCACGCCGGTGCTCATCGTCATCATCTCGCTCGGCATCACCGATCTCATTTTCGCGCTCGACTCGATCCCCGCGATTTTCGGCATCACGACGAATGCGTTCCTCGTCTTCACGGCGAACGTGTTCGCCCTGATGGGCCTGCGTCAGCTGTACTTCCTGCTCGGCGATCTCGTCGACAAGCTGCAGTACCTCAAGTACGGCATTGCGGCGATCCTCGCCTTCATCGGGGTGAAGCTCGTGCTCCACGCGATGCATGCGAACGAGCTCCCATTCATCAATGGTGGCAAGGGCATCGAGTGGGCGCCGGAGATCTCGACGTGGGCCTCCCTCGCCTTCATCATCGGGGCGATGCTCATCGCCGTCGTGGCCTCGCTGATTAAGATGCGAGTTGATCGTGCGCGCGAGCGTGCGAATGAGGTGAAGGGGTGAGTGATGCCGGACGGCGAGCCGCCTGTGATCCCGGTCCCACCCGGACCGGTCGACCCGCCGCCCGCGGCTGACGCGGCACCGCCAGAGGTCGTCGCGGCACCGAGCGTCGGCCTCCCCGTCCCGCCCGGGGCGCCGCCCGGGTACCGCGGCTATGGGGTGACGGCACCACCGGCCGTGTCGCCGGCCGAGCGACCGACTGACTCGGCGCCGCCGGCCGTGTCGCCGTTCGAGCCGCCGCCCGCATTCGTGCCAGGCCCTGCCCCTGAGCCGTCGGGCGTGACCGACTCCGTCACGGTCGCGGCCTCCGGGGCACCGGCGGAGGAGCCGCGCGACTGGCTGCTGCGGCTCCCCGACGGCCGCGGACTGCGCGTCGACCAGATGCTCCTGCTCGGGCGCAACCCTGATCCGGCACTCGGCCCGCCCGGTGCGCGGACCGTGTCGCTCGACGACCCCGCGCGGACCGTGTCGCGCACGCACCTCGTCGTCGGCCCCTCCGGCCCCGGTGAGCTCCTCGCCCGCAATGTCTCGACGGTCAATGCACTCGTGGTCACCGCAGCGGACGGTGTCGAATTCAAGATTCAGCCGGGTGGCTCGGTCGTGCTTGTCGATGCGGCGCGCGTGCTCGTCGGCGCGTACCCCATCGCGCTGGAGCCGGTGTGAGGGGCGCAACCCGTCCCCAGCACCTCGGCGAGTGTCGATGATAGAATCCGGGGGTGTTCTTCTCCGCGCTTCAGCTCCTTCCGAGCCGCGGCGAGGCCTGATCCCCATCCGGCTGCCTCGTCGCGGTGGCCCTCGCGCGCCGGGTGATCCCGCATCGCATTCGGGAATCAACCATAGGAATCAAGCCAAGGAATCGCAGTCATGAGCGGTAAGACTCTCGCCGAGAAGATCTGGGACGCGCACGTTGTCACGAAGGGCGTCGACGGCCAGCCCGACCTCATCTACATCGACCTCCACCTCGTCCACGAGGTGACGAGCCCGCAGGCCTTCGACGGGCTGCGGCAGGCCGGTCGGCCGGTGCGCCGGCCCGACCTCACGATCGCAACCGAGGACCACAACACGCCGACGCTCGACATCGACCGGCCGATCAAGGACCCGACCTCGCGCGTCCAGATCGAGACGCTGCGGGCGAACGCCGCCGAGTTCGGTGTCCGGCTCCACTCGCTCGGCGACGTCGAGCAGGGCATCGTCCATGTCATGGGTCCACAGCTCGGCTTGACGATGCCGGGGATCACCGTCGTGTGCGGTGACTCGCACACGAGCACGCACGGCGCGTTCGGGGCCATCGCATTCGGTATCGGCACGAGCGAGGTCGAGCACGTGCTCGCGACGCAGACGCTCCCGCTCAAGCCGTTCAAGACCATGGCGATCAACGTCGAGGGCACGCTGCGGCCCGGCGTCACCGCGAAGGACATCATCCTCGCGGTCATCGCGAAGATCGGCACGGGCGGCGGGCAGGGCTACGTGCTCGAGTACCGCGGCTCGGCGATCCGGGCACTGTCGATGGAAGGCCGGATGACGATCTGCAACATGTCGATCGAGGCCGGTGCTCGCGCGGGCCTCGTCGCGCCGGACCAGACCACCTTCGACTACGTGCAGGGCCGTCCCCACGCCCCGCAGGGCGAGGACTGGGACGCCGCCGTCGAGTATTGGCGGACGCTGCCGACCGACGATGACGCCGTTTTCGACGCCGAGGTGCACATCGACGCGGACGAGCTCGAGCCCTTCGTCACCTGGGGGACGAACCCCGGCCAGGGGGTCTCGCTGTCGGAGTCGGTGCCGAACCCGAGCGACTTCGACGACCCGAACGAGCGCGCCGCCGCCGAGCGCGCGCTCGAGTACATGGACCTCGCCCCGGGCACCAAGCTCAAGGAGATCCCCGTGGACGCCGTCTTCATGGGATCGTGCACGAACTCGCGGATCGAGGATCTGCGAGCCTTCGCCTCCATCATCAAGGGACAGAAGAAGGCCGACGGCGTGCGCGTCATGGTCGTCCCCGGCTCGGCGCGCGTCCGGCTCGAGGCCGAGGCGGAGGGGCTCGACAAGATCATCGAGGCGTTCGGCGCCGAGTGGCGGTTCGCCGGCTGCTCGATGTGCCTCGGGATGAACCCGGATCAGCTCGCGCCTGGCGAGCGCTGCGCCTCCACCTCGAACCGCAACTTCGAAGGCCGACAGGGCAAGGGCGGCCGCACCCATCTCGTCTCGCCGCTCGTCGCGGCCGCGACCGCGATCCGCGGCACGCTGAGCTCCCCGTGGGATCTCGAGCACACGAATGCGGAGGGCCGCTGACATGGAGAAGTTCACGACCGTCACCGGGACCGCGGTCCCCTTCGAGCGCTCGAACGTCGACACCGACCAGATCATCCCCGCCGTCTTCTTGAAGCGGGTCACGAAGACCGGCTACGACGATGCCCTCTTTCACAACTGGCGGCAGGACCCCGAGTTCGTGCTGAACGACCCGGCCTACGCGGGGGCGACCGTCCTCTTCGCCGGACCGGACTTCGGCACCGGCTCGAGCCGGGAGCATGCGGTCTGGGCACTGCGGGACTACGGCTTCAAGGCCGTCTTCGCCCCCCGATTCGCCGACATCTTCCGTGGCAACGCCGGCAAGCAGGGGCTGCTCGCCGGGGTCATCGAGGAGCCCGAGATCGAGCGGATCTGGGCCCGCATCAAGGCGGAGCCGGGGGTGGTCGCGACCGTCGACCTCGAGGCGCGCACGGTGCGGGTCGGCGAGCTCGAGCTCGGCTTTGAGATCGACGACTACACGCGCTGGCGGCTGCTGGAGGGGTTCGATGACATCGGCCTCACCCTCCGCGAGGAGGCGGCGATCACCGCCTTCGAGGCGCGCCGGGAGTCTTGGCGACCGACCACCCTGCCGGCCCGGTGAGTCGAGCCGAAGGACCCATGAACCCGCTCAGCCAGGATTCGCGGAAAGCCGCGATGCGCACCAACCTCCGCGCCGACACGATCGTGATCGAGGGCGGCAAGCCGCTCAGCGGCACGGTCGACGTCCGCGGGGCGAAGAACCTCGTCACGAAGGCGATGGTCGCGGCGCTGCTCGCCGACACCCCCTCGGTGCTCCGCGACGTGCCGGCGATCGCGGACGTCAACGTCGTCACCGGCATGCTCGGGGCCTACGGCGTCACCGTCGAGTCGAGTGGGGACGGCACCTACGAGCTCGACCCCGCGAACGTCGAGCGTGCCCACTTCGCGCAGATCGACGCGCTGGCGGGCGAGAGTCGCATCCCGATCCTGTTCTGCGGACCACTGCTGCACCGGCTCGGCGAGGCGCTCATCCCGGACCTCGGCGGCTGCCGCATCGGCAACCGGCCGATCAATTTCCACATGGACGCGCTCCGCGCATTCGGCGCCGTGGTCGACAAGTCGTACGAGGGCATCCGGCTGACCGCGCCCGACGGACTCCGCGGGGCCGACATCGAGCTGCCGTATCCCTCGGTCGGCGCGACCGAGCAGGTGCTGCTCACCTCGGTGCTCGCCGAGGGCACGACCGAGCTGCGCAACGCCGCGATCGAGCCAGAGATCCTCGACCTCATCGCGGTGCTGCAAAAGATGGGCGCGATCATCACGGTCGAGCCGAACCGCGTCATCTTCATCGAGGGCGTCGAGCGGCTCCGCGGGTACGAGCACCGTGCGATGTTCGACCGCAACGAGGCCGCGAGCTGGGCCTCGGCGGCGCTCGCCACGCGCGGCGACATCTTCGTCGTCGGCGCCCGGCAGCAGGACCTCACCACCTACCTCAACGTCTTCCGCAAGGTCGGCGGCGAGTTCGAGGTCCGGGAGGACGGGATCCGGTTCTGGCACCCCGGCGGCGACCTGCGGCCGGTGGAGATCGAGACAGACGTGCACCCGGGATTCATGACGGACTGGCAGCAGCCGCTCATCGTCGCGCTGACCCAGGCGCACGGGACGTCGGTTGTCCACGAGACCGTCTATGAGAATCGCTTCGGCTTCACGCAGGCGCTCGTGCAGATGGGGGCGCAGATCACGATCCATCCCGGCGGGCTCGCCTCGCCGACGCGTCGGGTCGCGCGCCGCCCGCTCGAGCAGTCGGCCGTCATCGAGGGGCCGACGCCGCTCACCGGCGCCGACATCCACGTCCCCGACCTCCGCGGCGGCTTCAGCCACCTCATCGCGGCGCTGACCGCCAGCGGCACCTCCCGGGTGTCCAATCTCGGCCTCATCGGTCGCGGTTACGAGCACTTCACCGACAAGCTCGCCGGGCTCGGCGCCGAATTCCGCCTCGAGGACTGAGGGTGCGGCGGCTCAAGGGGCGGCGGGCGCCCGAGCAGACCTTCTGGCCGTGGCGGGTGTTCAAGAACATCGTGCTGCCGTGGATCACGCTGCTGTCGAACCGCTCCTACCGCCACCTCGACCGCATCCCGGCGACCGGCCCCTGCATCCTCGTCGCCAACCACCACTCCGCGCTCGACCCGCTCTTCCTCAGCCTCGCCGTGTGGGACGCCTGCCGGGTGCCCCGCTTCCTCGCGAAGTCGGGGATTTGGAAGACGCCCGGGGTCGGCTACGTCATGACCGTGACGGGACAGATTCCGGTGGATCGTGGCATGAATGCGGCGACCGCGATCCAGGCGGCCGCCCAGCTCGTCGAGCACGGCTCGACCCTCGTCGTCTACCCCGAGGGCACGCTGACCCGCGACCCCGACCTGTGGCCGATGCGCGGGAAGACGGGTGCTGCCCGGATCGCCCTCGAGTCGGGCGTCCCGGTGTACCCGGTCGCCCACTGGGGCGTGCACCGCATCCTGCCGCCCTACGGCAAACTCAGCCTCTTTCCCCGCAAACGTGTCGAGGTCGCCGTCGGCGAGCCGATCGACCTGAGCCGTTGGCTCGGCAAGCCCGTCGACGGCCGGGTGCTCGCCGAGGTGACCGACCACTTCATGGACGAGATCACGGCGCTGTTGGCACAGCTCCGGGAGGAGACGCCGCCCGCCGAGCGGTGGGACCCCACCACGCACGGCCAGTCGGAGACCGGCCGCATCTGAGCCCCGGCGCCGCGCCCCCGCATTCGTCCCGTCCGCCGGGATGAGAGGATGAAGGAATGGCCGAAGGACAGCGCGACGGCATGCCGCGCCGAGTCGCCGTGCTCGGCGCAGGCTCCTGGGGCACGACATTCGCGAAGGTGCTCGCCGACGGCGGCGCCGAGGTGCGGATGTGGGCGCGGCGCCCGGCCCAGGCGCGGGAGATCACCCAGTCGGCGCGCAACGCGAAGTACCTCCGCGGCATCGTCCTGCCTCGCGGCATCCAGGCCTTCGCCGACCCGGGGGTCGTCCTCGCGGATGCGCAGGAGGTCTACATCTCGGTCCCGGCCCAGACGCTCCGGGACAATCTCCGCGTGCTCGGCCCGCGCATTCCTGACGACGCCATCGTCATCTCGCTCATGAAGGGCCTCGAGCGCGGCACCGGCAGCCGGATGAGCGAGGTCATCGCGGCCGAGCTCGGCCGCGACGCTGCGCGGATCGCGGTCGTGTCGGGGCCGAACCTCGCGATGGAGATCGCGAAGCAGCAGCCGACGGCCGCCGTGGTCGCCTCCGCCTCACTCGACACCGCGACCACGGTCGCGGTCACGGCGAGGAATGCGTACTTCCGCTCGTACGTCACCGACGATGTGATCGGGACGGAGTTCGGCGGGGTGCTGAAGAACATCGTCGCCGTCGCGGTCGGCATCGTCGACGGGGTCGGCCACGGCGAGAACACGAAGGCGTCGATCATCACGCGGGGCCTCGCCGAGATCACTGCCTTCGCGGTCGCGCACGGGGCCCGGGCGGAGACGATGGCGGGCCTCGCCGGGCTTGGTGACCTCATCGCGACCTGCAACTCGCCGCTGTCGCGCAACAACACGGCGGGCCGACTGCTCGGCCAGGGCCTCAGCATCAAGGAGGTCGCCGAGCAGATGAACCAGACCGCCGAGGGGCTCACCTCCATCGCGCCGATCCTCGCGCTCGCCGGGGCCAAGGGCGTCGACATGCCGATCGCCCGCCAGGTCGCCGCCGTCGTCGACGGGAGCATGCGGCCGCGCGACCTCGCGCCCCACCTGACCACCGACGAGCTGCCGACCGGGGAGTAGACCATGACGAAGCTCCGGGTCGCCCTCGTCTTCGGCGGCCGCTCCTCCGAGCACGAGATCTCCTGCGCGACGGCCGCGGGGGTGCTCGAGGCGATCGACCGTGACCGGTTCGAGGTCGTGCCGATCGGGATCACCCGCGACGGCGCGTACACGCTGCAGGCCGATGACGCCGCGGCATTCCGCATGGACCCGACCGCAATGCCGTCGGTCCCCGACAACGGCACGCGGGTGCTGTGGCCCGATTCGGCGGCGACCCGGGAGCTGCGGGTCATCGAGCCGGGCGGGCAGCGCATCCGCTCGCTCGGCGACATCGACATCGCCTTTCCGATCCTGCACGGGCCGTGGGGTGAGGACGGCACCATCCAGGGGTTGCTCGAGCTCGTCGGCTTGCCGTATGTCGGCAGCGGCGTCCTCGCGAGCGCGAGTGCCATGGACAAGGACACGGCGAAGCGGCTGCTGCAGGCCGCCGGCATCGCCGTCGCCCCGTGGATCGCGGTGACCGCGGCGGCGTGGGCGGCGGAGCCGGAGCGTCACGCCACGGCGGCGCGCGGACTCGGGCTCCCCGTCTTCGTCAAGCCCGCACGAGCCGGCTCCTCGGTTGGGGTGACCCGGGTCGAGGACTGGGCGGGGCTTGACGGGGCGCTCGCCACCGCTTGGGCGGAGGACGAGGTCGCGCTCATCGAGGCGGCGATCACGGGGCGGGAGCTCGAATGCGGGGTGCTCTCCGGTCGTGACGGTGCCGCCCCGCGGGTGTCGCTGCCGGGTGAGATCGTCATGCGCACGCGCGCGTTCTACGACTATGCGGCGAAGTATCTCGAGGCGGACGCGGCCGAGCTCGTCTGCCCCGCCCCGCTTGGCGACGGGGAACTGCGCGAGATGCAGCGGATCGCGGCCCGCGCATTCGAGGCCATCGGGGCGTCGGGACTCGCGAGGGTCGACTTCTTCTTCACCGGCACCGAGTTCATCGTCAACGAGCTCAACACGATGCCGGGCTTCACCCCGATCTCGATGTTCCCAAAGTGCTGGGCCGCCACCGGCGTCGACTACCCGTCGCTCATCACGGAGCTCATCGAGCTGGGGCTCGCGACGCGCCGCTGATCCGCGGTAGGCGCTCCCATTGTTTCGGGGTGCCTCACGCAGGGCGTTCGGCGCGTCGACCCTGCCGGGGACACCCCAAAGCAGCGCGAGCGGGTCAGCGCGGCTCGACGTCCTCGAGGGCGAGGCAGGCGCCGGTCACGGGGAGCTGCGCCACCGCGGCGTTGAGTGCCTCCAGCACGGAGATGCCGGCGACGACCGTGTTGTCGAGCACGACCGTGACGGCCGTGTCCCGCCCGTAGCTTGTGAACCGGTACTCGGGGTCGTCGGTGTCATCGACGAGCCAGTCGACGTCGCCAACCGTGTAGCAGGGCATCGTGCTCGTCGGTGCCGGCGGCTCGACGCCGCAGTGCAGCAGCACCGCGGTCGGGGTACCCCACGCGCCGGTGGCCTGCGCGGTCGTCTCACGTTTTGGCAGGTCGTCGATATCCGGGGGGAGTCGCACGGTCACGTCCGCGCAGTGCGGATCGGCCGCATTCGTCGCGGGTTGCATCGCGACGGCGGTCGTGCAGGCGCTGACCCCGAGGGCGAGCGCCGCCATCACAAGCGTGGCACCGACCCGCCGACCCCACTGCTGCACCCCACCAGGCTACCCGCGCCACTCCACGCCCTCCCCGCATGCCCCGCCTCAACCCGCGGACCGCCGGACCGCCCTCTCCCGCGGGGGAGTATGCGCTGGGTGTGCCCGTTTTCACCGGGTACGCATGAATATTCATGCGTACCCGGTGAAAACGGGCACACCCAGCGCATACTCCCCCGCGGGAGAGGGCGG
>Ga0182742_1002519_pt1 | contig 20062 bp, 14 predicted proteins | sample eDN5th37CBELigMG_FD_128880 | JGI IMG/M metagenome (GOLD analysis project Ga0182742, IMG submission 128880) | Enriched Miracle-Growth compost microbial communities from Emeryville, California, USA - eDNA 5th pass 37_C BE-Lig MG (version 2)... ... | reverse complement strand
GCCGTCGCCCCGACGGCAGCACCGGCTCGATCAACGACCACAACTCATCAGAAATCACATCAGTGCGCAACACCTAAACATCATCAGGCACAGCACCGTTCACTTTAAGCAGACACGCCCTAGACCCGGCAACACACGGGATGGGCTCACCCCGGACTAAAGTCCGAGGCTTGCGGCCAAGAACCGGTCAGTCTGGCAGTCGGCGCGGCGTGATCCACTGTGTTCGGCGAGGTGCTCGTCGCTACTGCTCGCAGCAACGGCGTAGGTGGCACCGATGGTGGTCGATGGCGTTAGCGACTTCACGACAACGGTTTTCACACCGACGCCGACGGATGCCAGGGTCCAGATGATGCCCAGGACATTGACCACCAGCGCGAGGGTGAGCAGCCGGGAGGATCGTGGCAGCGAGCGGACTGATCCGGCGCCTGGTGGGGTGCGGTCGATGGGGTCGGCCACGGGCGCGGTGTCGAACAGTGAGGGTGCGGTCAGGTCGTCAGGTAGCAGTGTGGCGGGCAGCTCCACCGACGGCGCTGGTGGGGTCAGTGGCCACCACTCGGTGGAGCCGTCGATGGCCAGCCAGCCGTTGAGGATGCCGTAGACAGCGGCGGTCAGGGCTGCGGCTGGGAGCTGCGCCATCAGCCAGGGCGCCAGGAGCGCGCTTGTGAACCCTTGGCCGGGGTCGTACAGCAGCGTCGTCACCGCGCCGAGCACGGCCGCAGCAAACAGCAACGCTGGAATGGGGTAGGAACGCAGCCGGTCGGGGATCAACGCCTCGATGCGCTGGTAGATGAACCGCCCCGCAGGCCAGCCCAGTGGCGCCGCGAGTGCGGCGAGGATGACGATGGCGAGCTCAAGTTTGGCCTCGACGGTCTTGGCGCCGCGGCTCAGCAACGGATGGGTAGCGTGGTCGTCGTAGGGGTTGGGGCGGGCGCCGGCGGTCTCGCGGTGACGGCGGCGGATGCGCCGGTTCAGCAGCTCGGCGCGGCGTATCTGCATCGTGAAGATTGCGGAGTGCTCGGCGATCCACTCGCGGCGCAACTCGTCGTATCTGTCCACACTCGGCTTGAACAACATTTGTTTACGTGTTGTCTTTCTATGTCTTGTCTGTCAGCATGAGAAGCATGTTGGACAGCGTAGCTCTGGGACTGGAGAATGTCTCCCTTTTGGCGGGTGCCGCGCTCGCTGTCGCCAGTGTTTTGTTTGTAAGCAGCGCGATTCGCAAACTGGTGGGCAGGGGTGGGCGCCGCGGCGGCCGCGCGTCGGTCTCGATGTCGGGTTGCCGAGGTGCCCGCACAGGTGCGTCACTCGTGAACACTTCGACACCGGCCGGGTTCACCTGTGCCGGGGGGTCGGCGCTGTGGCCGGCGACGCTGGTGGGGCCGCCGACGACTCCTGGTGGCGGCACATCGCTTCGCGGCCGGGGCTGGCTGTCGGGGCACGGGCAGCGTCGCCGGATCAGCTCCCGTGGTGCGGCGGCACTGCATCATCGCGTCGACCCTCACGGAGGCCGGTCATGGCGTTGACCAATGAGCAGTGGACTGAGCAGTTGCAGGCATCCGAGGATCCCGACAGCCTGTACCCGGATGCGCCCGAGTACGACATGCCCGAGGGCGCGCATACCGACTACGAGGTCGCCGACGACGATCATTACGACGGCGACGAGGGCGACGAATACGACGACGGCGGTGAGGCTTTCGGTGACTACGCCGACCCCGAGGAAGATGGCGATCCGGGCGCGCCGCAGGGTCTGGTAGAGGTTCCGCTCGACAGCGGGGAGCACGACGAGCCGCAGCGTCCACGCCGGTTCGACGGCAAGATCGCGATGGGCTTCGCCGCGGCCGGTCTGGTCGCGGTTCTGGTGGCGATCATCGGCGCGGTGGTCGTTTATGGCTCCGATGAACCGGCCCGGCCCACGGCCGCCTCGGTCACCGAACCGGGTGCGGTACCGCCGACGCGCTCGGCGGCGCCTAAGCCGGCGGCCGCGGAGTCGGCTGATCGTCCGTTGCCCTACAGCGCCGATGCGGCGGGATCGTGCGCGGCGGGCTCGACGTCGGCGCAGACGATGGCCGGGGCTGATCCGCACAGCGCGTTCGTGTGCGTGCGGGGCGGGGCCGACGGTCAGGTGATCGAGATCGATCTGTCGAAGACCTACATGATCACCGCGATCTCCCTCACCCCTGGCTGGGTCGGCAAGGACGCCAGCGGGGTGTCGCAGTGGGGGCAGTACCGGGTGGTGACCACTGTGCAGTATCTGTTCAACGACACCGACAAAACGATGGTGACGCAGGAGACCAAGAACGTCCACGGTGAGGCGGTGCAGCCCATCAAGCGGGTGTTGGCCTCCAAGATCAGGATTCTGATCCGCCAGACCTCACGGCCACCGGCACAGCCCGAGCCCGGGGCGAGTCCCACGCCGACTCCTGGTGGCTTCAACCTCCCGGCGCCGCTGACGCTGGCGCCGCTGCCGGGCTCCTCGCTGGGCGGGCAGGCCGCGTCCGATCCGGTCGATGCCGCGTTCGCGATCAAGAGCTTGAAGATCATCGGCCACGAGCCGCTGTGAAGCGAAGGGATAACCCCGAATGCAGATGAGCAGGACGTGGCAGCGGCGAGTGCAGCGCGGCAAGAGCGCGGTGACCGCGGCGGGTAAGCCGCTGGTGCTGGGGTTGGCGGCCCTGGCCGGCCTGAACCTGGTGTGGCAGTTCCTGTTCGGGTCTCCACCGGATCTCGTCACCCCGTCACGCGAAGTAGTGAACAAGTCGGCGGTGGTCAGCGCCTTCGCACAGGACTACGTGTCGGTATGGCTGACGGCAAGCCAGTCCGATGTGGCGAGCCTGAACCAGTTCATCACGGTCGACAATGCCAACCTGCAGCTTCCCTCCACCCCGGCGGTGGTGATCAACACCCCCACGGTGGTGGCAGTCACCTACGCGGGAATGGCGGGCAAAGACGCTGACGCCGAAGTGTTCTCCGTGGTCGTCGGCGTCACGCAGCGGCCTTACGAGTCGGCCAGCCCGCAGCGGGCGCTGTATCGGGTGCCGGTGCTGTGGTCCCGCTACGGCCCACGAGCAGCGTCGCTGCCCGCCCGGATCAGTGGGCCCGGGGCCGGGGCGGACGTGCCGCTGAGCTATCCGACCACATTGAGTGAATCCGACCCGGCCTACTCGGTGGCGTCGGGATTCCTTACCGCCTACCTGACCGGCGACGGGCAGGTGGAGCGGTACGTGACCGCCGAGTCGAAGCTGATCGGTGTTGCCGGGGCCTATCAGAGCATCACCGTGTCGGGAATCACCGCCGTCTCACCGCCCCCGACGACACCGGCCGACGGAGAGACCGTGCGCGTGCTGGCTGCCGTCACGGCCGTTAACTCTCAGTACGCCCCAACGGAATTGAGCTATCCGCTGACGCTGACCGGGGTGGGTGGCCGCTGGCTGGTGGCGGCGATCGACTTCGCGCCGGCGGTGTCCACCGATGACGCGCTAGTTCCGGCCACGGTGGACACCGACTGGCGCAGCGCGCAGACCCCGAACTGAGACATCGACACGACTGGAAGGAACACATCATGACCGAGACGGCACTGGCAGCCGGTGACCTCATCACCGCTATTCCCTCGCTGTGGCAGGCCCTGCAGATTCCGTTGGCAATCATCGCCATCTTCGTCGGCGGTGTGGCGGGAGCGTTCTCCCTGGTCCGTGGATTCGGCGCGGCGGCCGGCAAGGTGCTCGGCGGAATCGCCATCGCGGCCATCATCCTTGGCGGCGTCGGCCTGGCGGTGAGCTTGAAGGGCACCGTCGACAAGCACGGCGGCGGAATCACTTCCGGCCAGTTCGGCTGACGAGATCAGCCTCTGACCGCAGCAAATCCCCGAGGAGTCCCAGGTGTCCGACGACGCAGACAGGCCACGCCGAGCACGGGTCTACGCCGATGTCCGCGACTTTCCCATCTACCTGTCGCACATCGACGACAACACGCGGCTGTGGTTCGCGCCGTGGCGCATCTGGGATGGAGCGACGTTCCTGCTCGGGGCCGCAGCGACGGTGTGGGCCACCCGCCGCTGGCTGGACTCCGGGCACGCGATCACGATCTTCTTGTTCGGTTCCGCCCTGACCGTCGGGTTGACCTTCCTGGCCCGGCAAATGCCGGTGTCGCGGCCCAGCCCGCTGTACCGCATCCTGTGGATGCTGGAGGGACTGGTGCACACCCGGCGCACCGCCGATGTCGATGGTCGCCGCGATGCGTGGTTGTCTCCACCGGATGAGGTGATTGACAACCTGATCTTCACCCCCGGTGGCGTGTATGCCGAGTTCCTGGTGGATGGCCAGCCGGGCGGGATGATGTCCTACGACCGCAAGGACGCCGTCGCGCGAGGTCATCGCCCTCTGGTTCGGCAGCTGCCGTCGGGCATGCTGCTGTGGTGCGCCAATGTGCGCATCAATCCGCGACAACTGTTGCGGCGCATGATTTCTGGGTACGGTCACCATCCTGCCTGGATTCAGGAGGTCCGCGACTGGGAGCAGTTCGTCCAGATCGAACCGTTCTACGAACAGGTCTTTGGACTGCGCATTCCGGTCGATGCCGGGATGGAGGGCCGCAGCGGGGTTGGTGGTCTGGCCAAGGTGGCGACGGTTGTCGCCGGGCGTGACCCCGATGATCCGCAGTCGCTGGCCGGCTACCGCGAGATGGTCGACAAGCTGCTGACGAAAATCCCGCGGCAGTTCAACGCCCGGCCCGCCACGCCACGCCAGATTCACTGGTGGTATCGACGCCGCTGGTCGTTGGGGGCGGTTTCTGAGCCCTTCCCGCACGAACCGGGTGGCCCTGATCGGTTGACTCGCACCGACTTTGAGCCGTTGATGCCCGCGGAGTTCGACTGCGGCGACCAGCTCGCCCGTCGTCAGCATCGGTCTTGGTGGCGACGCATCGTGCCGTCCCTGGCCGCGGTGGTGGTCATTCGGCGCCGGCAGCAACCGGTGAGCTATCAGAGCATGCTCGCTGTCGCCCAGCTTCCCCGAGCGGGTCTGGTGTATCCGCGTGCGGAGTATCTGCTGTCGATCTACGACGTCGATGTCGACAGCGACGTCGAGGTCGACTGGTTTCAGCACATCACCACCCGCTCGGCAGAACGGGCTTTGAACCGGGTCGACCGCGCGCAGCGCAATCTCGATGACCAGGCCTTCCAGCGAGGGTCGGTGCGGGCGAGCAACACCGATCTGGCCGAGCGGTATGCCGCCGGCGAGGAGTACAACGCCAAACTGCGGGCCAGCAAGCTCGAACGCGAGGTCTGCGCCTCCACCGTCGTCGCCGTGGGCGCCAACAGTCGGGCCGCACTCGATCATGCCGCCCAGCAGATGCAGACGCACTTCGCCGAGGAACTCGACACCACCTTGAGCCGGTGGGGCGGCAGTGCCCAGATCGGGCTGTGGCAGACGGGTCTGCCCGGCAGTGAGGAACGCAGCCCCCGCAGCCAATTCGACCAGCCCACCACCACCACAGAATGGGCGCGGTTTTCCCCGCTGGTGTCCAACGAGCTGGGCAACGAGACCGGAATCCTGTTCGCCCGCAACATGGCTACCCGTCGGCCGAGTCCGGTCCTGCTGGATCCCGAAGGCGCTGCGCAGCGGCGCGGCGCGCCGGGGGTGCTGTTCTTCGGCCCGCCCGGTGGCGGAAAGTCACAGGGCGCCAAGCGGGTCGTCACCGAGCTGATCGCCCGCAACAGCCAGTGTTCGATCGTTGACCCCGGCACCAATCGGGAGTGGGAGCCGGCCCTGGCGCACCTGGGGGATCGGGTGGTCTACATCAACCCGACCCGCGGTGATGTGTCGATGGACGGTCTGCGCATCTTCCGCCGGGAGATCGCCGTCGAGCGGACGCTGGATCACCTGCTGCCGATGATGGGTGTTGAACCGGACGCCGAGATCGCCCGCCAGTTCAGGTATCTGCTGCGCCCCGACCAGCGGGTGGCCGAAAGCATGGGCGCGCTGGTGCGCTACCTCAATAGCCTGCGCGGCGAACAGGCGCGCGAGTATGCGGAGCTGACCGCCAAGCTCGACATGTGGGCCAACATCGACTACCTGCGGGCGATGTTCGACGAGTCCCTTCCCGTGCCGCCGATCGGGGAAAAGGACGCCGTGGTGTGGCTGACCTCCGAGCTGGAGCTGCCTACCACCGCCCAGACCGAGGACCTGCATCAGTACCGTCGCCAGAGTGCGCGCGCCAGAGCCGGTTTCGCGATCTACGGAATGATCGCCGCAATCACCCGCGAGGCCTACACCGGCCCTAACCGCAGGCCGGGAGGGTTCGGCTGGTTCGTCGCAGAGGAAGCCCGCACCTACTTCTCATCCCCGGTCGGGCAGGAGGACGCGGTCCGACTGATCACCCAGGGCCGCAAAGAACGCTATGGGCTGATCGCGATCTCCCAGCATGTGGAGCACTTCGCGGGCATCCCCACAAAAGACCTACCGACACGGATCATCACCCCGTTCAAACCGATCGAACGCGACCAGGCCCGCGCCGAGTTCAAAGCCATCGGCATCGACCCCGATGAGTACCCGGAGGTGCTTGATCTGCGCACGGTCGAGGGCCACGGGTATGCGTACATGATCGATGAGTTCGGCAGGGCCGGGCTGGTGGACATGCTGCCCCCGGTGCAGCGGGAGCGGGTGGAGGCGTTCGACACCCGAGGACTCAATGCCGGAGACCGGCAGCCATGCTGACCGCGTACTGCGCCTGGCGCTACACCCGCCCGGGTCTGCGGCGGGCGTGGCTGATGGCGCAACTGCTGTGGGCTGGGGCACTGACCGCGCTGGTCACCGCGCCGCACGCCACCGCGGCAGGCTTCACCAACGCCGTGGGCTGGACCGGGATCACCGACACCACCGGCCAGCCCATCGGGTCGTACTTCATCGGCACTGTCTCGATGCTCGAAGCGGTCAGAGAACAAGGCAGCGACATGAGCTTGCTGGACCCGTCGTCGTGGGTTCCGGGGCTGGCCGACCGAGTGCAGATCGCACTGACCTACAGCCAACTGGCGACCCTGCTCGGGCTGTGCTGTGGCTTTCTGGTCGTGGTGGCCGCGTTGGGCATCTGGTTCATCAAATTCGCGCTGGGGTCGGTGTGGCTGGGCTGGCTCGGCGCTCTTGCCGCACCGATTGCGGTATCCCTGGCACATTTCGTGCAGGCCTACAACATCTTTCCGCTGGCCATCGTCATCTGCCTGGCCGTCGGTGGAATCCTTTGCTATTGGCGCGGTTTCGCCACCGGAGCCGCAGTGATGGTCAGCGCCTATCTCGTGCTGCTGCTGATCTGGGTATTCCTGCGTGACCCGGTTGATGAGTTGGTGGGCGACGACGGCCTGCTTGCGGTTGCGCGGTCGGTGGGATTCGACTTCTCGCTCGGCGTCGCCAACAACGGGTCGCTGGCCGGCGGCAACGTCGACTCCCAGACCACGGTGTTGGCGCAGTGGATGGCCACGGTGTTGGTGCGCCATCCCATCCAGATCGCCAACTTCGGTGAGGTCATCGACAACTACGCCGGATGCGCCGAGGCCTGGAACGCGGCGCTGAATCGGGGAAGCGGTCTCGCCCAGGCCACGGGGCAGGCGGGCGCGATCGCGGGTGCAGCCAGCGGCCCGGTCGATGCGATGGATCAGTGCGGCCACCCGACGGCGGCCGCCCACGCCCGCCAGCTCAGCGGCGAAACGATCGGGCTGATGTTCTTCATGAACTGCATCGTGCTCGTGCTGCTGATGCTGTTGTGCTACATCGGCGCCGAGGTCATCCGGATCGGGTTCCTGACCTTCTGGCACATTCTGGTGCTGATCCCTGCTGCGGCGGTCGCGGTCGCACCAGGACCGCAACGCCAGTACGCCAAACGCACCGCGATCAAACTTCTCGTCCACGGCGTGGAGATGATGTTTGCCACCGCAGGGTTCGGCGTGGTGCTGGTGATCATGTCCCATGTCACCGGAAACACGTTGCCGGGCATGAATATCGAGCACCCGATCATGAAGATGATCGTGATGCTGCTGATGGCCGCAGCCGCGGTGTTCGGGTTCCGGGCGATGATGAGCGGCTTCGGCGACCAGGGGCTTCCCGGCCCGATGACGATCGTCAAACGCTCCATGCAGCTCGGGATGGGGCCGATCGGGCAGGCCTCGGCGATGCGGGCGGCCTCGCGCGATCTGCGCCGGATGAGCCGCGACGACTCTCGTTGGCCCAGCTCCCAACAGAACAGCGATGCGGGAAGCCGTGGACCGCAGGCGGGTCCGGGTCGGCGCCCGCACCCGCCGGCACCATCCGGTGGCGGCGGATCACGCGGGCCCGGGTCGGGGTCCGGTTCCGGCGGCGCGGCACGAACCGCTCACGCACCAACATCGACCCCGCCCAGCAGTGCTGCCCCGGCGGCCGCGACCAGCACGGTCAGCGGCGCGGGTGCCGCCGGGGCACGGGTGGCGGCCCCAGCCCCGGCCGCCGGCGCTGGGGCAGGCGCAGCAACAGGCGGCGGCGTGGCCACGGCGGCGGGGACAGCAGGGGCTTCGGCCGCGGCGGGGCCGGCCGCGCCGGTTGTCGCCGGGGCTGTGGTGGCTTCCAAAGCGGTGTCCAGTCAACGAAACAAGGGCGACGACAGCGCGTCCGGACGGCGGTCAACACCGCCACCACCACCCTCATCCTCGGCGGCGGGCGGGGGCCCTGTCCCGTCGAGCCCGCGACGGTCGGGCGCCAGCCCGACCCCAACGGGGCGTGACACCTCACGCAATCGAGCCTCCGACAACAGCCGGGGCAGCTCTGATGAGCCGCCCCCGTCTGCCGGGCGTCGCGGGAAGCCGCCGCAAGGCTAGGAGGGCTTGTGGAACTGGCGTACGGACGAACACATGCCGGATCTGCCGTCACCAACGTCCTGAGACACCACATCTAGACAGAGGAGACCAACGTGACGACCCACACCGCGCAGATCATCGAGGGCAACCGCGGCACTACGCTGACTCGGCGCCGACGCCGGGGTGAGTTCGCAGCGCCTCTTGAGGGGAGTGTCCTGGCAGATCGCCTGTACTGGGGAATGTCGAGGCTGGTCAACCACGGATGGGTGGTTGAACAGTTCGGCCCCGACGGATGGTCAGTCCGCGATAGCGCGGGCCAGCGGCACACGGTGCGAGCCCAGTGCGACGGGGGCAGGGAACCGATCCTGCAACTGCATGTGGGCCGACTGCTGGTCGAGCTGGTCGAGTTGTCGCCCGACGATCGCGCCGCCGTCGTGCGTCGGGTCGCCGCCAATCTGCTGCTGCACATGCCTGCTGGCAGAGCGAATCCCGACGATGCGCACCAGCCGTGGTATCTGCCGGTGGCGGTGGGTGCGCAGCCCTGCGCCGAGGTGCGGCGGGCGTACTGGGCGGCGATGACCTTGACCGACGATTACGGATGGCAGATCACCGACGTCCATGCCGACGGTTTCGATGCCGTCACGCCCGGGGCCACCAGCCCGACGGCGTTTCGCCGGCGGCGGCGGGGCACGGGTACGACCGCGGACACACTGGTGCATCTGCTGCCCTCGATGAGCGGGCACGTCGCCGAATTGGCTGCTCTGGTGTCGGCACATCAAGCGACGACACGCATGACCCGCCAGCCGGTCGGGGGACCGCGATGACCACCATGAACCTGGCCCCGAACCGGCGGATCAGTCTGGCCTGCGGCGACACCACCTGGACCGAAGACCACACTGCAACGACCTTTCGCCAGATCGCCCACGCACTCGACACCGGCGACATGTTCGCCGAGACGGTGCAGGGCGATCAGCGCACGGACCGGCAGCGCTGGGCGAGCGCCGTGCACTTCGCGGTGCGTCTGGCCGGGCGCAGCGAGGAACTGCTGGCCTTTCGTGACCGCTGTGGTAGTCACGGTACCGGATGCTCCTGTGGGATGGTTGATCCTGGCGGCATCGGCAGTGTGCTCTGCGATTATGCGCAGGCTCCCGAGGACCCGGTGGCTGCGCCGGGTCATGCGATGGGGTTGACGCTGCGCCGACCGTGGGCGTCGATGCTGATGGTACCCACCGAGGCAGGCGGCAAGAACGTCGAGAACCGCACCGACACCACCACCTACCGAGGTCCGGTCCTGATCTACGCCGGGGCTCGCCTCGATCAGGCCGGGGTCGAGCTGGGAAGGCGACAAGGTTTGCAGTGCATGGACTTTCATGCCGCTCAGCAGGGCTGGTTGGGCGCTGCGGTGCTCGTTGACGTTCACCGTGCCCGCGGGTGCTGCGCCCCGTGGGGTAACACCCGCAAGACCCAGCAGTTGTATCACTGGGTGTTCGAATCCCCTGTCCGGTTGGCCCGCCGTCCGTGGCGTGGTGGGGCACGCGGGTTCGTTGGCCTGCAACAGGTTTCCTGGTCGGCACTGATCAATCCAAAGGTGTATCGCGGCGCATGAGAGGAGAAGGTGTGATGGACGACGACCACGACGACGGCTGCGACCGTGGCGGACCGCTGCGCACCGAGGCCGACCGCCTACTGCAGGCCAAGTACCACCAGATGGAACGCGACCGAAACAAGCGCAACAGGCTGAGCCGGATCGTAGACGTACTCGATGACGTTGCCCCGCAACACCGCCCACGCCCGCACCACCTGACTGAGGTCGCCAGCTTCTACGGTGTGCACCCACGTGCGGTAGTGACAGTGCTGCGCCGCCACCGTGAAGAGTTCGAATCCGACGGTTGGCGCGAAAACGATCCGCACGGCCGCTGCGGTGACTACTGGCCGGACGAGGCGGTGGTGCGGGCGGGGCTGCTGCTGGAGCGATCCGCAGTCGCCGACCAACTACGTCACCTCCTGGGGCAGGGGAAGCTGCCGCTGGTGTACTCACTCAGCGATACGCGGATCAACCAGTGCCAGCGGCTGTACCGCAAAGCCATGACTGTCGTGGGGGATGTACATGATCTGAGTCCTGATGAGCTGTGGCACAGCCTGCAGCAGACCGACCGCTACGAACTGATGGCACTGGTGGTGGCGCTGGCTGCGCTCATCGACGACGAGACACCCAGCCCGGGACGGTGGCTGCGCGGGCTGAGCACGCCCACGGGCAAGCGCAAGGACGGCAGCATTCGCCGCGGTCTTGCACTGCTGATTCCCGTGCGGCAGAACACCGACGAGCGACGCCAGCCCCGGCCCGGAGCCGCGCTGGACTCAGCGTCCACCCGCGCTGTGGCGCAATGAGAGCCGACACCGCAGTGGTCTCCCCGCTGGCCGAGCGGACAGCTGGCGCTCAGGAAGCGGCGGCCCGGATCGCTGGGATGCTGCCCGACCACACCCACTACGTGCAGTTGCAGTCCGGGGGCTTGGAGGTACTGCTGCACAAACCGCCCAGCCAGGCCGAAACCATCAACGACACCGGCCTGGACATCGTGACGTTTTGGAGGGTGCTGCGCGACCGCCCCCACGACCTGGCCCGCGTGTGCGCGTTGACCCCGCTGAGTCGGATCGAGTTCGACACCGCCCGCGGTAGCGGTTCCTACCTCGGCGTCAGCGACCTTGAGGCCGCCCGCCGGGTGTGGGTGCTGCTGAGCCAAAGCGCCGACGGGCCTGCACGTCTACGCCCACAATGGCGAGGGATACGACGTCGTCGACAGCACACTGAGCCGCGCGCTGACATCGCAACAATGGAGACGCTGGCCCAGCGCCTGAAGGAAGTAACCCTGGAATGCCAGCCTGCGGTCAACGTCGTGGAAGCTCACAGCGGTCGTAGCGGCGTGTGCTTCTACGCCGATCTGCGGGCGAACCAGTTCGGCGCCCAAGGCGCCGATCCTGGTGCGGCCTTTCGCCCCGGCCCCGACGTGCTGCTGTCGGCGTTGGCCAAAACTAAAGCGGCAGTCGTGGTCCGGGTGGATCACACCGGCGTCGAGATGACGGCGCCTCCCGGTTGGGCACAGGCCGCGCTGACGGTGCAGAGCGGGCATCCGGTGCGGCTGTGGTCGAACCGACCGCTACCAGTGCAACAGCCGCTGTTCGACGTCGATCCCGCCGCAGCTGGCAAGGAGACGCCGTGACGCGGGCAGAGACGTACCAACTGCGGGCTCAGCTGCTTGAGCTGCTGCGGGAGGCCGGCCACCCGATCAATAGCGCGGCGCTGGCCAGAATGCTGCCGTGGCACACCGAGCGGTTAGACCTCGGCTGCGAGCTGGTCTGCCTGGCTCCGCGCCACAACCGCGATCTGGAAGTGGTGGAGTGCCACGGTAACTGGCACGTCGTGCGCCGCCCGCGCTCCTCCCAGGACTCGGGAGCAGGCATCTACCGCCATCTGAGAAGCCTCGCCCGCGAAGGCCTGGTACGGGCCATCAAGCAGGGCCCGCGCCGGGTCGAGTGGGAGTACATCGCACGACTGCGCTGATATCCACCGGCCGTGGCGCGGGTTGCAGCCCGTCTATGTCTCTCTCCCTTCGGGGATCGGAAAAACCGCCGACGGCGAGGGCTCGCGCCGATTCGCTTCACCGTCGTCGGCGCCAGAGTGGATGTCGGAGAACCCACCCCGCCCAAGTCCACGGTTGCTTAGTTGTTCATCATCCGGTTGAGCGAACTCTCGGCGTCGCCGCGCATGTTCTGTAGCCGGTCGTGCACGCCGTGGGCGCTGCGGTGGTTCTGGATGAGGCGTTCGTATTCGGCCAGGGCGGCCGCGATTTCGGGGGTGTGCTGCTGCGGGTCTAGGTCGCTGGCCTGGGTGACTGCGGCCTGCAGGTCGGGGGACTGGGATGGGAGAGGGTGGTTGCGGATGGTGTGGTCGGCGCTGAGAGTGCGCGACCACGGCAGGTCTTTGTTGAGCAGTCGCAGTAGCGGCGCCGACGGTGCGGTGGACCATTGGCGGGTGTCGGTGTCGAGGAGCACGAGGCGGGCATGTGCGCTCACTGCGCTCTCGGCGAGGTCGGCAATCTCGGTGGGGGCCAGGCGCTGGGCGTGATCGACCACGACGATGGTGCCCGGTGGTGTGGTGGCGGGCTCGAAGTGAAGTGTTGCGGCGTCGACCATGGTGGGGTGCAGTGCTGGAGTGTGCGGGTCGTCGAGGGCGTCGGCGGGAGCTGACCAGACGATGTGGCGATCGTTGGCCGCAGCGGCGGCGTCGAGGACGGCCATCTGCGGGATGAGTTCGGCGCGGTCGGTGGCGGTGACGGGTGTGACGGCGAAGGGGTTGGCGGCCACGGACGTTAACGCGGTGCTGGCCGATAGCTTGGCTAGTGCTTCGGGGTCGAGGTGCAGTGGGGGCTGGAAGGTGTTGTGGCCGGCGGCGGCGAGCACTCGCAGTTCGGTGGTGATGCGGGGGAGTTGTTCGATGATGTGATCGGCGGTGCGCATCTGGGCCTCGGCGAAGGCGCGTGAAGCGGCGGATTCGGCGGTGAGCAGTTGGTCGAGCCGGCGGCGCAGTTCGGCGCGTCGGGCGCTAACAAGTTTGGTGTCCTCGTCGCGGCATCGGGCTAGCAGCGCATCGACGTCGGCGTGGGTGATGATGTTGTCTGCGCCGCCGGCTGCGGCCTCGCGGCGCTCGGTGGCTTCCCGTAGTGCCGGATACCAGCGTTCGGCTGGTGTCTGCTTGGGCAGCACCTCCTCTTTGAGCCATTTGAGGTGCTGGGCGGCCGAGATGACGTCGAGCGGGTCGCTGTCGGCGTCGGCGCGCAGCGTGTCGTAGTTCTGTTGGGCGGCGTCGATCAGCGCCAGGTTGCTGGTGTAGGTCTGGTCGTCGTCGTGCCAGCGGTCGATGACGGATTCGATCTCTGCCAGGTAGGGGCGGTCGGCGTCGGCGCGGGCGCGCATCGCCGTGATCTGGGGGCCGGCGGCCTCGATGGCGGGGCCTCCGGTGGTGGACTGCACCTGGGTGGCGAGGGTCTCGTAGTCGGCCAGGGCCTGCTCGTAGCGCTCCCGCAGTGCACGCACATCATCCTGGGCGGCGGCCAGTGCGGCGGCCGGGGTGGGTCGCGTGGTGGACAGGGAGTCGAAGTCGATGTAATCCTCGGCCGCGGCGTACTCGTCGTCGGGCGGGGCAAGCCACAGGTCGTCGTGGGGGTCGGCGGGCAGGTCGTCGTGGAAGCCGAGGGCAGCGGCAAGCACGTCAGGGTCGGCGAGCGCGTCGGTCAGCACAAGCGGATCGACGGCCGGATGGGGATGTTCGGGGTCCGGGTGCAGGTGTTGGAGTTCTTCGTATTCCTCGTCGGTCAGGGGCGGCTGCTCGGGTGTTGGGATGTCGTGGTCGTAGGGGGCGTCGGTGGTGAACAGATCGATGGAGTAGGTGAGCAGGCGGGCGTACTCGTCGGGGCGAAGATGGTGTTTCAGTGAGGCGTCGGCGTCGGCGAGGTGCTCGGCGGCGACCTGAAGCAGATCCAGCGGTTGCCACCGCTGGGGGTCTGCGTTGGCGATGGCCGAGACCAGTGCGGGGAACGCTGGGTCGGCGGCGATGGTCTCGGCCAGGGCGCTGCCGAAGACGGTGTGCAGATCGGGTAGCCAGTCTGGGCGCAGCCCGTTGTGGGCCGTCTCGACGATGGCCGGCGACAGCGTTCCGCACAGTCGCCACCACAGGGCGGCGGCGGGAAGATCGTCGGGAAGTGGGCGTTCAGCGGCCGCGGTGAGGACGAGTTGCTGGACGTCGACTCCGGTGCGGGAGGCCTCGGCGAGGTGGGTGGCCAGCTGTGGCCAGAACGGGTCTCTGCGGATGTGGGGGTTGATGGAGTCGACCAGCTTGTTGTAGCGGCGGTGGCCGACCTGGGCGCCGACGACGGCGGCGGCCCGCTGCTCCAGGCGGCGTTGGGCGGCGCGCAGACGCGCGGGGTACTGCTCGGCTCCGGCGATGCGGGTGTCTGCGTCATCGACGTCGGTGGCGGCCCGGTAGACGGCCAGATCGGCGGCCAGTGTGGGGTCGGTGCCGACGATGGGTCGCGCCCAGCGGGGTGCGGTGGCCGTCGTCCAGGCCGCCACGTCGGCCCGCACGGCGGTGTCGAGTTCGCGGATCAGGTCGGCGCGGCGGCTCAGATACGGACCCCAGTGCGGGTTGGCGCGTAGCCGTGAGGGGATCGCCGGAAGCCACGGCAGCGGGCCGGTGCCGCCGGAATGAGAGCCCGATGGATCGAGTCGCCAGTCGATCACCGCGGCGGGATCGATGGCGTCGCTGAAGTCCCCGGCTCGCACCACAGCGGTAAGGCGCTTGAGTGGGTTGTAGCCGTTGGCGGCGATCAGCGACAGGTGCTGGCGCAGCACGGGCCACGCCGTGGCCGTGGTCAGGCCGGGCAGAATCTCCTCGGCGTGACGGTCGAGCGCGGCCTGTTCGGCGGGGGTGAGGAGCTGCTCGGCTGCCGCCCCGACGGCGTGGTTGTACATGTGCGCTGCGGCCGAGAGTCGCCGGCGTGGGTCGGCGGTTTCGCGCTCCAGCGAGGTGGCCGATACCTGGGCTGCGTCGCGGCTAAGTGCCCGGGTCAGTACGTCGACGGCGGTGTCGGGGTGGGTGGCCTTCGGGGTCAAGATGCGGTGTGGATCATTTTCCGCGGTGGAGAAGTAGATGTGGTTTTCGCGCACACCACGGGTCAGCGCGGTGTAGATCTGCTGGCGGCTGAGCCGGTCAGAACCGACGGTGTGGCAGCGGTGGCGGGCCGTGGCGCCCTGTGCGCTGTCGATGGTGGCGGCGTATCCGAGGGTGACGTGGGCACGCACGTAGTCGCCGGGAAGGTGCCGGTGGGCTCCGGAGTCCAGGTGGGTCACGGTCAGTGATCCGTCGGGTCCGACGGCGGTGACTTCCCACCGATAGCCGTTGCGGACGAAGTCGTTGGGGCCGACGGTGAGCATCCGCGCGTTCTTCTTCGTGAACACGATGTCGCCGACGCTGGCGCGTGAGCCACCGGCCAATTCGGCTTCCAGAGTGGGTGCCTGGTCGCCCAGTGAGGTCAGTCGGTGCAGTCGGGCACGCTCGTTGAGTTCGGTCACCAGGTCGTGTGTGGGTGCCAGCAGCAGGGAGTGGTGGCCCTGTTCGTTGTCTTCGCGCCAGGCGTCGAACGCCATGTCGAGGGCCATCGCGTCGGTGCCGACATGGACTCGCTGGTGGTCGATGTAGAAGGCGATGCCCGAGGGATCGCCTTCGCGCAGCGCCAGCCCGGCCTGGGCTTCGGCGGGTGAGGCGAACCGCATCACCTGCGACAAAGTGATGGCTCCACTGCTGTGGGCGAGGTCGCGCAACACGCCGCCGGCGCTGATCGACGCCAACTGTTTGTCGTCTCCGATCAGCCGCACCGACGCACCTCGGGCCAGCGCGGCTGCGATCACCGCGTCGAGTGCGAGGGTGCCGGCCTTGCCCGCTTCGTCGATGATCAGAAGGGTCGTGTGGTCGATGCGGTCGAACCATTCACGGGCGGGATCGCTTGCATCGGCGTGCGGGTTGTTGTGCAGCCAGTTGAACTTGTCCACGGTGTCGGCGACGTCGATGTCGATCTCGTCGCGCAGGATTTGGGCCGCACTTGCGCTGGGGGAAAGCCCGATTACGGTGCCACCGGCGCCCTCCCATGCCCGCGCCAACGCCGACATCGCGGTGGTCTTCCCGGCGCCTGCCGGGGCCAGCGCGAGCATGACTCGCTGACCGCGGCTGGCCATCTGGCGGACCAATTCGGCTTGGCCGGCGTTGAGTTCGCGGCGGTGTGCGGCTTCCGATAGCAGCGCCATTTCGACCTCGGTGGGATCGACTCGTCGGCCGTCGGTGAGGGTGGCGGCAGCCAGGATGCGTTTCTCGGCGGCCAGAATTTCTGCGCTGGTGTAGGTCTGGCTGCCCGCCAGTCGGTAGACGCTGGTGCCGTCCTTGCGGCGCAGCAGTGCCGGTTCACCGAGGTCGGTGTCGGGGCTGCTGGCGTGGCGGATACTCAACGGTTCCGACAGTGCGATGTCGGCGATCTGCTCGGCCAATCCGTCGGTGTTGGCGTGCCCGGTGGAGCGAATGACTCGCAGCGCTTCGGCGAGAACGTGGGTGCGTTGCCAGGTTGAACGCGACTGGGAGACGGTGGCGATGACGCGCTGCGCCTGGGTGGTGAGCCACTCGGAGGTGATGGTCGAAGCGGCGCGGGCGCGCCCGCCGAGGCAGCGGCCGAGCATCGCGTTCAATGCCTGCTCGTCACCGAGAAGTCCGATCGCTTGGGCTCGCCATTCCTGGCGCTGCTCGGCGAGGGAACGGGGTTCGTGCTTGGCTGCGCGGGTCGAGAGGTTGGCTTGTTGGAACAGCGCGATCGACTCGGGCGTGGTCGGTTCGCGGCCGTGTTCGGCTTGGAACTTCTTGGCCAACACGGCGTATTCGGCGTCGATGGCGGCCCGCCGGGAGGACCACAGCTCGAGCAGTTCAGGGTTGACGCCGACGACTTCGCGCACCTCGCGCTTGCCGTCGGGGGTGTGTGCGCGTGAGGCGAACCGCATCCCAAGTTCGGCGCCCAGGTAGGCCTCAAGGCGGGTGTTGTACAGCTCCGAGGCGGCGACGGTGGAGGCGTACAGGGGTCGTCCGTCGAGTGCATACCAGCGCCAGATTCCGTCGGTGCCTTGTGCGCGCACCTTGTTAGACACCGCGACGTGCGTGTGCAGACCGGGGTCGGATGCGCGCGTGTCACGGTGCAGGAAGTGCGCCGCGATGAATCCGTCGGTGTCGACCTGGGCGACACCTTGCGCGCCGATGCGCGTGTAGGCCGCGTGGTCCTGCAGGAAGTTCTGGGCGTCCTCGACGGCGCGGCTGTGGCACTTCTCGATGATCTCGGCGATGCGCAGCGGGGCCAGCGCGTAGAGCGCGGACACGCTTTTGACCGGGGTGTAGGTCATGTCGTAGCCGGCCACGGAGGTGGTGAGCTGACGGGTACCGCGGGCGATGTATCCGGTCAGCTCACGTTCGTCTGCTGGGGGTCGGCCGTGTTCTTCTTCGAACATTTCGGTGGCGATACGAGTTCGCATCGCCGCCCGCAGGTCTTCCTCAATAGGGGCGTTCCAGTGCTTTCCCTCACTGATGTTGTGGTCTCGGAAGGCCACGGCAAGCCGTTGCTGCAGAGCCGTTTCCCCGGCGTTGACGTGGAAGGGGCGGCCTAGTTTGACCGCAGCCAGCGCACCGTTGCGGGTCGCACCCTGGGCCATCAGGTGCCGCGCCAGCGGGGTCGCGTTGGGGTGGACCCCGAGACCGAACAGATTCTTCATCTGATCCTCAGTGACCTCGGAGCCGGCCTCGACGTTCCACAGCTGCGCACCCTGGTCGGTGTGGGCGCGGTGCTGCATACCGGCGGCCAATCCGGCCAGGCCGCGCCCTGCCCACCGTCCCGGTGTCTCCCCCTTCGACGAGTAGTAGTCCCCGAGGGAGTCGGGTCCGGTGTGGGTGCGGTCATGGGCAGCGACCTGCCGCACCAGATACAGGTATCCGGTGCCGGCAGTCAGCTTGTGAATGCCCATCACGGCTCGGACGCTAGGCAGCGGTGATGACGATCCCAAGCCTGCGACACCCCCTGCCGCACAGCCCTCGTTACCGTTTCGTGACCTGAGTGCAAGAGGTGTGTGGGACAAAACGGGGGCTGGAAGGTGAAGGTGCTGGTGGGACTGGGTGTGAGCTGAAAGTGGGGTGGGGTAGGGCGTGATGAGGGCAGGGGGGGTTGGAAGGGTGATTACGTCAGCAGGGCTGGTTAAAGTCCGCAAACATGGGCAAAGCAACGACGAAATCAGGGAATCTGCAACGGGCTTTGGAGGCGCGGCATCGCGCGAATGCGGAGCGGGAGGCGCGGGAGCGTGCGATTGTGCAGTCGCTCAAGGAGTTCCTCGACGAGCTGGACAAGCTCGAGCACACCGAGCAGGCCGCGGCCAGGGACGAAGAGGCGGCGCTGGCCAGGGCCGCCGAGCGGATCGCCCGGATCGAGCGGGAGTTGAACGAACGGCTGGAGCGGATTCGGCGTAGCGCCGAGGAGAAGGCGACGGCGATTCGGCTGGCGGCCGGGGCGGCGGCTAAGGTATTGCGGGCCAACGGCGAAACGATCGCCGGTATCGCTGCGCAGAGTGGCCAGACGCAGGCGCGGGTGCGAGAACTGTTGCGTCTGGCCGAGAGTGAACAGCACGAGGCCGGCGGCCAGGCACCGCGTGCCGAGCATGAGGATGTGACGGTCGCAGACGGCGGCGTGGATACTGCTGCGCCGTGTGGTGACACGGCGCAGCAGGGTGAGGACGCGGCCGTGGTGAATCTAGCCACCACGGCGCTGAGCGCCTGACGATCAGTCGGATGAGACAGGGCCGCGAGTTGGTCGTCGACCCGGTGCGTCATGCCAGCGAGATCGCTCAGTTTTTCTCACACGTGGTGCGCGGTCCTGGGCAACAGGACTGCTGGCTGTGGACGGGCGCCATCGGGACAGATGGATACGGGCGCTTCGCATTGCGGCGCGGCGGCTGGCGGCACGCGGTGATGGTGCGGCCGCCGCGCTACGCGCTTGCGCACGCACAGGCGGGGGAACCGCTACAGGGGGATGTGCGCGCGCTGCACGAATGTGATGTCACATTGTGCGTGCGCGTGGTGACCGCGGAGGAGATTGGTGCCGGGGTGCGCGCACACGTGATCGCGGGCACCCAGCAGGAGAACATGGAGCAGATGGTGGCGCGGGGCCGCGGCGGTGGCCGGCCGGCGGTGATCGCCCGGGGCGCGGGTGTGAGAGCCCGACGGGAGCGGGCGTTGGCGCTGCGAGAGGCGGTGCGGTCGGGCTGGGATGCGGCCGCAGTGGAGGCGGCGATGCTCGGGGCGCAGCCACGGTTGTGGTGATCGGCAAAACGGTTGTCGAGTGACGGGTGCGGAGTTCGACTCCGCGCCCGTCACAGTTTTGTGGGTCGTTGGATGGTGGAGAGGCCGACTCGGCCGTAGGTCGGCCGCCAAGAGAAATCAGCGATGGTGGGCAAGAAATGAGCTGGCCCGCCCTTGGGTGAGGACGGGCCAGCTCGGCGGATGGGTTAGACATCCCAGGTGCGTAAGTTGTCAAGCGGCGGCAGGTGTGCGGTGTGCCCAGGCTTTGTGTTCGTCGTAGCGGGTCCGGTGGCGTAGGCAACCGTGCAGGATGCCGACGAGGCGGT
>Ga0182742_1002518_pt1 | contig 20073 bp, 22 predicted proteins | sample eDN5th37CBELigMG_FD_128880 | JGI IMG/M metagenome (GOLD analysis project Ga0182742, IMG submission 128880) | Enriched Miracle-Growth compost microbial communities from Emeryville, California, USA - eDNA 5th pass 37_C BE-Lig MG (version 2)... ... | reverse complement strand
GTCCGACCAGTCGCGCGCGGCGAGGTCCAGCCACATCGTGCCGCTGGAATCGGCGACATCGGAGGCCTTTTCACCGGAAAGCCGCAGGCGCAGATAGTCTTTCGGCAACAGTACCGTGCGCGTGCGGCGAAAGGCTTCCGGCTCATGGTCGCGCAGCCAGGCGAGCTTGGGCGCCGTGACGCCCGGCGTCGGTTTCCGTCCTGCGATGCGGCGAACCTCCGGAGCGCGCACCTCGAAATCGAGGCACTCCTTTTCCGTGCGTGTATCATTCCACAGGATGGCGGGGCGGATGGGCATGTCGGTCTCGTCGAGGACCGCCGCCCCGTACATCTGGCCGGAGAGACCGATGCCCCGGACCGCGCCCATCGCCGTGGGATGGCTGGCGGCAAGCGCATCGAGACTTTCGCAAACCGCGTCCCACCACTGTTCGGGGTGCTGCTCAGACCAGCCGCGATGGGGTCGCGACACCTCTATCGGCCGCGACGACGCCTCCCCGACGAGCGTCTGGTTCTCGTCCATCAGCATGGACTTCACGCCGGACGTGCCCAGATCGATACCGAGATACATGGTTCCTCCTCCATACGGGTCTTTCAGGGCGCCCGCATTCCCCATTCCCTTCCTCCGCGCATCTCTTCCGGTCGCGTCGGGCTCCTCAACCCGCCAGCGACTGCCGCTTTCCCTCCAGAAAGCGGTCGAGCGCGATGATCTCCTCCGGTCGCATCCGCAAACCCAGCTTGCTGCGGCGGAAGACGATGTCGTCCGCGGTTTCGGCCCATTCCTCCCGCACGAGATAATCCACTTCGGCCTCGGTCAGTCCGGCGCCGAAAGCCCTGCCAAGATCGCAGATGGCCTTCGCATTCCCGAGAACCTGCGGAACGCGCGTGCCGTAATAGGTGAACAGCCGCTTCAGCTGCTCTCCCGGCAGGAAAGGGTATCGCTTGCCCAAAGCGCGAAGACGCTCGTCAAACGCGTCGATGGCGAAATCACCGCCCGGAAGGGATACCCTGCCTGTCCAGCCTGCGCGCTGGGCGACGGCCTTCGCCCTGTCTTCGGAAAGCAGCGGCCGTAGCCTCTCCATCACGGATTCCGCCAGCCGGCGATAGGTCGTGATCTTGCCGCCGAAGATCGAGACGAGGCCGATACCGCCCTCCTCATCCACTTCGATCACATAGTCGCGGGTCGCCTTTTGGGCCGCGCTCGCCCCGTCGTCATAGAGCGGACGAACGCCGGAATAGCTCCAGACGATGTCGGCGGTCGTCAGCGGCTTGTCGAAGCAGCGGCTCACCGCGTCGCAAAGATAGCTCTTCTCATGCTCGGTGGCGGAGAACCTGTCGATGTCGCCGTCGAAATCGCGGTCCGTGGTACCGACCAGCGTGTAGTCGCCCTCGTAAGGTATCGTGAAAACGATACGGCCATCGCCGTTCTGGAAGATGAAGCAGCGGTCATGCGCGTAGAGCTTCGTAACAACGATGTGCGAGCCCTGCACGAGCCGCACCTTGCCGCGTGCCGGCCGCCCCGCCGTGCGCGAGACGATGTCGTTGGCCCACGGGCCTGCGGCGTTGATCAGCGTCCGGGCGCGGATCGTACGCTGGTGCGAACCGCGCGCGACCGTGATGGACCATCCGTCCCCGTCGCGCTTGCCCGCCGTCATCGCCGTGCGGGTTTCGATCACGGCACCCATTTCGCTCGCCGCTTTCGCATTCATGACGACGAGCCGGTTGTCCTCGACCCAGCAGTCGGAATATTCAAAGCCTGTCTTCAGGGACGGTGCGAGCCCCTCGCCGAGGGTATTTCCGGCGAGTCTCACGGCAACCGTTCCCGGCAGACGCGCCCGCCCGCCAATATGATCGTAGACAAAAAGCCCGAGACGGAGCTGCCACTTCGCCCGCATGCCCGGCATATAGGGCAGCACGAAACGCAGCGGGCGCACGAAATGCGGTGCGATCGCCCAGAGCCTTTCACGTTCCTGCAAAGCCTCGCGCACGAGCTTGAATTCATAGTGTTCCAGATAGCGCAGGCCGCCATGCAGGAGTTTCGTGGAGGCGCAGGATGTCGCGCCGCCAAGATCGCCCTTCTCGCAGAGATAGACATCGAGGCCGCGCCCGGCCGCGTCGCGCGCGATCCCGCATCCGTTGATGCCGCCGCCGATGATCGCGATATCGTAGGTCTCAACCATGGGCGCGCTCACGCGTGTCGGCGGGCCGGGTGGCCAAAAGGCGCGACGCGATCTCGACGAACCCCTCGCCCCCGCGCCTGGAGGCAACGAACGCTGGCAGCGCCGCGCCGGCATCTGCGAAATCGGTCACATTCGCAACGCCGCAGGAATTGGGGAAGAAAGAAAACATCGGCCCATCGTTCGGGCTGTCGCCGGAGAAGATGAACCGCGCCTTTTCGGCGTCGAGGTCCATCCCAAGCACGTCGGCGGCGAAGCGACGGGTCATAGACAGCTTGTCGTAGCTGCCGAACCAGCCGTTGACGTGGATCGACGAGAGCTTCGCAACCGCCCCCGCTTCCTTGAAAAGCGCAAGCACGCGATCGACCTCGCCCTGCGGCAGGGGCTCGACATCCTCGCAGACGTCGATGGCAAGATCGGCCTCACGGTATAGCTGATCCGAAGCGATGCCGGTCCCGGGCACCTCCCGCAGGATGCGATCGCGCAGAAGATCGAGCTTGCGCCGGTTTTCGCGGCGCTCCTGCTCGGTTGCGAAGAAGCGCTGGCGCATTTTTCGCGCGCGACGGTCGTAGGAAAAGTAGAAAGCGCCGTTTTCGCCGACCACGCCTGCAACGGGCCAGAACCGGGCGATCATATCGCACCAGCCGGCCGGCCGTCCGGTGATCGGCACGATCGCGAAGCCTGCACGTGCCAGTGCCTGCAGCGCGGCATAAGGCTCCGCGTGAAGCTGGCCTTCGAAGGTCAGCGTATCGTCGATGTCTGTCAGAACGACCTGGACCTCGGCAAGGACGCTGTCGGAGAGTTCGGCGAGCGGGCGCATCAGCACTCCTCCTCGATGAACTGCTCCAGCACGCCCATATCGGCCGCAAGGTCGAGCATGGAGTATCGGTTGCGCATCTCCTTGGAGTAGCGGACGGCATCGCGGTAGAGGTCGCGGTCGATGCCGATCTCCTCCGGGGTCGCACCACCGCCGGCGGCACGGATATGTGCCGCGAGGGTGGCGGAGGGAATGGACATCTGCTGCAGCGTGCACCGCAGCTCCGGCCAGATCGCCGCAAGCTCGGCATTGAAACGCTCAGCCGCCGCCGCATCGAGGGCCTTGGCGCGCGAGGCGGCAAGGCAATGTTCGACGGCCGCCGCGGGGTAACGCCGCCGGATTTCCGCTTCATCGAAATGCGTCGGCCGGACCTGCGGTGCCTTTTCGCTTGCCAGCACGATTTCCTGAAGCCGTGCCATGGTCACGGAGGAGACGCCCACCTGCTGGCCGTGCACCGTGCCGGGATGCCGATCGCCGGCAAAGCTGTCGATCCAGTGGGAAATCTGGTGTTCGCCCATGGAACCCGGATGGCTCATGCCCGTGACGCTGATGCCGAGGCCGCCGAGCGTCAGGATACGATGCAGATAGCCGATGGCGTCATGCTCGCGACGGCCCAGTCCGGCGGACCTTGCAAGCATCGCCCTCTCATCCGCTTCCTGTAGGACGTAGGGCGACGTGGCATAGGCCGTCTTGAGCATGACATGGGAAAAATACCAGTCGACCTGTGCCGTCGACCGGCAGAGGCTATCGCCGAAGCCGGCGGCGATCAGATATTGCGGTGCCTTCGCGCTTACCTCTATGTCGAGGAAGACGCCCTTTGCCGCATGCGCGTTCAATGTGGTCTTCAGGCCGTTGTCGAGCGTGATTGACGCCGTGGTCGACGTATAGCCGTTCATGGACGGCGCCGTCCCGAAAACGCAGTAATCCTTGCCGTCGAGATAGGTCGAATATTTGCAGAGGTCGTTGATCGTGCCCGAGCCGACGGCGATCAGCGCGTCCGCATGGCGCGTTCTTTCCCGCAGGTCACGAACCGCCGCCTCATCGGCATGGGGATGGTCGAGCACCACGGTTGTCGCCCGTCCGCCGAGGCTGCGAGCGACGGCATATCCGAGCGCGTCATAGGTATCGGCATCCGCGACGACCGCGTAGGTCGCTGCCGGCATCACGCTTGCGACATAGTCTGCCTCTGCGCCGCGCACGCTCTCCTCGATGAAGATCGCCTTGAAAGGAACATTGGCTGCAAGGCCCGTATCCGGATCGATCCATCGTCCGGCACTCACGTCGTGGATAAGCGTGTTCCAGTCTTGCCACCCGAGCGGTCGTCGGGCGGCGGGCGCCACATGCAACATCTTGTCCTCCCAGACATGTTGATGGCAATTTTCACGACACCATGCAAATTGTCAATGCATTTTTTCATAGAGCCTTGAAATTTGCCATATCGCTACCGGAAAGCCCGTGGGAGAAAACTGGACTTGCGGCGGAAAAGCTGCCAAATGAGAGGTCGGAGGCCGACGACACTGATGCAATCCAAACATCCCGAAGACCGAACTGGCCGCAAGAAAGCGCCGCCGATGCAGTTTGGAGCGGATTTGCCTTTATGGGTGGCCTGGCTCTATTACGAGGAAGGCCTGAAACAGGACGAGATCGCCACGCGGCTCGGAATCTCCCGCTCCTCCGTGTTCAACCTGCTTCAAAAGGCTCGGGACGAAGGTATCGTCACCATCACCATCGATCCCACGCGCCTGGAGCGGGCCGATCTCTCTGTGGAACTGAAGGAGAAGGGCCAGCTCTCCGAGTGCTATGTCTTGCCGTCATCATCCAACGGCGCTGCACTTTCCGGGCAGATCGGCAGGCTCGGGGCCCGGATCCTCGAGCAGAAGATGGAAGACGACGACGTCATTGGCGTGGCCTGGGGGCGCACGGTCATGGCGCTCTCGAAGGCGCTGTCTCCGGCGAGCATGCCGGGCGTCACCGTCGCGCAGGTCACCGGCAGCTCGATCGCCACCTACGACTTCTCGCCCGAACTGTGTACCTCCAATATCGCTGCCCGTCTCAACGCGCGATGCGTCAACCTGCATGCGCCCGGCGTCGTATCGAACGCCAACATGAAAGCGCTGCTGATGCAGGAACCGATTGTCAGCCAGCATTTCGATCTTCTGCGGCAATGCACGAAATCGCTCTTCGGCGTCACCAATATCAGCGGCCCGACGCTTCTTGAGGACACCGGCGTGATGACGGAGGAATTGTTGCGCCAGTATCAGGACGCCGGCGCCGTAGGCTTTGCCTCGGGATATTTCTTCGATATCGAAGGTGCGATAATCCGCACCGGCTTCGACGACCGTCATCTCGTCATGCCGATCGAGGACTTCCTGAACGTACCGAACCGGATCTGCATCGGCGGCGGTCCGGAAAAGATCAGCGCTATTCACGGCATGCTGAAAGCAAGGATCGCGACGATCCTGATCACCGATCAGGAAACCGCCAAACTGGTCTGTTCGAGTCTCGGCGATTCATAGGCCACGCCGGAACCGGTCGCCGGCAAGGACAGGCGAGACCGCCATGCCCACGCCGGAGGCGCGCCAGAGATCGCCGCAAGCGATGCGCCAATGCGCCCACATCTCAAGCAGCCGCGAAATTCACGGCCGCCTCAGACGTCATCCGCTCCAAGCGCCTTCAACGCGGCGCGGGCGACGTCGAAATCCTGCTCGCCGGTGCCCGAACCCACGCCGATCGCACCTGCGATGATGCCGTCGAAGCGGATGGGGAGCCCGCCCGGCAGGTGCGTGACCCCGCCTTGCGATGCGATGCCGGCGGCAAGGCCGAATTCCGCCGCCATGGCGCCGGTGGGGCCATTGATGGAAGCGGCCGTCCGGGCCTTTGCACGTGCGGTATGCATGCTGAGATATTTCGCACCGTCCATCCGGATGCTCGCTATGGTCTCTCCGCTGGTATCGACGATGAAAATACATTGTGGAACCTGGATCGACCTGGCGCGCTCCATCGCGGCGGAAAGTGCATCGAATGCCGCGTCGGCGGTCAGCGAAATGGTGTTCCGAAATCTCGACATGAGGATCTCCTTCCAAACGACATCACCTTAAAGCACGGTGCCGTCGCCACCGTACCAGCCAAATCGGCATAGGACCTCGTCCGTGCAGGCACAAGTCCGCCGCCGGGGTCGCCGCAGCCGCAAGAATTCGGCGGAATGGTCAAGGGCACGATCGACGGGATTGCCAGCGATTTCGCCGGGCCAGCTCTTCGCAGCGGACGTCACCGCCAGCGGCCGGTCCATCTTGCCGGACGCTTCCGGCGCGCTATCTGCATCGGCGGAGGTCACCATGCACATCGTCTCCCCACCGCAAAAAACCGCGGACCATCCCGGCCGCGCACGTCTGTGCGAGCACGCACTCGACCCTGCCATGCGTCAGCTCGTCGACGCCGCGATCATCGCAGGCTGGACACCGGACGAGGTCTTCGAAGCGCTGGAAGCGCTCGCGCGGCGCCAGATGTCCGAATATGCGCGGGATCCCGACCCGGCAGACGATCCCTGATGGTTGAAACCCTGCGATCCTGCGAGAGCCATTGAATGACGATGGATGATCCTTTTCAGCTCCAACGGTTCGCCGACGCCCAGGAACTCGTCTTTCCCACCGCCCTTGCCGAATTGCGCGCGGGGCGCAAGCAGACCCATTGGATCTGGTTCATTTTTCCGCAGCTTCGCGCCCTTGGCCGCTCGCCCACGGCGAATTTCTACGGAATAGCCTCACTGGAGGAAGCGCGGGCCTATCTCGACCATCCGCTTCTGGCCGGCCGGCTGGCGCAAGCGACCGATGCCGTTCTTTCTCATCGCAGCCGCTCGGCCCATGACATATTCGGCTCGCCCGACGACCTGAAGTTTCGCTCCTCGATGACCCTGTTCCACGAGGCGTCGGACCGTGAAGCCCCGCATTTTCAAGCCGCCCTTAACCGCTATTTCAAAGGTGAACCCGACGAGCGCACCCTGACGCTTCTGCGACACTGAAGGCCACGCGCCCGTTTCCAACTCGTCCCCTTCCGCTGACCGGAACCTTTGAAATTCCGGGACGGTTTCATCTCGGACAATCGCCGTTCCCGGAGAGAGCCTTGAAAATCGCCACCTACAACGTCAACGGCATCAACGGCCGCCTTCCCGTCCTTCTAAGATGGCTGGCGGAGGATACACCCGACATCGTCTGCCTGCAGGAACTCAAATCGCCTGACGAGCGATTCCCGCGCCGTGAACTCCAGCGGGCAGGCTACGAAGCCGTCTGGCATGGGCAGAAGAGCTGGAACGGCGTTGCGATCCTTGCCAGGGGCAGATCACCCGTCCTGACACGGCGTGGTCTTCCGGGCGACCCGGACGACACTCATAGCCGCTACATCGAGGCCGCCGTCGACGGCATCCTGATCGGCTGCCTCTACCTGCCGAACGGCAATCCTTCGCCCGGCCCGAAATTCGACTACAAGCTGCGCTGGTTCGACCGGCTCCGGATTTATGCGGCCGATCTGCTGTCGCTCGACATTCCCGTCGTGTTGATCGGTGATTTCAACGTCATGCCCACCGATCTCGACGTCTATGCGCCGGAGCGCTGGCGCGACGACGCGCTCTTTCGGCCGGAGGTCAGGAAAGCCTATGCCGATCTCCTCGGCCAGGGCTGGACCGACGCCCTTCGCCATCTTCATCCGAACGAGCGCATCTACACCTTCTGGAAATACTGGCGGAACTCCTTCGAGCGGGACGCGGGCCTCCGCATCGATCATATCCTCCTCAGCCCGACGCTGGCGCCCTGGCTGAAAAAGGCCAACGTCCGCCGCGCGCCCCGCGGCTGGGAGCACACCAGCGATCACGCGCCAGTCATGATCGAGATCGAGCCGCCATCGCTATAATGCCAGGACACAGCCTGCCGCGCCGCCCTTGAGGCAAGCAGAAGCGACCTGTTCACGCGCCGGAAGGCGCTTGCCGTCGCAAAACCAGAATCTCGACATTACAGGAAAAAATCAGCGTAACCATTTGTCCCGTTAGGGAAAATGGTGGGTGATCACGGGCTCGAACCGTGGACCCGCTGATTAAGAGTTAGAAGCCTTGTCATTATGCAACCCCTCGTACATCAGGCTTTCGTCAACGAGATTGATTGTCAACACTTCCTCATCAAACAAGTAAATCCCAGAGTTGAAGGGTATTTGTAAACTTTTTAGGCAGTGACCAGCCTTGGTCACTATCTGTCACACTCAGAGTTTTGTGATTTTTGCAAACCAGTAGATTTTTTTACCGATTACACTTCAGGACTTGCCCGCATTAGAAATCTCGGTCACCGTTTAATTGGTCAACATATTTGAACGGCATACGAGATGATCCATACCGAACCATTCGACGGAAACACCCTGCGCAAGATCGGCGGACAGATTACCCGAGGCGATGCTAACGGCGATGTCTGGAAAGATTACGCTTGCGTGTCTCTCCAAGTTCGTGTCGGGAAGACGTCTGCGAGCTGGTCGTTCAAGACGCGCGACAATCAGATAAAGGTCGCAGACTTCCACGTGTTTACCAAGGACGACATCCCCGCCCTGCGCGAGCTGGTCCTGCAAGCCAAGGCACTAGAGAGAGAGCGTCGTGACGTTGCCCCGCTCTTCGCCGAATTCGTCTCATCTCGCTCGGTCCCGGAAGCCAAAGCCAAGGCCGATGTCATCGACGGCATCGGGATGGTCTGGGAGGACGCGAGGGACCACTTCATCGAGTGGCTCAAGCTTAACCGCTCCAAGGATACGCATCGGACCTACCGTTCGGCGCTGGGTGCTGCGCATAATTCGAAGCTCGCGGACTGCTTCTCTCCCCTGAGCGGCCGGCCTGTTGCCACAATCACCACAGGCCAACTGGCGATGGTACGCAATCGGATCAACAAGCGCGGTATCGCAGGGGAAGCCAAGGGCCGAAGCATTCGTCAGGCGGACTTGACCGTTGCGGCGTTGAAATCGGCATGGCTTCACTTCGTCAACAATCCCGAGGTCTTCGGAGAAGTTTCCGATGTCGTGACAACATCGTTCAGAAAAGTCAGAGATCGAGAAGAGCGGCCCGAGTCCTCTTCGGGAGCCACCGAACGGGGCATGAACCAGCTGGAGCTGGGGATGTTTTTTGAAGAGCTCGGAGGCATCCGAAATGAAATGTCCAGGCTGGTCCTTTCGCTCCAGCTCCTGCTCGGGCAGCGTCGCCTCGATGTCTGCTCCGCAATCCGCGAGAGCTTCGTCGAACACAAGGACTACGGCGTGGTCTGGCGGCTCGAAGATAAGGTTCACGCCTGGCGCGTGCTTCCCTTGCCGCCCTTGGCGCAGGAGATCGTACGAAAGGCGCAGGCCGAATATGCGCACTATCGATCCCGTTACCTGTTTCCGAAGAACCGGAAACAGAAGAAGTCCGACGCGAACGTTGACAGCCACATCTCAGAGCGTACGCCTTCAAAGATGATGGAGCTGATGCGCGTCGGCGACGGCCCGTTCGCTGACAGCCAGATCGACCCGTCTACCCATGACCTGCGCAAAGCGTTTGTAACGTACATGGCTCCCCGCATCCACAACTACGCCGTTGGCGGGCGCTCTCTCACGACAGTCGACATCGAGATGATCACACACAGCGACGAAGGTCGTGAAAACACCGCAAGCCTCGTTTACGACAAGAACGAGTATCTCGACGTAAAATTGGCGATCCTGACTGAATGGGAGCAATATGTAGTTGCCGGGCTTGGCCTGTGGCATGACGCCAAGGAAGCGAAAACGCAGGAATTGGCGGCATGATAGTATCGCCTTGGCGTCCCAGCGACATACGAACCGCAGCGATCGCTCCTCTAGGAAGACTGAAACCGCGTCTTGGAGTAGATGCAATTACGCGTCTTCGAGGCATCGCTGACCTGGACCCTCGGCAACCTCGCCTGTGACAGCCTTTCTCACCGGGTCTCGACGGCTGTCATGGTTTGGCCGAGTTGTCTGCCGATATCCTCGACATCGATTCGGGCGACCATAGCGACAGAAGCTGGAGGTCGTCGGTCACGGTACAGCAAATCTTTACGTCAGCCGTGACCGGCGCAAAACGGGACCTGTCCCCTGTCTGTCTGCGTAGCCGGAGCTTGCTCGCCTGGCTCTTCACTGTCGACGGAGTGCGGCCGACCCGCTGGAATATGCTTCCGATTGAAAGACCCCGCTCCCATGGCTCAATCAGCCTTGCCTTCGTTTCGCTATTCCATCTCATTCATGTCTCTCTCCTCAGAGTCACTGACATCAATGACAGGATGTGCAATTTCACCCGCGGAAACTAATCGCCGGTAGGATTGATCACGTCACCGCGACCGGGATCGATGGCGGGGACACGGTCGAGGATTTCGAGCGCGGCCGTGAGACGGTGGACAGCGGCGCTGACGTCGGAGACGAACCGGTCCTTGTCTCGTGCTTTCTGGTAGCCCTCGGTGACGACCAGGATGTTACGTAACGGAAACTCTCGGCCATGCTCCCGGCAGACTTGAAGATAGTAGGCGGCCGCCTCGGCGATCTCATTTGACATCGGGCAGCTCCATCGTGCCCGTCAGTTCCGGGAAGGTCCTCGGCGTGAAATCGACGTCGGGGACATCGACGCCGACGTCGCGGCTGAGGCCCTGGGACGGCAGGCGGCCGTGGGAGTGGCCGTAGAAGTGGACAGCGCCGTGATGCTGGCTCGGCCAAGTCCTGGCAGCGTAGTGCGACAGGTAGACGTCGCGGCCGCCGTCACGGGTACGCAGTGCATGTTCCGGTCTCGACGCCCAGTCCAGTGCCGCCAACGCCGGGTGCAAGTTGCCCTTCTTGTCAGTATCGTGGTTGCCGATGACGAGGTGCTTCTTCCCGCGCAGTCGGCCGAACAACTCCCTCACGCGGTCGGCATTCCGGCTCAGCGCGAAAGCAAAATCGCCAAGGTGGTAGACAATATCCTCGTCACCGACGGCCGAGTTCCACAACGAGACGATGTGTTCGTCGTGTTCCTCGATCGACATGAAAGGCCGCGGCTGCATGTCGAGCAGGCGCTCGTGCATGAGGTGGGTGTCGCTGATGTAGAACTTCTTCACGAACATCTGACCCTCCTCAGATCGCCAGCGAAAGCTGTGGTTGAGCGAAGCCAGCGACCGCTGCATGGACTTCCTCTCCGTCCAGACGGCAGCGCGCGGCGAGCCGCTCGACAAGCTCTTGGAAAGCCGGTCGGTTGCGCTCAAGGATGTCACGAGCGCGGACTGCCTGCTCCTGGAGGATGTCTTCGACGCGCTGCCGCAGGCGTGGATCAAACTGACGAGCGTTGACGAGAGCCGCGGGATCACGGTGTCCGTCCGAACCGAGGCTCTCTCCCATTCCTACGGTCGAGAGCACATAGGTCAGCATATTCGTGGCCTCAGCCAGATCGACGATGACGCCGTCGGTATGAGCGCCATAAACCATCTGCTCGGCCGCCATGCCGCCGAGGATGTGCGCCACGCGATCCATGTGCCATTGGTAGTCCCGGCGCGTCTCGCGGGTCTGCACGATGGCGGCACCCGCGACCTGGGCGGAGACCGCGGGGTCGAATTCCCGCTGCACAAAGACCTCGTGAACCCTCGCGCCGAGAACAGCGGCGACGACGGCGTGTCCGATTTCGTGCGCGGCAATGTGCCGGATGTCGTCGTCGCTCCGGCGCTCACGCCGGGGGAAAGCGCGGGCGACGTGCTGGTGCTTGAGCACAGTGCCGTCTCGGCGCGCCAGACGGCGGGCGTCGCGGGCAAGACGTTCCAGGTCAGCGCCCGACATGCCTTCGGTGTGCCGACTGAACGCTTTAAGGCCGAAGCCAGGGTCCTCGGCGACGCCCAGGTGCTGCGCCAGGATTGCCAGACGCGCCTCGGCATCCGGGAGCTTGATTCCGATGTGCCGGTCAAGGCGACCAGCACGGCGAAGCGCAGCGTCGATCCCCGAAGGATCGTTGGTAGCTCCGACGACAACGACGCCCTCGCGCTCGAGAGCGCCGTCCATGCACTCGAGCAATGCGTTGACGACACCCCGCGTCCACTCATCGGCGCGGCCGTCACCGATGCTGCCGCGCTGGACGAAATTGTCGATCTCGTCGATCAGGATCACCGACGGCGCATGCAGTCTGGCGTCCTCGAAAGCCGCACGCATAGCGATGATCAGGTTACCCTGATGGCCGTCACCGGTTCCCAGCCACGTGGAGTAGCTGCCCGACACAAAATGAGCGTCGAGGCTTTTCGCGAGGGCCGCGGCATACGTGGTCTTGCCGCACCCCGGGGGGCCCGAAAGCAGAACTCCGTTATCAACGTCAGACCAGACAATGTCACCACGACGCCAGTCGTCGATGTCACGTGCGAGTTCCAGACCCCAAGACTTGGCGTCTCCGTAGCCGTGAAGGTCTTCGAGCGGGCGGACGTCGGGAACGATCCGCTTCGGAGCCTTGTCCTTCTTACCGTCCTTTTCGGCCTTCTTGAGGTCGCCGACGACCTTTGCGGCGGCCTCTGCCTCGAGCGCAAGGAGGTGCAGGTCATAGCTCTCGGAAACTGGGCGCGGAGACAGCAGTGCCAGACGACGGTGACGCCACGGCATCGCGATCAGGAGCTTGGCGTCGTCGGCCGAGATAATACGCCCCATCTCCGCCGCTGCCTGGACAACAAGGTCGGGGTCGAGTTCGATCTCGATGACATCATCGGCCAAGCGGACAGAAGGGTGATGTAGGTCTTCGTGTCCGGCCTCGGTCAGATACAGCGTGCAGCGCGCACCGGTATGTCCGGTATAAATGCCGTCTGACGTCAGCAGGGCGGCGTCGTAAGCAGCCTGCGGCTTCATACCGTCAACGGCTTCTTCGATTTCGCTGACGTGATGGATTGCCTGAATGTAAGCCAGTGCCGGCCGCAGCCATTTTTCGGCTTCCGTCGTCTCGCCGGGAACGGTGACGATGTACGTTCCCGACGCCCCTTGGCCGAGAGCGGTGATGATGTTGATGAAGTGAAGGCGGGCGATGGCGGCCTCAAACGAGGGCCGGGAATCGAAGCGAGACATAGGTAAGCTCCTGCAGAATAGATGATAGCTTCGCCCTGCCGGTCGGCGGGCGTGGGGGCTATCGGGCTATTCGCAGGGCAGACGTCATAGCTCAGGTCTCCAATTCACGGGCAACTTGCCGGGCTCGATCTCTGAAGTCAACGCGGCATCCGCACATCCAGGCACTCCGGTTAACGGAGTACGATCGTCAGAAAGGGAGGTCCGACTCGTCCCCACGCGCACTGTAGATTGCCTGGGTGTAGGTCATCGGCGAATGATCGAGCAGGCGTGTGCTCGGATCGTAGCGCTTCTTACGGTATGGCTTCGGCGGAGCACTGGGAGCGCGGAGGATGCGCATGCATGCTTCTTCAAGATCGCCGACGTCGAACGTGGATAGAGCCCCCAGAATCTCCATCAGGTGCATCCGCATCGTCAGCTCTCCGTCAACGCCCTGAAGCCAGTTCAGGGATCGAGCCAGGAGTGCGTAGTGCAGATCGCCGAGACACTCTTCCATGTCGGGGCCGCCGATCATCTCGATGCTACAGTGTCCAATGATCGGCAGGCTGCGCATGTGAGGCTCCGAAAGGAGTTGTTTGCGATGCGCGAAAACCGCCTTGAGCTTTTCCGTCTTCTGTTCTGTCGTCAGCATTCTCGTTATTCCTCTCCGTAGCCCAGGTCGAAATCATCTCCGAGCCTCAGGTCTTCAATTTCGTCTTCTTCGGTGTAGCCGTCGGCGTACCAGACTTCTTCCTCGATCCACGTCTCGGCGACGTGACCAGGCGCGCAACGCGGCGTCGAAGCCGTGACCTCGGGAATGTCGGCGACATCAGCGGGATCGACCATCACCGCCATGCCGGCCCAGAGCCGAAACGCTGACTTGAGGCCTTCGGCGTCGAGAACGGACGTCAGGAGCGAGCCGGTCATAGCACCGAGGCGGATGTTCGGATCGCTGTGAGACATGCTCAGGTCACGCCGCCATCGATCGGACAGCTCTTCCGCGGGTACCTTGGTCATCGTCTGCGCCTGCGCGAACCATTTGACCGGGGGATGCTCATATTCCCTGCGCAACGGCGAATACCGACGGTCTTCGATGCGCCCGATCTGGGTCGGCCCAAGATCGGCGGGGCGGTGCGCCCATAGCGATTTCGTGGCGTCGGAAACCCGGATGTGGAATGTCGCGCCCTCGGGAACCGGTCTTCCTCGACCAGAGCCGCGCTGCGGTTTGACACAGACGACCTCGAAAGCGGTCACATGCTCGGCGATCTCGGCGAGCGCCTTATCGAGGACCCTCGTAAAATAGGTGAAATGGATATCGCCGTCGTCCTGCGAGTACCCGATGAAAGCCGCGAGTTCTGGCAGCGTCGGCGTCCATGGCTTCCGAACTCGAAAATCATACCCAGCCATCAACGCGAGTTTGGGATAGAGGCGTGCGGAGTACTTGCTCTTGAACTTCGGGAAGACGTTGATGTCTAGCCAGGTGTAAGACCTGGACTGGAGGATCGCATCACGGATCACGCCGGGGATCGAGTAGTCGATGACCGTCGTCCTGGTCAGGCGATTTGTCGAAGACGCGAGCCCGTCGATCAGGGGCTTACAGACCCGGCGCGACGTTTTGGGATCGACGATGTGATAGCGGACGAGCGTCCGCATCAGGCGCTCGAGGCTCGACCAGACGCGATCGGGTTTCGCGACGCCGAGGTAGTCGCACATCTGTCGCATCTTGATCTGATGCTTCGGCTTATCGATCCCATCCAGACGAGCGCAGGCCAGAAGGTACTCGTGGCATGCTATGTCCTGAGCGGTCAACTCGTCGGCACCTACGACGGCGGCGGTCTCGACGAGAATGCGCGCCTTCTCGACCTGGGGCTGATCGAGCATGTGCCGGTTCGAACCGGTTTCCTGTGTCCAGTCCCCAGCACGTATCCCTTTTCGATCCTTACCGCGGACAATGTATTCTCCGCTCCGCTGTGAGACGGCGAGGACCTGCGTGCCGTCCGAACGGATGTGTGTGACTGCAACTGGCATGGGGAACTCCTTGACTAAGTTCATCATGCTTGTCGGCGGCGACTGGGACCAGTATTATTTAGTGATTCAAGTAATTTTTTCTCATCATAACTGAGTTAATACGGACATCTTCTCACAATAAACTTTGTTTAGCGGACATCTTCTCACTAAAAGAACGCCACTTTCGCTTAGGCGCTCAAAGGCTGTTATCAAAATTTAGTGGTGATATAGAAGACCTCTATATACGCTACTCTCAGGGACGCGAGAGGCAATGCGTTCCACTTGATGTATAAACCTGCGTCGCTTCACCAAGCCACCAGATCAGCGGACATCTTCTCACCAAAAGAATGGGAGTTTGGCTTAGGCGTTCCAAGCGCTGTCAGCATAATTTAGTGGTGATTTAGAAGACCACTATAATAGATAGCTTTGACTGCAGGATTCTGGGTTCTTAGCGCCTCCGGGATTCTGGTTTCAAAGGCTCCGCGAAGAAAGAAGAACGGGGCGCTTCGCTTTGCTTTTGTTTGGGTCAGAGCCAGGGGAGCGCCCGAGAAAACCAAACAGCGAAGCGGTCGACAACAGTGAGCGTCAGCTCAAATGGATAGCGAGACTCTGTTGTCCCGGGGTTCGAGGATCGGTCGACTTTGGTTTCCCGATTCCTTGAGCACAGGGAGTAGTGAATGACGAAGTTCGGCGGAGCCATCGTTTCGGGGCCGAAGAAATTTCTGTTCTACATGTAGAACAGAAAAATAATCTTTACCATTGCTTTGAGCGCCGCCGACAAGCATCGTTGTTCTACATGTAGAACGGAGTTTGCAAATGTCTTATTCAACGGAGCTCCTGAGAGAGCTGATCGACGAACCAACCGTCAGGATGCCGAAAAGGACGACGCCTCTCGGCATCCGTGACCTTCCTGACGCGGAGCGGAGAGCGTACAAAGCCCAACGTCAGGCCGAGCGCCGCGCTAAGCTCAAGGAACGCGCCGAGGGCGGTAGCGTGAAGTTCGACGCGATGTCGGCCCGCGAGGCATTGGCGGATGCGGCGATCTTGATCTTGGCGGCCGGTGTGGAGGGATCGGCGTCTATCGAACGCTACCTGGCCAAAGTCTATCACGACCAGTCCGGCGCGGTCCTGACAATAAAAGCCAATGCCCGCAGCGGTCGCCTCAAGCCCAAGCTTCTCAACATCGCGCTGAAGTCATCGTAAATCACCGATGGGACACGGATGTCCCATTGTTGATGTATGTTGATTTCGGCGGCTGGGGCATCTTGGCGGCCGTTTTTGTCTCATGCGTCGCCTTCGCCCACCATCACGTAGTGATGATACGTAGTGATGGAGACAGACATGCCGAGAGCGAACCAGGATTCTGAAAGCACGGAGCCGACGAGGGAATGGCGCAAGCGCATCAAGGCCGAGCGCCGACCGGAGACGGACGCTGTAGACACCGCGCTGGCGGCCGCCGTAACCGTCTACAGTCACACGGCTGAAACGTCGGCATCGGATCGTGACAGGCGTCGCGTTTCCGCTCTTGAGCTGATGGCTATCAACTACCTCGTTGCCAGGGGTTACGCGCATGACCAGGCGGAGCGTCAGGTTCGCCGTCGGGTGAGGCGCTTAGGTGTCGAGAAACTCATTCCGCTGGTCAATGGGTCCTCGCCCCCGCTGGCTCGTTGACGCGCTGCACATCGGTTTCTGGAAGGTGGTTTTTGGCTGTCTTCTCCCCATTACTCCTGAATTTTGAATCGGACGCCGGTTAAATCACGTAGTGATGTAGTTCCTTGCATCGCCGGCACACACGATCCCCTCAGCCAACAAATCTGAGGGGATCAACATGGCAAAAGTTTCTGGAATAGCCGAAAGCCTGGATGGGCGTCTCAAAGCCGCCGTCCGCGCCTACGGCCTCGAAATCAACGCTCTCGCGGGCCGCACGCTCGCCGAAGGCATACTGCGCCACTGGCACCTTGGCATGGGTCCGTCGCCGATCGAGCTAAAGGGCGGCGAGCTGTTCGACCAGCGCGCCCGCGCGACCTCCGACGCCGACATCACCGCCATCCGCCGCTACCTGCCGCACGAAATGCACCGGGGCCTACTTATCATCCGCGCGCTGCTGCAAGCCGAAGGAATGGATATCGACTACCTCTCCGATCTCCCGCAGCAGATCGATGTCGGCCACGGCGATCCCGTCGAACGCTGGACGATCCGAGGCTGCGTCGGCGGCGTCAGGGCGCATACACAGCTCGACATCACTCTCGGCCGTGGCCCGGATGCGTTCTCTTCGGCGATCGAGGTCACCGAAATCCCATCGCTGATCTCGCGGCTGCCTCCGCTGACGATTGCATGCCAACCGCTAGAAGCCGCCTTCGCGGAAAAGCTACTCGCTGTCATCTGTCAGCCGCCGACGGACATGCGCGTCAAGCATCTCGCCGATGTCACCGACGAACGTCTTTGGGACGGCGTCGAGACCGACCAGGTCGCCGCCGAACTGGACCGCGTGTGCCGTCACCGCGGCATCGATCCGATGGTGCTGCCTAACAGCCTCGACGTCGCCGACTACGAGCACTTGAGGTCGAATTGGTCGAAATTCGCCCGTCCAGGGATGCTCCCGATGTCCTTCGACGACGCGATCGAAGTCGCCGACGACATCTGGCAGGACGTCCAGGCCGCTATGTCCATGCGCCCGCTGCCGTCGTATGCGCCCGCCAGACGGGTCGGGGGTATGCGATGAGCAAGCTGATCGCCGACAACAGGCATGCGGAATGGGATGTCGCGATGGCCGCGCTCGTCTGCGAACTCGATCTCCCTGATCGGTTGTTCAGCCCCATCCGTGATATTCTCGGCCCTGGCCTCGGGCGCGTTTTCTTCCGCGAATGGTTGCTGCAAGACATTGTCGATCCTGTGATGCTGAACAATCCGTACGACGTTGCCGACGGTGAAGCTGCCCCAACCCAGTACCGGATCGACGGCGTCCCCGAGGATGGCGGCACGCCCGTCGAGATCGTCGCTCGGAGATGGCAGAGCCGAGCACAGGTATGGTTCGAACTCTACGGGCTTCACATCGCGCATGTTGTCGACTGGATGGTCGCATCCCGAGAGACCAACCAGTCGTGGCTTTCCAACCTGGACGCTCGTGGCGAACCCAAGAAACTGCTGAAATGTCGAACGCTGGGGGAACTGGTGGCAGAAGCCACGAAGGGTCTCCGTCATCGCACCGCCACCACGGAGGTTGATCTCGGTCCTGACGACGAATCCATTGTTGCCGACCTGGGAGCAGGCCACACACTGGTCCTACTGATCTCCCTGAAGGCTCTTCGGCACGAAGGCAATCGGATGCACCACTGCGTCGGGATGGGCGGCTACGACGGACATATCGACGATCCAGACTATCAACTGCTCAGCGTTCGTAATCCCGACGACAAACCCCTGGCAACGCTGGAAATCCGAGGAACCACAGTCCGGCAGTTTCGGGGGGCGTGCAATGCGGACCCAATCCCGGCAGTTGTCGATCTGGTCGCTCCGATCTCAGACGCCTACCGTTGGGACGGGCTGGAGGAAGCTGCACGCGGTCAATATTGGCCGTTTGGCCGCGGGGCGCTGCGCGTGCTCGAAGACCTGCCTCCGGTGCCTCCTAGACCAGAAAACCGCCGGCGGATTTGATGCCGATCCTCTTCAAGCAAACATAACAAGACGAGCTTTTGAGGGGAGCGACATGAACAAAATTCACCTGACCATCCATTTTCCTGGCGGTGCTATCGATCCGATGGACCTGTTCTGGGTGCTATTCAGATACGACGTCCGAGATATCGCGGAGCAATACCAAGGCGTCGAAACGATCACCGCCCGCGACGCCTGGCGCATCGCCAAGGCCCTCGGAAAGGCCGCCAAGAACTCGTTCGACGTCTGTCCAATCAAACGTCAGTACCACCTCGTCCTGTCCGTCAACGGTTGCTACTCCGGAGGCCCCGACGGCATGTGGGAGGAACTGTTCGATGACGGCGACGTCCAGCTTTCATACGATGTGAAGCCGACGCCTGGTGAGGTCGCCGATGCAGCCTGATATCCAAGACCTGACCGCCCGCGGCCTCAAGCTCCTCGGCAAACTCGGCATGCTCTCGCCCGCCGAGCGGTCCCTCGTCGATCCCTACGTCGCATGCCTGGAACTGCACCTAGACGAGACCCGGCCTGTGCCGGCGCAGACCGCGACGCCTTCTAATGTGGTGGATTTCGAAGACGCTATGACCGCCCGCCGCGTGCAGCGCGCCGAGGTCGAGCGCCGACGGGTCGCCGAGGTCCGGAAACCCGGTCAGCATCGTCGTGTCGATGAATTCGGATGGGAGGTTTACGATGACGAGTGATTACGAGATCGGCGGCGACGAACTGCTCGACTGGGACGACCTTGATCAGGACACCGCCGCATCCGACGGCGACGACGGTCTTCACATCGATTGGGAGACCAGGTGCTACCTACCCGCGCTCGACGGAAGCGGGCTGACCAGAGCGATCCCGGTCTACGGATCGACCGACGCCTGGATTCGTCGTCAGGAAGACCAGTGCAGGATCGACACCGCCTACGCCATCTGCCAGCCGGCCGTCATCGGGTAACCCGGACCCCGTCTCGTCGGCGGAGCCTTCAGTTTTGCGGGCTTGCCATTCTTCCAGAGCGCGCAGCACTCGATAACTCATCTCACTCTCCGGTTATCGCCAGGTATGTGTGTCCGATCATCGACGCGAGAACGCTGCAAATCAGCAGGAGCATGAAACCGATCAGGAGCCACTCCGATATCGGCCGTCTCGACGTCAGCACCACGGTTCCTTGCGCCCTGTCCAGGTGTGCGCCAATCCCTCACTCACGAGGACGTCGCCGATCGACATCCCGTTTCGGACCAGAACACGGAGCTTGCGGCCGTACCGGTCTTCGTCGCGGCCTTGCCAAGCTCTCATCTCGAACGGTCCGGCGTTGACGAGTTCGATTAGCCGTGCCGTCGCTTTCTCCCCGAGAGCTTTCTCGGCGGCGCACGTCGGCTCACCGATCCCCGGCGTGTCG
>Ga0182742_1002517_pt1 | contig 20073 bp, 20 predicted proteins | sample eDN5th37CBELigMG_FD_128880 | JGI IMG/M metagenome (GOLD analysis project Ga0182742, IMG submission 128880) | Enriched Miracle-Growth compost microbial communities from Emeryville, California, USA - eDNA 5th pass 37_C BE-Lig MG (version 2)... ... | reverse complement strand
CGACGCCCAGCACGTCAAGCGCGCGACCGAGGCCTACCTGCTCGGCCCCGGGCCGGCGGCGGAGTCCTACCTCAACGTCGACAAGCTGCTCGAGGTGATCGAGCGCTCGGGCGCCGAGGCCGTGCACCCCGGCTACGGCTTCCTGGCCGAGAACGCCGCGTTCGCGCGGCGGCTCGAGGAGGCGGGCGTCACGTTCATCGGGCCGCCCGCGTCGGCGATCGACGCGATGGGCTCCAAGACCAAGGCGCGCGAGCTGATGCAGAACGCGGGCGTGCCGATCGTGCCGGGCACGACCGAGCCCGTCGAGTCCTTCGAGGACGCGCAGCGGATCGCGGAGGAGATCGGCTACCCGATCGCGGTCAAGGCCGCGGGCGGCGGCGGCGGGAAGGGCTTCCGGGTCGCGCTCGAGCCCGACAAGCTCAAGGACGCGTTCGAGGGCGCGGCGCGCGAGGGCGAGAAGTTCTTCTCCGACGCGACGGTCTACCTCGAGCGCTACCTGCCGGACCCGCGCCACGTCGAGGTCCAGGTGCTCGCCGACGCGCACGGCAACGTCGTGCACCTGGGCGAGCGCGACTGCTCGATCCAGCGCCGCCACCAGAAGCTGATCGAGGAGTCCCCGGCGCCGCTGGTCGACGCCGGCCTGCGCGAGCGGATCGGCAAGATCGCCGTCGACGCCGCGCGCGCTGTCGACTACCGCGGCGCGGGCACGATCGAGGGCCTGCTCTCCGACCAGGGCGAGTACTTCTTCCTGGAGATGAACACGCGCGTGCAGGTCGAGCACTGCGTGACCGAGGCGGTCACCGGCGTGGACATCGTGCGCGAGCAGATCCTGATCGCCGCCGGCGAGCCGCTCGCCTTCGGGCAGGACGACATCCGCTGGCACGGCCACGCGATCGAGTGCCGCATCAACGCCGAGGACGCGAGCAAGAACTTCGCCCCCGCGCCCGGCACGGTCACCCACTACCGCGAGCCGGCCGGCCCGGGCGTGCGCGTGGACTCCGGCGTGCTCGCCGGCTCGGAGATCACGCCGCTGTACGACCCGATGGTGGCCAAGCTGATCGTCTGGGACGCCGACCGCGAGAAGGCCACGCGGCGCATGGCGCGCGCGCTGAAGGAGTTCGAGATCGAGGGCGTGCGCACCCTGATCCCGTTCCACAAGGCGATCATGGCCTCCGAGCAGTGGGCGCGTGGCGAGACCTGCCGCGACCTGATCGAGGACCGCAAGTGGCTCAAGACGCTCGCGGTGCCCAAGCCCGAGCAGCCCGAGGCGGCCGAGACCGTGGCGCGCGACTACGTCGTCGAGGTCTCCGGCAAGCGCTTCAGCGTGACCGTCCACGGCGACCCGCCGGTCGCCAACGGCGCCGCCCCCGCGAAGGCCGCGCCCAAGCGCGAGCGCCGCGCCTCCAGCAGCTCCGGCGGCGGCGACACGCTCGCCTCGCCGCTGCAGGGCAACGTCTTCAAGGTGCTGGTCGAGAAGGGGGCGGCCGTCGAGGAAGGCGCCCTGATCTGCATCATCGAGGCCATGAAGATGGAGAACGAGATCACCGCCCACAAGGCGGGCACGATCACGGAGCTGCCGATCGCCGAGGGCGACGCCGTCACCGCCGGCGACACGCTGGCGGTGATCAAGAGTGCCTGAGCTGCTCGACGAGGCCATCTCCTGGCTGAAGATCCCGTCGATCTCGGCGGGGGCGCGCGACGAGGCGGCGCTGCGTGAGGCCGCCGAATGGGCGGCGCAGCGCGTGCGCGCCGCGGGCGGGACGTGCGAGCTGGTCGACACGGCGGGCGGCGCACCGCTGGTGGTCGGCGAGCTGCGCGCGGCGTCCGAGGACGCGCCGACGGTGATGATCTACGGCCACTACGACGTGCAGGACCCGGGCGACCTCGGCGCCTGGACGTCGCCGCCGTTCGAGCCCACGATCCGCGACGGCCGCCTGTACGCGCGCGGCGCGACCGACGACAAGGGCAACTTCCTGCCGCTGCTGCACGTCGCCTGCGCGATGGCGGCGGCCGGCGAGCTGGGCGTGCACGTGCGCGTGCTGATCGAGGGCGCGGAGGAGACGGGCTCCGACGACGTCGGCGAGTGGGTGCTCCAGGACCCGCGCGGCGCCGACGCGGTGATCGTCTTCGACAGCGGCATGATCGACGCCGACACGCCCGCGCTGACGCTCGCCACGCGCGGGATGGTGATGGCGCACATCGTGGTCCGCACGGGCACGGCGCCCGCGCACTCGGGCATGTACGGCGGCGCGGCGCTGAACGCCTTCCACGCGCTGCACCGCGCGCTGGCCGCGGTCCTCCCCGGCCCGGACGGGCGCCTGCCCGAGCCGCTGCGCGCGGGCGTGATCCCGCCGTCCCAGCTCGAGATCGACTCGTGGGCGACGCTGCCGGACGGCGCGGGCGAGCTGGCCCAGGTCGGCGCGCGGCCCGCGGACCCCGCCGCGGTGGCGGAGTTCTACCTGCGCACGACCGCCGAGCCGTCGCTGGACGTGCACCGGATCGCGGGCGGGCAGGCGCGCACGATCGTCGTGCCGGAGGCCGAGGCCGACCTGTCGGTGCGGATCGTCGGTGGCCAGCGCTCGGATGAGATCGCGCGCAACCTCGAGGGGCTGCTGCGCGACGCGCTGCCTTCGGGCGCCGAGCTCACCTTCAGCGCCGAGCGCGCCGAGGCCTCGTCCTTCGATCCGGAGCTGCCGGCGCTGGTGGCCGCGCGGCGCGCGCTGGAGCGCGCCTGCGGGCGCCCGCCCGCGCTCGTGCGCAACGGCGGGACGCTGCCGATCCTGGCCGCGTTCGCCGAGCGCGGCATCCCCGCGATCGTGTCCGGCTTCTCGCTGCCCGACGACGCGCTGCACGCACCGGACGAGTCCTACCGGCTGGTCGCGTTCGAGCAGGGCGAGAAGGCGGCGCGGGCGCTCTATGAGGAGCTGGCGGCGCTCCGCTAGCCGCGTTTGAAGCGCCCTTCGGAGGGCGGGCGGGCGTCGAGCGCGTACTCGGGGACGTTGGCCAGCGTGCCGTCGTCGAAGCGCACGCGCCAGCGCCGCTGGATCCAGCCCGCCCCACCGACCACCGTGCCGTACGTCCCTGCGGCGATGCCCTCGGGCAGCGCCTGGGTGGTGACGACGCGCGAGCCGACGTCGATGTCCGCCGATGCCGGAGTGCCCATGCAGGCTGAAACGACGGCGGCGGCGAAAGCTCGCGGGTTGATTCCTTACACCGCGTCCGCGAGCGCGTCGGCGGCGGCGTCGATCGCCGCCAGCGGCAGCCGCCCGTAGCCGACGACCAGGCCCGGCGGCTGCGGCGAGAGCCCGTAGCTCTGCAGGCCGCGGATCGCGATCCGCCGCTCGGCCAGCCGCGCGACCACCGCGTCCTCGTCGGTGCCGGGCGGCAGGCGCAGCAGCAGGTGCAGCCCGGCGGCGACGCCGCTGACCTCGAAGCCGCGCTGTTCGAGTGCCGCGACAAGCCGGTCGCGCCGCTGCCGGTAGTCGCGGCGCGTGCGCCGCAGGTGGCGGTCGACCTCGCCGGCCGCGAGCAGCCGCGCGTAGGCGCGCGCGGGGATCGACGAGCCCCCGGAGTCGACGGCCCAGCGCTCGCGCGCGACCGCCTCCGCGAGGTCCGGCGGTGCGACCATCCAGCCGAGCCGCAGCGCGGGCGCGAGCGTCTTCGACGCCGTCCCGAGGTAGACGACCCGGTCGGGCGCGAGCCGCTGCAGGGTGCCGACCGGCGCGCGGTCGTAGCGGTACTCCGAGTCGTAGTCGTCCTCGATCACGATCCCGCCCCAGGCCAGCAGCGCCCGCCGCCGCTCCGGCGCGAGCACTGCGCCCGTCGGGAACTGGTGCGCGGGCGTGACCAGCACGGCGTCCGCGTCCGCGTCCGCGTCGAGCGCGTCGACGCGCAGCCCGTCCTCGTCGACCGGCACCCCGACGACCTCCAGGCCGGCGGAGCGGATCGTCGCCCACGCGTCGTCGAGCGACGGGTCCTCGACCGCGACCCTCCGCGCGCCGCGCGCGGCCAGCACGCGGCAGGTGAGCCACAGCCCCTGCGTGTAGCCGCTCGTGAGCACGACGTCGCCGGCCGCCAGCCCGCGCACGCGCACCAGGTAGGCGGCGAGCTCGCGCCGCAGCTCCGCGTCCCCGCGCGGGTCGGCGTAGTCGAGCGCGGCGTCCTCGAGCTCGGCCAGCGCCCGCCGCAGCGCCGCCGACCACGCCCGCCGCGGGAACGCCGACAGGTCGGGCGCGGTCGCGGTGAGGTCGACCCGCGGCCCTAAACCCAACCTTAAGGGGACTGTCCCCTTTATGTTCGCCGCGGCCGCACCGGAATCTCGACCATCGCACTGCGGCGGGGACGAACCTAAACGCCAGGTTAAGGGGACTGTCCCCTTTATGTCGCGGACGAGCGGGGCGGCGCCGCGGCGGACCTCGATCCAGCCTTCGGCCGCGATCTGGGCGTAGGCCTCGCTGACCACGCCACGCGAGACCCGCAGGGCCTCGGCCAGCACGCGCGAGGCGGGGAGCCGGGTGCCGGGCGGGACGCCGCCGCCGGTGATCGCCGCGCGGATCGCGTCCTCGAGCTGGGGGCGCAGCGGCGCGCTGCGGTCCAGGGGCGCGAAGAGCTCCAAAGTGGCTCGGTTGATCGACATCGAAGTGGCCCTGTTGGCTGGGCCACCGGCACGGTAGCGTCCAGCGCCATGAGCGAGATGCCCGAGCTGCGTGACGGCCCGCCGTGGGCCATGGAGGAGATGATCTACGCCGAGCCGGGGCTCGTCGCGCCGATCCTGTCCTCGCCGGAGGCCGACCTGGCCGCGGCGATGCTGCGCGAGACCGACACGGTGATCGTCACGGGCTGCGGCACGAGCGAGCACGCGGCGATGGCCGGCGCGGCGCTGCTCGGGCACGGCGCCCGCGCCCGCGACGCGTTCGAGGCCTCGCTGGACCCGCAGGACGACGGCGTGCTGATCGCGGTCTCGCACGAGGCGGGGACGGCGGCGACGCTGGCCGCGATGCAGGCCACGAGCGCGCGCACGATCCTGATCACGGCCAAGCCCGAGGTCGAGACGGGCGCGGACCTGACGCTCGCCACCCCGCTCGTGGACACGTCCTGGTGCCACACGGTCGGCTACGTCTCGCCGCTGCTGGCGTTCACGGCGATCGCCGGCGCCGCCGACGAGACGACGGCACGGCACGTCATCGAGGGCACGCTCAACCTGCGCGAGCGCTTCGCCGAGGCCGCCCGCACGCTGCACGGCTGCGAGCGCATCCTGGCCGTCGGCAGCGGCCTGGACGAGATCACCGCGCGCGAGCTCGCGCTCAAGGTCGAGGAGGGCGTGCACGTCCCGGTCACGCCGCTGGGCATGGAGAAGGTCCTGCACGGCCACCTGCCCGCCGCCGACGAGCGCACCGGGCTGGTGGTGATCCGCGTCGACCCGAGCGCGAAGGCGCAGCGCGACCGGCGCGCCGAGGACGTCAAGGCCGCCGCGCGCGAGCTGCGCATGCCGACGGTGACGATCGACGGCCTGCCCGAGGGCCACCCGCTGCTGGCGGGCGCGATCGCGCTGCAGCTGCTGACCTACGAGCTCGTCCTCGCCGCGGGCACCAACCCCGACCTGATCCGGCGCGAGCAGGAGCCCTACCGGGCCGCGGCGGCCGCCGCCAACACGTGATCGGGGCGGCGCTGCTGGCGTCGCTGCTGTGGGGCACGGCGGACTTCCTGGCCGGGCGCGCCAGCCGGGTGCACCCGGCGGCGATGGTGGCGCTCGTCGGGCAGGCGATGGGCCTGACCGCGCTGGCGCTGGTCCTGCTCGTGCGCGGCGCCGACGGCGGCGCCGTCGCGGGCGGCGCGCTCTCAGGCCTGTTCGGCGCCGCGGCGGTGCTGTCGTTCTACCGCGCGCTCGCGCTCGGGACGATGAGCATCGTGGCGCCGATCGTGGCCACGAGCGCGATCGTGCCCGTGCTGGCCGGCGTGCTGCTCGACGGCGAGCGCCCCGGCGGCCTGCAATGGGTCGGGATCGCGGTGGCGCTGACCGGCGTCGTGCTCGCCTCGCGCGAGCACGACGGCTCGACCGCGCTGGACTCCGCCAAGGCGATCCGGCTCGCGCTGGCGGCGGCGGTGCTGATCGGCTGCGCGCTCGTGTTCCTCGACGCCGCCGCCGAGCACGACGCGCTCACGGGCGTCGGCGTCGCGCGCGCGGTCTCGGTGCCGATCCTGGTCGTGGTGGCGCTGCAGGCCCGCGCGCGCGTGCCGTGGCGAACCGTCCCGAGCCTGGCGGTGATCGGCCTGCTCGACACGGGCGCCAACACGGCGTTCGCGATCGCCACCACGGGCGGGCTGCTGAGCCTCGTCGCCGTGCTCGGCGGGCTGTTCCCCGTCGTCACGGTCGCGCTCGCCTACCTGCTGCTGCACGAGCGGCTGCTCGGCATCCAGCGCACGGGCGTGCTGCTCGCGCTGGCGGGGATCCCGCTGATCAGCGCTTGAGCAGGTTGCGCTCGTGGATCGCGCGCTGCGCCTTCGTGCGCCGCGCGAGCGGCAGCGGCGCGTCATCGCCGGCCTGCAGCGCCTGCAGGTAGGCGCGGTCCTCGCGCAGGATCGCCAGCGCCTGCGTGCCGTCGATCGGGCCGCCGTGGCCCGGCACGACGTGCTCGGCCTGGGAGACGAGCGGCTCGAGCCGGTCCAGCGTCGCCAGGTAGGCCGCGATCGAGCCGCCCTCGGAGACCATCGGGATCTCGACGGGCGAGATGTAGTCGCCCGCGACCAGGACCTTCGCCCACGGCACCCAGACGGCCATCCCGTCCGCCGTGTGCCCGTCCGCCGGGTGCAGCTCGAGCGTCTGCGAGCCGATGTCGACGAACCCCGGCACGTCGAGCCGCTGCGCCCCCGGCAGCGACAGCGGCTTGGGCCGCGTGACGTAGAACTCGTCGTCGAAGTCGCGCAGCTCGCGCTGCGCGGCGCCCGGCTCGTTGATCAGCCGCGCCGCGGTGCTCTCGGCGGCGCCGAGCGGCGCGCCGGCGAACGCCAGCCCGCCCAGCAGGTGGTCCCAGTCGGCGTGCGTGGCGAGCACGCCGACGATCGGGAACTGCGCCTGCTCGGCGATCGCCGGCAGGATCTCCAGCTCGTCGGGAAAGATCGGCGAGTCGATGCAGAAGGCCTCGCTCTCGTGGCGAACGAGCACGCAACCCGTCGCGTACGCCCGCGAGGTGACGGCGATGACATCTGCGTGCAGTCCTACTGCGCGCAATTAAGGTCGGATGATCGGGGTGGGGCGGAGGGGATGTCCGGCCTTGATCTCAAGCCACGCCCAACAGCTTGGCCGCCTCGAGCAGCGACTTCACCTCGGCGGTCGGCTTCTTCTGCGAGGCGTCGAGGGTCTCCTTGTTGCGGTTGACCCAGATCACGGGGATCTTCGCCTTGATGCAGGGCTCGACGTCGTAGTAGTAGCTCGACGCGACGTGCACCCAGCCCTTCTTGGAGCCGATGCGGCGCTCGGCCTCCTTGAAATGCGCGGGGTCGGGCTTGTAGGAGCGGACCTGCTGGGCGGTGACCACGAGGTCGAAGTCCGTCTTGAACCAGCGGCGCGTCTCGCCCAGGAGCTTGTCGTCGATGTTCGAGATCAGGCCGAGCTGGAACTTCTTGCGGAAGCGCTCCAGCTGCGTGTTGGTCTCCTTGAAGGCCGGCCAGCGGGCGACCGAGGCCGGCAGGAAGCCGGAGCGGGAGGGCTCGAGCGGCCAGCCGAGCTGGCGCGAGATCTGGACGGCGGTGCGGCGCAGGACCTCGGCGTAGAGCTCATAGGACCCGCTCTTGATCTCCTGCTGCGTCTCCAGGAAGAGCGGGACGAGCTCCTCCTTGGAGAGCGTGTAGCCGTCCTTCTCGGCTTCCTTGGAGAACGCCTCGTACGCGCCGGTCTCCCAGTCGATCAGGGTGCCGTAGACGTCGAAGGTGACGAAGGTGACTTCTTTAGGGAGCGGCATTGCGGCCGTGCATGATGACATTTCCGCGCGCGCGAACCCCGAGTAACATCGGATACAAGGAGTCGACGGTGTTCGAGCTCGGCCTTCTGCTCGTGGTGCTAGGGGCCGCGTTGATGGCGGCGGAAGCGCACGTGCCGAGCTACGGGGCACTGGGCACCGGCGGCGTCGTCGCGTTCGGCGCGGGCGTCGCCCTGCTGGTCTCGGCCGCCGGCAGCGCCGCGCTGGTGGCCGTCTTCGCGGGCCTGGCCGTGGCCCTCGTCGGCGCCGCGTTCATGGTCGTGGTCGTGCGCAAGGCGCTCGCGACGCGCCGGATCCGCGTCAGCAACTCGCTGGTCGGCCGGGTCGGCGTCGCCCGCGCCCCCGACGCGGTGTTCGTCGACGGCGCGCTCTGGCGCGCGCGGCTGTGGAACGCGGACGAGGTCCAGCTCAACCGCGGCGACCCCGTCGTGGTCGAGCAGGTCAACGGGCTGACGCTCACGGTCCGGCCCGCAGAGCAATGGGAGGTGGAGCCATGATCGAGGCCGTCCTCGTCGCGGTGGTCGTGATCGTCGCCGTGTTGTTGAGCCTGGCCGCCGCGTCGGTCCGGGTGCTGCGCGAATACGAGCGGGCGGTGGTCTTCCGGCTCGGGCGGCTGCTCGAGACCAAGGGCCCCGGCCTGGTGCTGCTGATCCCCGCGATCGACCGGATGGAGCGCGTCTCCTTGCGGACGGTGACGCTCAACGTCCCGCCCCAGGACGTGATCACGCGCGACAACGTGCCGGTGCGCGTCGACGCCGTCGTGTACTTCCGCGTCGTCGACCCGAACTGCGCCATCAACCAGGTCGAGAGCCACCTCAAGGCGACCTCGCAGATCGCCCAGACGACCCTGCGCAGCGTGCTCGGCAAGGCGGAGCTGGACGCGCTGCTGTCCGAGCGCGAGCAGCTCAACGAGGAGCTGCAGAAGATCATCGACGACCAGACCGAGCCGTGGGGCGTGAAGGTCTCGACGGTGGAGATCAAGGACGTCGGCATCCCGCAGGCGATGCAGCACGCGATGGCGCGCCAGGCGCAGGCCGAGCGCGAGCGGCGCGCGAAGGTCATCAACGCCGAGGGCGAGTTCCAGGCCGCGGCGCGCCTGGGCGAGGCCGCCGACGTGATCTCCAAGAACCCGACCACGATCCAGCTGCGCTACCTGCAGACGCTGAGCGAGATCGGGATCAACCAGAACTCGACCGTGGTCTTCCCGCTGCCGATGGATCTCATCAAGCCGCTGCTGGACGCGCACGCGGCCTCCAAGGAGCTCCCGCGCGGCAACGGGGCGACTTCGCCGTTGGTGGGTACAAGAGAGGCGACGCCTGAGCGATAAGCTCGGCCGCCTCGCAATGGATCTACTCGAATACCAGGGCAAGCAGCTGTTCGCCCGACACGGGGTGCCGGTGCCCAACGGCGCTCCCGCCACCACCGTCGAGGAGGCCGTCGCGGCGGCTGACGAGATCGGTTATCCCTGCGTCGTCAAGGCGCAGGTGCAGATCGGCGGCCGCGGGAAGGCCGGCGGCATCAAGGTCGCGAAGGACCGCGCGGAGGCCGAGGCGCACGCGAAGGCGATCCTCGGGATGGACATCCGCGGGCACACCGTGCACGAGGTCTGGATCGAGGCCGCGTCGGACATCGCGTCCGAGTACTACGCCTCGATCGTCTTCGACCGCTCCGCGAAGCGGCCGCTGGTGATGCTCTCGACCCAGGGCGGCATGGACATCGAGGAGGTCGCCGAGCGCGACCCGAACGCGATCGCGCGCCTGCACGTCGATCCGCTGCTCGGCTTCCAGGACTTCCACGCGCGGCGGCTGGCGTTCGAGGCCGGCGTGGACGCCGACGTGGTGCGCCCGGTCGGCGCGCTGCTGCACAAGCTCTACGACGCCTTCGTCAAAGAGGAGGCGATGCTCGTCGAGGTCAACCCGCTGATCGTCACGTCCGACCGCCAGGTCAAGGCGCTGGACGCGAAGGTCACGCTCGACGACAACTCGCTCTTCCGCCACCCGGACAACGCGGCGCTGCGCAACGTCGCCGCCGAGGACGCGCAGGAGCAGATGGCGCGCGAGCGCGGGCTGACCTACGTCAAGCTCGACGGCAACGTCGGCATCCTCGGCAACGGCGCGGGCCTGGTGATGTCCACGCTCGACGTCGTCGACCAGGCCGGCGGCAAGCCCGCGAACTTCCTCGACGCGGGCGGCGGCTCGAAGGCCGAGGCGATCACGCAGGCGGTCGAGGTGATCCTCTCCAACGAGAACGTCACCGCGGTGCTGTTCAACATCTTCGGCGGCATCACGCGCTGCGACGAGGTCGCGCGCGGGCTGATCGAGGCGTTCAACCAGATCAAGCCGACCGTGCCGTTCGTGGTCCGCCTCGACGGCACCAACGACGAGGAGGGGCGCAAGCTGCTGGCAGACGCCGCCCTCCCGAACGTGCACACCGAGGCGACGATGCTCGGCGCCGCGAAGAAGGTTGTGGAGCTGGCTGGCTGATGGCGATCCTGGTCACCAAGGACACGAAGCTGTGCGTCTCGGGCATCACGGGCCGCGAGGGCACCTTCCACACGCTCAACAACCGCAACTACGGGACCAACGTGGTCTCCGGCGTCACGCCCGGCAAGGGCGGCCAGGACGTCGAGGGGATCCCGGTCTTCAACACGTTCCACGAGGCGGTCGCCGAGACGGGCGCCAACACGGCGATGATCTTCGTCCCGCCGCGCTTCGCCGCCGACTCGATCCTCGAGGCCGAGGACGCGGGGATCTCGCTGATCGTGGCGATCACCGAGGGCATCCCGGCCCATGACGAGCTGCGCGTCTACAACCACCTGGCGCGCAACCCGAACGTGCGCCTGGTCGGCCCGAACTGCCCGGGCATCCTGTCGCCGGGCAAGGCCAACGTGGGGATCATCCCGGCGTCGTTCTTCTCCGAGGGCAACGTCGGCGTCGTTTCGCGCTCGGGCACGCTGACCTACCAGATCGGCAACGAGCTGGCCCAGCGCGGCTTCGGCAACTCGACGATCGTCGGCATCGGCGGCGACCCGGTGCCGGGCTCGAGCTTCATCGACATCCTGGCGGAGTTCGAGGCCGACCCCGAGACCGAGCTGATCGTCATGGCCGGCGAGATCGGCGGCTCGGCCGAGGAGGAGGCCGCCGAGTACATCGCCGAGCACGTCTCCAAGCCGGTCGTCGCCTACATCGCGGGCTTCACCGCCCCGCCCGGCAAGACGATGGGCCACGCCGGCGCGATCGTCTCCGGCACCGCCGGCACGGCCGCGGCCAAGCAGGAGGCGCTCGAGGCCAAGGGCGTGCGCGTCGGGCGCACCCCGACCGAGGTCGCGGAGATCGCGGCCGAGATCGCCGGAGCGCTCCGGACCGCCTGAGACGCCGCGGGAGCATGCGGCGTGGCATGCTCCCGCGCACCGATCGCCCGCTTCGCGGGTTCAAGCCCTCACGATGACGCGTTTGCTCACCGCCCTGTTGCTCCTGCTCGCCCTGCCGGTCGCGGCGCAGGCCGCCCCCGGCGACCCCGACAACCGCTTCGGCCGGCGCGGGACCGTGTCGCTGAAGGCCGACAACGCCGACGCCGTGGCCGGCGCGGTCAAGGCGATCTCCGGCGGCCGCGTGCTCGCCGGCGGCGCCGCCAACGGGCAGTTCGTGGTCGTGCGGCTGCGCCGCACGGGCTCGCTGGACCGCTCCTTCGGCACCAACGGCCAGGTCGTCCCGGCGCTGCCGGGCACGTCGCTGCGCGGCGTGCAGTCGCTCGCGGTGTTCCGCGACGGGCGGATCGTGGCCGCGGGCGCGCTGCGCCAGGCCGACGGGACGACGCGCTGGGCGGTCCTGCGGCTGCTTCCGACGGGTGAGATCGACCCGAGCTTCGGCGGCGGGTCGGGCTACGTGCTCGCGGGCCCGGCGAACGCGCAGTTCGGGGCGATGACGATGGACCGCGACGGCAACGTCATCCTCGGCGGCAGCACGGGCGACGCGCCGATCGTGATCCGGCTGCTGGGCGACGGCAGCGTCGACCCCGGGTTCGGCGCCAACGGCACGTTCAACGCTTCCACGGTCGGCGTCACGGGCCGGGTGACGAGCCTGCTGGTGCGCCCGGAGGGCCCGATCGCCTTCACGGTCGCGGGCGGCACCTCGACCTTCACCACCGTGCGCCTGACGGCCACGGGCGCGCCCGACCCGAGCTTCGCCGGCACGGGCGTCTCGAACATGGTGCTCGGCCCGGGCGCCGCCGCCGGCATCGGCGCGCAGGCGCTGGTCAACGGCCCGGGCGGGCGGCTGGTCGTCGCGGGCACGGACGTGTCGGCCACGGGCAGGCCGCGCGGCGCGGTCATCCGTCTGCTGCCCAACGGCACCGCGGACACGCGCTTCGGCGCCAAGGGCGTGGCCCGGATCGCGCGCTCCAGCGACGAGATCCGGATCACGGCGATGGCGCGCGACAGCGCGGGCCGCATCCTGCTGGCCGGCTCCGGGCGGCCGCCGAGCGCGCTCGTGGCGCGGCTGCGCGCCAACGGCAAGCGCGACCGCCACTTCGGCAACGGCGGGCTGACGTTCCCGCGGCTCGGGCGCCCGCCGGGCGGGAACCCGATCTACACCACGCTGGACGCGATCGACGCGCAGGGCTCGCGCGCGTTCCTGGCCGGCAGCGCCGCCGGGCCGGGCGCGCTCGTGCGCGGACTGGGCGCGACGACCTACACCGGCCGCTTCGCGCTCACGGTCTCCAAGCTGCGGTAGCGGCGCTCGCGCAGCGCCGGCGCGACGCCCGCGGCTCCGGCCACCGCGACCGCGGCGGCGGCCGCGAAGCCGAGCCGGTGGCTCGTCCCGGCCAGCAGGACGAGCGCGGCGATCCCGAGCGCCGTGCCTACCTGCGCGGCGGTGTTGAGCAGCCCGGAGGCGGTGCCGCGGTCGCGCTCGCCGACCGCCGACGCGCCCAGCGTGGCCGCGGCCACGGACGCGATCCCGATGCCCAGGCCGCACAGCACGCCCCAGGCCGCGAACGTCGCCACCGCGGGCCGCGCGGCGGCGACGGCGCAGCCCGCGCCGACGAGCGCCAGCCCGCCGCAGATCAGCGCCGCGGGCCGGCCGGGCAGGCGGGGCGCCAGCGCCGAGCCGAGCGCGGCGCAGACGCTGAACGGCAGCAGCACCAGCCCGGCGGCCGCCGCGCCCACGTGCGCCTCGTCCTGGAGGTAGAGCGAGACGAGCACGCCGCCGCCGCTCGTGGCCGCGGTCAGCAGCGCGCCCGCGCACAGCGCCGCCACGAGCGGGCGCACGCCCAGCAGCGCGGGCGGCACGAGCGGCCGGGCGGCGGTGCGCTCGCGCAGCGCGAACGCGGCCAGCAGCGCCGCGGCGGCGAGCGCCGGAAGCGCGAACGCCCCGCCCTGCTCGGCCTGCGCGAGCGCCAGCACGAGCAGCGCGAGCCCGGCCGTGGCGGTGACCGCGCCGGGTAGGTCGAGCGAGCGCACCGCGCGCCCGTGGTCGCGGGGCAGCAGCCGCGGCGCCAGCGCGAGCGCGACGGCGCCCGCGGGCACGTTGACCAGGAAGATCCAGCGCCAGCCGAGCAGCTCGGCGATCACGCCGCCGAGCACGAGCCCGGCCGCGCCGCCGACCGCGGCCACGCCCGTCCAGGCCGCGACCGCGCGCTCGCGCCGGTCCGGGAAGCCGTCGACGATCATCGCCAGCGCGGCCGGCGCGGCCAGCGCGGCGCCGAGGCCCTGGATTGCGCGGGCGGCCAGCAGCACGCCGGGGCCGGGCGCGAGCCCGCAGGCCAGCGAGGCGGCGGTGAACAGGCCGAGGCCGGCGAGGTAGACGCGCCGGCGCCCGAGCGCGTCCGCGAGCCGCCCGGCGAGCAGCAGACAGCCCGCGAAGGCCAGCACGTACGCGGTCACGACCCACTGCAGCGCGCCGCCGGTGAGCCCGAGGTCGCGCCCGACGGCGGGCAGCGCGACGAGCACGACGGTGCCGTCGAGGACGGCGGCGCTGCGCGAGCGGATCCTCGAGCACGCCCGCGAGCGCGGCTACCCCGGCCCGGACCCGCTGGCGCGGGGCCTGCGCCGCGGGCGCGCCGGGGCGATCGGCCTGATCAGCGACACGCCGCTCTCCTACGCGTTCGCCGACCCGGCGGCAGCGGCGGTGATGGCCGGCGTGTGCGCGGTGGCCGAGGAGGACGGGCTCGGGCTGCTGCTGCTCGCGCGCGGCGTGCTCCCGGACGCGGTCGTCGACGGCATCGTCGTCTACTCCGTCAGCGAGCGCGACCCGCTGCTGGCCCAGGCCCGCGGCCTGCCCACGGTGGTCATCGACCAGCCCGTGGGCACGGGGCTGCCGACCGTCGGCATCGACGACGAGCGCGCGGCCCGCGCGGCCGCCGAGCACCTGCTCGCGCTCGGCCACGAGCGCTTCGCGGTCGTGGCCTTCGGGATCGGCGACGACGGCCGCACGGGCCTGGCCGACCCGGCGCGGCGCCGCAGCTCGCCGTACGCGGTCTCACGCGCCCGGCTCGCGGGCTACGAAGCCGCGCTCGGGGCCGGCGTGCCGGTCTACGAGTGCGCGAGCAGCTCGCGCGCGGCGGGCCGGGCGGCCGCCGAGGCGCTGCTGGCCGGCCCCGAGCCGCCGACCGCGATCCTGGCCATGAGCGACGTGCTCGCGCTCGGCGTCCTCGACGCCGCCGACGTCGCCGTGGTCGGCTTCGACGACATCCCCGAGGCGGCCGCGGCCGGGCTGACCACGGTCCGCCAGGACCACCGCGCCAAGGGCCGCGCGGCCGCCGGGCTGCTGCTCGCGCAGCTGCGCGGCGAGCGGCCGCAGCCGCCCGCCCTCTCCCACGAGCTGGTCGTGCGCCTCAGCTCGCGGCCAGCGCGCTGACGCGCTCGTGCAGCCACGGCACGTGCGGCTCGTGCTCGGGCTTCATCAGCACGCTGCGCAGGATCCGCGCGCCGTCGGCGTCGCGCTCGATGTCGGCCGGGAACTGGTCGGCGTCCACGCGCAGCGTCGACAGGTAGACCGGGTCCTCGGCGGTCATGCCCGCGTCGAGCACGCGCGCGCTGGCGGCGTCGATCTCCGACAGCGAGCCGCGGCGCGGGTAGTAGCCGACGATGTCGAGCTCCGGGTCGGTGTGCAGGCGCAGCACGTCGGACTCGCGCAGCAGGTCCGCCCAGGCGCGCGCGGCCCGCACGCCGGCGCTCAGGACCGGCGCCAGGTCGAGCGCGCGCAGCGTCAGCCACAGCGCCGCGGCCGCCGCGCCGGCGCGCGAGCACTCGAGCGAGATCTCGCCCAGGTGCAGATCGCCCGAGGTGAAGTACGTGTACGGCGAGTCGTGCTTGTACAGGCGCCCGACGCCCGGGTCGCGGAACAGGACGGCGCCGCAGCCGTAGGGCTGCAGGCCGTGCTTGTGCGGGTCCACGACGACGCTGTCGGCGCCCGCGATCGCGCGGAAGCGCTCGACCGGGACGAGCTCGTCGAGCAGCGTGAAGAAGCCGCCGTAGGCGGCGTCGACGTGCACGCGCACGCCGTAGCGCTCGCGCAGCGCGATCGCCGCCGGGACGTCGTCGACCGTGCCGAGGCCGGTCGTGCCCGCCGTGACGACGATCGTCCCCACCTTGCCCGACTTCGCGGCCGCCTCGAGGTCGTCGGTGGCGATGCCCTCCACGCCGAGCACGGAGCACATGCGGGCGTGCGTGTAGTGCGCGTTGGTGCCGAACGCGATCGCCTTGCCGGGGTGCAGCTCGCGCGCGACCCAGAGCGCCTCGAGGTTCGCGATCGTCCCCGAGGAGGTGAGGTGCCCGAGCGCCTCGGCGGGGAAGCCGAACATGCGCGCGAGGTCGCGCATGACCTCGACCTCGAGCTCGCTCGTGACCGGGCCGCCGTCGAGCGCGTGGTTGTTCGGGTTGACGTGCATCGCGGCCGTGTAGGCCGCGATCGCCACGGGGTGCGGCGGCTTGAGCATCTGGCCCGCGTAGCGCGGATGGTGGAAGGGATAGCTGCCGGCCATGCGCGCGCTGAACTCGTTCCAGGCGGCGTCGAGGCGGTCGGGGTCGGGGATCAGCGCCGGGTGCCCGGGCACGGGCCCGGCGGCGGCGCGCCAGGCCGCGACGGCATCCAGCGCGCGCGACATGTACTCCATGAGCCCGAGATAGCAGACGGGCGGCGCTAGGCTCACGGGCCATGGCCACGATCTCCTTCGCCCGTGGGGCGCCGTCGCTCGACATCGTCGACGTGGAGGGGCTGCGCGAGGCAGCGCAGCTCGCGTTCGACAAAGACCCCGCCGGGACCACGGCCTACGGCACGTCGGTCGGCTACGTCCCGCTGCGCGAGTGGATCGCCGAGCAGCACGGCGTCGCCGTCGAGCAGGTGCTCGTGACCAACGGGTCGATGCAGGCCGACGCGTTCCTGTTCGAGCTGCTCGTGCAGGCCGGCGACGCGGTGATCGTCGAGTCGCCGACCTACGACCGCACGCTGCTGAACCTGCGCAACCGCGGCGCGGACGTGCGCATGGTCGAGCTCGAGCCCGACGGGATCAGCATCGACGCGCTCGAGGCGGTGCTCGGCGAGGCCGTGCACCCCAAGCTCGCGCACATCATCCCGAACTTCCAGAACCCCGCCGGCTACACGCTCTCGGCGGCCAAGCGCAAGCGGCTGCTGGAGCTCGCCGTCGAGCACGACTTCACGATCTTCGAGGACGACCCGTACGTCTCGATCCGCTTCGAGGGCGAGCACATCGACTCGATGTTCTCGCAGGACGACGCGGGCCGCGTGGTCTACGCGTCCTCGTTCTCCAAGACGGTCTGCCCCGGCATCCGCGTCGGCTACCTGGTCGGCCCGCAGGCGCTGATCAAGCAGGTCCAGACGCTGGCGACGAACACCTACATCTCGCCGAACATGGTCGCGCAGTCGATCGTCAACCAGTTCGCGCGCTCCGGCCGCATGGAGGGCGCGATCGAGCGCGTCAAGAACGCGCTGCGCGAGCGCCGCGACGCGGTCGTCACCGCGCTCCAGCGCGAGCTGCCGGAGGCGAAGTTCGCGCGCCCCGAGGGCGGCTACTTCATGTGGGTCGAGCTGCCCGAGGCGGTCGACGTGGCCGAGCTCGAGAAGGCGGCGGCGCAGCGCGACGTCGTCTTCGTCAAGGGCACGGACTTCCTGCTCGAGGGCGGCCGCAACACGCTGCGGCTCGCCTATTCCGGGGTGACGCCCGAGCAGATCGACGAGGGCATCACGAAGCTGGCCGAGGCCGTGCGGAGCCTTGGCGTCGCGGCATAACTACGGCGACGACCCCTCGCAGTACGGCGTGCTGTACGGCGAGGGGCCGGTCGTGGTCGTCATCCACGGCGGTTTCTGGAAGGCGCAGTACGACCTGACGCTGATGAACGCGCTGTGCGAGGACCTCGCACAGCGCGGCTTCACGGCCTGGAACATCGAGTACCGGCGGCTCGGCAACGGCGGCGGCGTGCCGGCCACGCTCGACGACGTCGGCGCCGCGATCGACCACCTGGCCACGCTCGACCTCGACCTCTCGCGCGTGGTGGCAATCGGCCACTCCGCGGGCGGCCACCTCGCGGCCTGGGCGGCGACGCGCGAGTCCCCGCGCGTGCCGGTCACCCACGTCGTCGCGCAGGCCGGCGTGCTCGACCTGCAGCGGGCGCGCGAGCTGCGGCTCTCCGACGGCGTCGTCGACCGCTTCCTGGGCGGCGCGGACACCGCGCTCGCGTCCCCGATCGAGCGGCTGCCGCTGGGCGTCCCCACGCTGCTCACCCACGGCGCGCTCGACGACACCGTGCCGCTGGAGATCTCCGAGCGCTTCGCCGCCGCCTCGGGGGCGACGCTCGTGGTCGAGCCCGAGGAGGGCCACATGGGCCACATCGACCCGGCGAACCCGCTCTGGAAGGCGGTGACGGCATGGCTGTGACGCGTGCGGACGCGCAGGCGCTGGACGCCGCCGACCCGCTGGCGGGCTTCCGCGAGCGCTTCGTGATCGCCGACGAGGACCGGCTCTACCTCGACGGCAACTCGCTCGGGCGGCTGCCCAAGGGGTCGCGCGAGCATCTGCACCGCGTGATCGACCAGTGGGGCGAGGAGCTCGTCGGCGGCTGGGCGGAGTGGATCGAGGCGCCGACCCGCACGGGCGACGCGCTGGCCGAGGTGCTGGGCGCGGCGCCCGGCACCGTGCTCGTCACCGACTCCACCACGGTCAACCTCTACAAGCTCGCCCACGCGCTGCTCGACGCCGACCCGTCGCTCAAACGCCTGGCCACGGACGCCGGCAACTTCCCCACGGACCGGTACGTGCTCGACGGCATCGCGCGCGCCCGCGGGCTGGAGCTCGTGCTCTTCGAGTCGGTGGACGAGCTGCCCGAGGACGCGCTCGTCGTGCTCTCGCACGTCGACTACCGCACGGGCGAGCTGCTCGACATGGAGGCGATCGACCGGCGCGCGACCGTGATCTGGGACCTCAGCCACTCCGCCGGCGCGGTCCCGATCGAGCTCGCCGCGCGCGGGGTCCGCTACGCCGTCGGCTGCACCTACAAGTACCTCAACGCGGGTCCGGGCGCGCTCGGCTACCTCTACGTGGCCGACCCCGACGCGCTGCGCAGCCCGATCCAGGGCTGGTTCGGCCAGGACGACCAGTTCGCGATGGAGCGCCCCTACACGCCCGCGCCGGGGATCAGCCGCTTCCTGGCCGGCACGCCGCCGATCGTCGTGCTGGCCGCGGTCGAGGAGGGCGTGCGGATCACGGCCGAGGCCGGGATCGAGGCGCTGCGCGAGAAGTCCGTCGCCCAGACCGAGCTGCTGATCACGCTGCACGACGAGTGGCTGGCGCCGCTCGGCTTCACGCTCGCCTCGCCGCGCGACAGCGCCCGACGCGGCTCGCACGTCTCGCTCCGACACCCCGAGGCCTGGCCGATCTGCCGCGCGCTGATCGAGCGCGCGAACGTCGTGCCCGACTTCCGCGGCCCGGACTGCGTGCGGCTCGGGATCGCGCCGCTGTACACGCGCTACGTCGACGTGTGGGACGCGCTGGACCGGCTGCGGGGGCTGGTCGAGCGCGGCGAGCAGCGCCAGGTGGACCCGACGCGGGCGCGGGTCACTTAGCCATGACTTCCTCCGTGCGGCGCTGCATCTCCTCCTCGGACATGTCCTCGGTGTGGGTGGCGAGCGCCCAGCGGTGGCCGAACGGGTCCATCAGCGAGCCGGCGCGGTCGCCGTGGAACTGGTCGGCGGGCCGGTTGAGCTCGGTCGCGCCGGCGGCGATCGCGCGGTCGTAGAGCGCGTCGACGTCCTCGGTGTAGATCAGCAGCGAGGCCGGGAGCAGCTGGCCGGGCTCGGGCGCGCCGGTGCCGAACTCGGGGAACGGGTCGTTGACGCAGACCAGCGAGTCGCCGATGCGGAGCTCGGAGTGCATCAGCTTGCCGTCCAGCACGAGCTTGCGGACGACCTCGGCGCCGAACGCGCGCTGGTAGAAGTCGAGCGCGTCCAGCCCGTTCTCGACCACGATGCAGGGCGTGATCGTGCGGTAGTTGTCTGGGATGGGCTTGACTGACATGCCGGCCAAGCTACGGCCGGTTCAGCCGCCCGTATTGTAAGAACGCGACAGGGCCTCGATCAGCGCCGCGCGGCTGGTGTCCTCGATCTCGTCGAGCAGCCGCAGGCCGAGGTCGTCGGCCTGCTCGAGGATCTCGCGGCCCGCCTCGGTGAGCGTGACCACGGAGCGCCGCCGGTCGGTCTCCGAGCGCCGCCGGGCGACGAACCCGCGCCGCTCGAGTTCGTCGACGACCGCGACGATCTGCGCCGGCAGCAGGTTGCACAGGCTCGCCAGCTCGAGCTGCGAGGGCGGGGCGTCCGCGGCCAGCACGGCCAGGACCATGTACTGGCGGCCGCTGAGGCCGAGCGCGGCGAGCGGGTCCTCGGCGCTCGCCATCACCTCGTTGGCCACCTTCACGAGCAGCAGCGCAGGGCGCTCGGTCACGCCGCGCGGGAAGCGCGTGCTGCCTTCGGCCGGCCAGTTCTCCATCACGCTCCGGATGATAGAAGAACGATTCATGACTTGAATCATTCATTCGAGAGGCGTATGGTGCCCCGGCATGACCGTTCAAGGCATGAATGATTCAGGCGCT
>Ga0182742_1002516_pt1 | contig 20085 bp, 18 predicted proteins | sample eDN5th37CBELigMG_FD_128880 | JGI IMG/M metagenome (GOLD analysis project Ga0182742, IMG submission 128880) | Enriched Miracle-Growth compost microbial communities from Emeryville, California, USA - eDNA 5th pass 37_C BE-Lig MG (version 2)... ... | reverse complement strand
TTCGACTCCCGCCGTCTCCATAACTTTAGAAAAGCAAAAACGCCAAAATCCTTGATATTAGGGTTTTGGTGTTTTAGCTTTTTAGTCGAAATGAAATTTGAATGAGCGTTATTAATATTCGTCAATTACATAGAAGATCAAAATTTCAATTATCATTTATTTCACCCAAACCTAATTCTTCACCCCATCATTCATTCCCCTTTAAAGACTTTTTCCAATCGTTCATAATTAATCCGATAGCATTTGGATTGATCGAAATTGTGAAGTTTTGGTTTATGTGTGATGATAAGTGATTTCTGTTCAAGTTTTTTGAAAGTCCGCGATATAGTTTGCTCAGACCAGAACGGGAAATATTGTTGTTGCCATTCGAGGTATGATTTGTGCACCCAAGTGTGTCCTGCAATGGATAGCGGTTCTTCCTCAGCACTTACGTGTATCTGTTGTAAAACAAGGGCTTCATTAAAACCTAATTTTGTTGCAAGTGTAGGGGAAACTAGTAGAGGAGTCTCTCTTATTAGTAGATCGCTATCTTTACTACTTCCACTCTCATCAACTAAAACTTCATTTGCTACGTAATCTTTCATTTTCTACATCTCCTTTTCTTATAGATGGTTTTGACCACTCTATCTATTACATAGTGTCTTTTTCGTCTAAATGAGACATGCTGAACCAATAAAATATCAATTAGGCACTTTTTATTCCCCTAAAAATCACAATCCCCCAAATTTTTCTTTCCATCATGTCTCTTTTTCCGACTTTGAAAGCTATATAAATGGTGAATCGAACATTTCAAAAAAAGGAGAGCAATAACAATGAAAGAAAAGTTACTTATTCCAGAGTCACCTTTGCTAACATTACCTACACTTGCGTTGAAACTAGGCACTAAAGAAGCGATGATTTTGCAGCAGCTTCATTATCGTTTGTTGCATTCGCCGTATAAAAAAGATGGTTATACTTGGTACAAACATACGTACATGAATTGGCATAAGCAATTTCCGTTTTATTCGGAGAAGACGATTAGTCGAGGCTTTTTGAACCTAGAAAAAAAGCGCATCATTGTTTCGAGCCAAGTCTACAACCCAGCCAAAGTGATGAAAACGAAATGGTATCGAATTGATTACGAAGAATTGTATCGTCGACTAGGTATGCAATATGACCCCATCAATGAAACACTTGTTGGGTTTGGACAAGACCCTGAAGTTCACACAGAAATTTCTCATGCCATTCAAAGTCAAAATGACTGCAGCAAAAATACAAAGGATTCTATAATTGTTGGCCAGTTTGTCCCACAATTGGAGGACAAAGAAGTGCCATCAATAAAAGAAGAATTTAAAGAAGAAGTAAAAAAGAAAAATAATATTGTCGAGAAAAATCTCGACGTTGTCACAGAAGTGATCCAATACTTAAACAAAAAAACAAATCGAAATTATCGAATTAACAATCATACAACCCGTAGATTCATTAATGCTAGATTAAAAGAAGGCTACAAACTAGAGGACTTCAAAAAAGTGATTAATGTAAAAGTAAAACAATGGTTACATGATCCAAAAATGAATACCTTCCTAAGACCCAGCACTTTATTTAGCCCTACTAACTTTGAAAACTATTTAATCGAATCAAAAGAAAACCCTACAACACCAAAGAAACGTGAAATAAAACCAATCGTCCTAGATTTCACTTTAGGTGAGGAAGACTGAATAGGTAGTGTTAGATTCCTGACAGTTTTTAATGATGGGTGGACTAGTCTGATTAACTCAATACTAACAGTCCCTTGCAGAACACATCCAACAGCTCATACTTTTTTAGCAGTTTCTGAACGAGTCATAATAGAAAGTTCCTCTGTAAAGATAATTCATTTATGTAAAAGGGATGCACTAGGTGTTGTGCAGGGGAGAAAGCAGAATCACGTCTGTGCTGTCTCTAATTTGTTTCATACAATTACACCATAGTTGAATTTCTATAACAAGATTGAGATTATGAGCAACATTTTTAGTTTATAAGCAATTCTCCCCCAGTTACATTCAACTTTCTTCTTACGATAATCATCTAAGACAAACTTTATCAGTTATTAATTTTCATTAGCCGATATTTACTTGAAATAATCTATCAATATTAAAAAAATTTTATATTATTGGATTAATTTTCTATGTATACTAATTATCAGCATCTATATTTAATGGGAAATTTTAGTCCAGTAAATAGTATAGTTCTTTATTTGTAATAGGATAAGGAGGCAATCTCCTTTGTTAGAGCGAATACTGAACTCTCATCAATAGTCATGATACGAAGCTAATGAATAGCTGAACTTTTTAAAGAAGGAAAAAGTTCATCAAAAGAAAGGAAAGGATGTAGGATGAATAAGAAGATATTTAGTTCCGTTTTTATCGTAATACTACTATTATTTACACAATTTAATAGTTTAGTTGTATTTGCGGATGAGACAAGCACAGATTCAAATGCACCATCCCCACCTGTGAATGTAAGGTTAGATAGTGCTACAGATACAGGATTATCAAACTCTGATTATATTACATCAAATACTAGGCCAACGATTATAGGGAATGCAGAAGCTTATAGTACAGTAACGGTTTATGTTGATGGTACAGCAAATGGTACAACTACTGCAGATGTTTCTGGTAACTGGATATATCAGGTATCTTTACCATTGTCAGAAGGTGGACATTCGATGTACGCAACTGCAACCGACACGGCTGGGAATAAAAGTATGCAATCGAGTAGTGTGCTATTAATTATAGACACGACAAAACCAACAGTGAGTATGGTAGCAACTCCAGCTTTTGGAGTGTATTTCCCTGGCCAAAATCTAGACTTTTCTATAAATTTCACAGAATCGGTATTTGTAAGTTCATATGTTAGTTTTGATTCACCTTATATCGACGTTAATTTGGATTCAGGAAAAGTTAAAGCTTATTATCAAAATGGAAGTGGAACACCTATGCTACTATTCCGGTATACAGTAAATCCTAGTGATTTTGACCCTAATGGCATAACAATTGGTGAGACACTATTTTTAAACGGAAGCAGTATTCAGGACATAGCTGGAAATAGTGCTAACCTTACATTACAAAACGTAGGTCCAACTCCTGGTGTTTTGATTAATGGCTTATTTACTATAAATTTTAATAAAAACCAAGGTGATACTGAAGCTAGTCCTGCCACAAAAACAGCTCTATATGGTGGAATAATTGATGCCCTTCCAACAGCTCCAACAAGAGAGGGCTTCACTTTCTCAGGCTGGAACACAAAAGCCGATGGAACAGGTTCCGAATTTACAGCGACTACACCAGTCACAAGTTATCTCACAGTGTATGCACAATGGACTGAGAGCAGCTATACAGTAACCTTTGATAAAAACCAAGGTGATACCGAAGCCAATCCTATCACAAAAACAGCACTACATGGTGAAACAATTGATGCCCTACCAACAGCCCCAACAAGAGAAGGATACACATTTACGGGTTGGAACACGAACGCCGATGGATCAGGAAGCGGGTTTACAGCCGCAACACCTGTCACGAGCAATCAGACGGTGTATGCACAATGGACTAAGAGCAGCTATACAGTAACCTTTGATAAAAATCAAGGTGATACTGAAGCAAGTCCTGCTACAAAAACAGCACTACATGGCGAAACAATCGTTGCCCTTCCAACAGCCCCAACAAGACAAGGATACACATTTGCAGGCTGGAACACAAAAGCGGATGGAACAGGTACCAAGTTTACAGCGACTACACCAGTTACAAGCAATCTCACTTTGTATGCACAGTGGACTAAAATAAACACTAGTGGTGGTGTTGGTGGCGGAGTAATTATACCTAATAATTCTTGGACTATAGATTCGTTACTTAATGAAAAAATTAACTATCAAGGGATTGAAATTAACTTACCAATAGGAAGCTTTTCAAATTCCTTGAGAGTAGAAATTGAAAAAGTTCAACAATTAAGTGAAGTGTGGAACCCAATAGATAAGAAAATTGTTAGCAACATTTTTGACATTACTAAAGATACAAAAGGAAGTTTTCTTAAACCAATAACGATTACATTACCTTTCTCACTAGTAAATATAGATAAAAACAAATTTAACGTAGCTATATACTGGTTGGATGAAGTAACGAACAGTTGGTTTAAGCTAGACAATACGAAAATCGATTGGGATAAAGGAACGGTTAGTGGTGACGTTAATCACTTTACAAAGTTCGCAGTCTTAGCTAGTGAAAAGAAGTTGTCCGATATTTCAGGGCACTGGGCAGAAGAAAGTATAAATAAATTAGTTCAATTAGGTGCAGTTAGTGGATATTCAGACAACACATTTAAACCAAATGAGCAAATTACTAGAGCGGAATTCGTAAAAATGATCGTGCGAGCTTTAGGTCTAGAACTATCTGGAAGTAAAGTGTTCACGGATACAAAAAATCATTGGGCGAAAAGTGAAATTGCTACTGCCTATGAGCATGGAATGATTACAGGGTACAATCAATCAGAATTTGGGGCCGATGATCCAATCACTCGTGAACAAATGACAACAATCATCGCTAATACCTTTGAATTACAACAAGGTCAAAGCAAAACATTTTCCGACCAAAGTAAAATTTCATCATGGGCATTAGAAGCTATCCAAAAGGCTGCAAGTAGCAACATTATCAAGGGCTATGAAGATGGTTCTTTCCAACCAAAGAAATACGCAATAAGAGCAGAGGCAGTTACCGTTATTATAAAGGCATTAAAAAAGTAAGACTTTCTATATCTAAATAGTTAATGAATATTTGGAAACCCCCTTGCAACTTTATGCTGCAAGGGGGTTTTTGTGAATATAGGAACAATTGTAGTGCCTTTAGGTTAGTAGTTAAGTAGATTTGTTATTTATTGACGGTTAATTTCCTAGTAATGTATTATTCTGTAATTTTGATATGATACAATACGTGTTAATAATCCATATATTGTTTTAAATGGTTGATGGTGATAAAAGTTTAGCTTAGTACAACAAGTATTGGGGGCATACACTAATGATCTTAAGTCAGGTAAAAAGAAGAGTATATACAAACAATCCGACACCAATTGAACGTTTATCTCGTTTATCAGAGATTTTGGGTGGGCCAACGATTTATATAAAACGTGATGATTTAACGGGATTAACAGGTGGGGGAAATAAAACACGTAAATTAGAGTTTTTAATGGCGGACGCAATTGCTAAAGGTGCAGATACGATTATCACAGCGGGTGCACTCCAATCTAATCACTGTCGCTTAACATTAGCAGCAGCTGTAAAAGAGGGTTTGAAATGCCACCTTGTATTAGAAGAAGGAAAACAACAACCATTTGACCCAAAAGCAAACGGCAATCAATTGTTGTTTACTCTATTAGGTGCAGAGCAATTACATATTGTAAGTGAAGGTACAGACGTAAATGAAAAAGCAGAAGAAGTAGCTCTAGAACTGAAAGCACAAGGACGTAATCCATATGTTATTCCTGTTGGGGGATCAAATGAAATTGGGGTACTTGGCTATGTACGATGTGCTGAAGAAATGGTTTCGCAATGCAATGATTTACAAATTACCTTTAAAGATGTCATCGTTGCAAGTGGAAGTGCTGGAACACATGCAGGTCTAGCTCTTGGCTTTTATCGTGCTCATGCCCCATTTAAAGTGAAAGGTATAAATGTATCACGACCAAATGATACGCAGCAACCGAAAGTGGAAGATTTATTGCAAAGTACAGCTAAATTTTTGGAAATGGAAAACGTTCCAACAAACTTGATCGAATGCTACGATGAATATGTCGGCGGTGGATATACAATTCCAACGGATGAAATGATTGAAGCAGTCAAGCTGCTTGCTCGGACAGAAGGAATCTTATTAGATGCCGTATACACAGGAAAAGTAATGGCAGGCTTAATCGACTTCATTCGTAAAGGGAATTATACTAAGGAAGATGCGGTATTATTTGTACATACTGGCGGTGCCCCTTCATTATCAGCTTATAGTTACTTGTTCCAATCTTAATACATTACTTTTTCCTGAACAACTCACAACTCGATTCTATTTAGGGTCGAGTTTTTTTATATTTACTATAACGGATGTGTCAGAAAAGCATAAAAAATTATTTCCAAAAGGTGAGCTGATTGTGCTATATATTGCTAAATACATTTATTTTCATACTGTATCAATTAGAAAATACTGTTAATATTGTTTTGTGAGATTCTAGTATTTATTACATTTAGTAATTAGGGGGATAAATAATGTTTGAAAAATTTAAAAAGAAAAATAAAGAAAATGATTTACAGGATGTAATTGATGTTCAAGATATTAATGTAAGTGAAGAAGAAATAGGAGATTTACAAGTTAAGGCTCAAACAATGGATAATGAAACAATTGAAAGTCATGGTAAGCACTTTTCTGAAAATAGGCTATGGGAAAAGATAAAAAAGTTCTCTAAAAAAGCTGGTGTAAATGTTGTTTATGCAGTATTACTTCTTTATTTTGTTATGCAAAAGGAAGAGGTACCAATGAAAAATAAAGCGATTATATTAGGCGCACTAGGTTATTTCATTTTACCTTTAGACCTTATTCCAGATGTAGCACCAGTTGTAGGATTTTCTGATGATATTGGGGCACTTCTTGCAGCTCTATGGCAAGTAGCAATGTATATTGATGATGATGTTAAGGCTCAAGCCAAAGCCAAACTCAAAGATTGGTTTGGTGCTAATGTAGATACATCAGAAATAGATGATAAATTAGTATAAATGAATTGGAGCAGTTCATTGTGGGCTTTGGCGATATAATCAATTAATAATTTTACGTTGCGTAGCCTCGTGCCCTCTGCATCTCTGTCACATACTTAGAAAACTAGTGTACATTACCTTATAGGATGTGATATTAAATGAATTTTAGTGTCCACGACAATGAGATTATTTCATATGAAGTAAATCTTAAAAATGGAGTGATTATTATTCAAACCAATTCTCATTGGGAAAAAGCGCCTAATGTAACCATTACTTTTTCGGGTGTATTAGCACATTGGTTTGAACACCATTTGCCTGGAAGTATAATTCTGGATTTAGAGAAGCGGGAGCTCAGTGAATTTTTTCAATATAATAAAGAATTGTTAGAGAGAGGCAGACTATATAACTGGCCAACCGATTATAAGGATTTAAAAGAGTTAGAGGAGAAATTAATAAAAGAAGAATATTTCTTTTACATAATTTCTGCTTCTTATGGTCTAAGTGGCTGGGTTTTAGCAAAGAAAGTATATCATTCCTAAATGTTAAAAAAACGCAAAATCCAATAAACTGGGATTTGCGTTTTTTATCTTTACTGGGCATTTAAGAAATTGAGTACTATAAATCCACTCTCTTTTCAAGCAATCCCTACGACACACCTTCCAATCCAACCAACCCAAAACAGTCAGCAGCAAATTCTGCACCCCCTAATAAGCATCCTTAGGATCGAAATATTCATTCAAAGTGTGAATTTCTCCAAAATCTCCGCCTCCACATATTCTAAATATTCTTGTTATAACAACTTTTTGTATGATACGAAAATTTACGTAAAAACACTTGCATTAAAACTGGAAACCGAATATTATTAATCTCGTTGTTTTAAATGTTCGTATATAGGAGGTTGAACTTTTTGTTTCGACTAAAAGAAAATAATACTACTGTAAAAACTGAAATTTTAGCAGGTTTAACAACATTCTTTACAATGGTATACGTTGTAATTGTTAACCCTTCTATTCTTTCTATTGCTGGTGTGCCCAGTGAACAAGTATTTACAGCGACAATTATCGCTGCTGTATTTGGTACGTTATGGTTAGCACTATTTGCAAATTATCCAATCGCAATGGCTCCTGGTATGGGTCTGAACGCATTCTTTACGTTCACGGTTGTCCAAGCTTCTAAAGGTGAAATTGACTATATGACAGCATTTTCTGCTGTATTTGTAGCCGGTATACTTTTCTTCATTATTAGCTTAACGCCTTTACGACAAATGCTCGTAAAAGCAATTCCAAATAACCTAAAATTAGCCATCACAGCAGGTATCGGTTTATTCATCGCTTTCATCGGTATGCGTTCAGCAGGCTTAGTGACAGGTGACGAAGCAAACTTAGTAAAATTGGGCGATTTATCAAGCCCTATGGTTTGGTTAACAATCGTAGGTGTTCTTGTTACTGCTATTTTGATGATGTACCGTGTATTCGGTGCAATTTTCTGGGGTATGATTATCACAGCAATAATCGCTGTATTGACTGGTAACTTAACATTTAATGGTGTTGTTGCTATGCCGACATTACCAGAAGGTATTTTAGTATGGAATCCAATTGAAGCATTTGGCGATGTCATTAAATACGGCTTATACGGGACAGTCTTCTCGTTCATTTTAGTTACATTATTCGACACGACAGGTACAATGGTCGGCGTTGCCAAACAAGCAGGTATTTTAAAAGATGATAAACTACCGCGAGCACGTCAAGCATTCCTTGGTGACTCATTAGCAACCACAATCGGTTCAATGTTTGGTACAAGCCCAACAACAGCTTACGTAGAATCTTCTTCTGGCGTAGCAATGGGTGGACGTACTGGTTTAACGTCGTTAACAGTTGCAGTACTTTTTTTAATTACTGCATTCTTCTCACCATTAGCGGGTGCATTGGCAAGTGTTTCTGCCATTACTTCACCTGCATTAATGATCGTAGGTAGTTTAATGATTGGTGCTGTTCGCGGTATCGAATGGGATAAAGTTGAAGAAGCAATCCCAGCATTTTTAGTAATTTTAATCATGCCATTAACATCGAGTATTTCAACTGGTATTGCATTTGGGTTTATTTCTTACCCATTATTTAAATTATTTAAAGGTGAAGGTAAAGAGGTTCACCCATTACTTTACTTCTTCGCGATTTTATTTATTATCCAGTTAGTATTTATGCCTCACTAAAAACTTCAAGCCTCTCGTTAAAGCGAGAGGTTTTTTATGTGCGCTCATTTCTTATTTCAAAAACTATTTTCTGGTACGTACAAAATCATGAATGTTGGTACTTTAAAAAATACCCATTTGTGATTTAATTTTAATTAGTCAACAGGAGGGAGAAGAATAAAAAAAAAAATTCTATATTAAAGAATTAATAACAAAAAGAGACCTTTTTTATTATTTTAAAAAAATTGGAGTTACTACTAAAATGGATAAAATCAAAATGTATATACGTTCTTTCCATCCAATTGTTTGGGTGTTATTAACCGGTACAGTTATGTCACGGGGATCAGCTACCATGACCTTGCCGTTTCTCGCAATCTACTTATCAAGGAATATGGATATTTCCCCTGTCATTATTGGAATAACTATCGGGATTAGCCCACTGATGGGAACAGTAGGTGGATTTATCGGTGGGTATTTATCCGACCGGTTTGGCAGAAAGCGGGTAATGTTGACCGCATTATTTGCTATCGCATTCGTATATTTAGGATTTACACTCGCCTCTAGCCCTGGATGGTTTATTCTTTTAAATGCATTAAACGGTCTAAGTAATTCCTTTTTTGAACCCACATCACAGGCTTTAATGGGGGATTTGACTGATAAGAAACAACGAATGAAAGTTTACTCGCTCCGTTATACTGCTATCAATATCGGTGCTTCAGTCGGTCCACTTTTGGGTGCGTGGCTTGCCTTTACTTCTGCAAGACTTTCCTTCGTTATTACAGGTAGTGTTTACTTGCTCTACGCTTTTGCATTGATGTATTTGATGCGAAAGTTTGCTGTCGGCCTGTCAGTCCATCATGAAAAAGAAACGGTGAAGTTCAGTGACGCCTTTCGAATTTTTAAAAATGATAAAGCATTACGCTATCTTGTTCTAGGAATTATATTGGTGAATGTTGGATACGCCCAGCTAGACTCAAATATATCCCAATTTCTTCAACTTAATCTTGCGAATGGGGTTGTTATTTTTTCAGTTTTATTAACTATTAATGCCGTAATGGTTGTGGTTTTACAGATGCCTGTTAGCCATGCTGCTGAAAAGTTCACGCCTATGAAGTCCATGATAGTGGGTACTTTGTTAATGGCAACCGGTTTGCTTACCTTTGGCTTTGTCAATGGCTGGGCAATGGCAATTCTCGCAATGGTATTGATGACATTGGGAGAGATTTTAATTTTTCCTTCGAACAGCGTTCTAATCGATCAACTTGCACCAGATCATTTAAGAGGAACCTATTTTGGAGCAGGCCAGTTCCGTAAAATAGGAAGTTTTTTAGGACCTATCTTTGGTGGTTATCTTTTAGCCCATGTACAAAGTCTTGTTATGTTTTGGTTGATTTCGATGGTAGTTTTAATTAGCATACTATTTTTTGCTATTGGAAATCGGGCACTTCGATTGAGGGCACGTTAATATTGGCTATTTCTAGTATTATAGTATTTAAGTTTGTGAACTTGTTAAAATCAACCTATTTTGATAGAATCAAGTTAATTAAATGCATTTGCAGGGGGACACATTTGTGTTGAGAAGGTAAAACCTGACCCTTAGAACCTGACCGTTAATACGGACGTAGGGAGCAAAGTACATATTTCTTTTACTGTACTTACTATGGCTCCGCGTAATTTACGTGGAGCTTTTCTTATGCAAATACTTTAATTGCGGGGGGACACATTTGTGTTGAGAAGGTTAAAACCTGACCCTTAGAACCTGACAGTTAACACTGACGTAGGGAGCAATTATAGGTGTAGTCTACACTTTTTTGGCGTCTCTATATAATTAGAGACGCCTTTTTGCGCTTCCCTTCTATCAAGTGAGGAGGACAACGGATGAAATTTTGTGAAAAAGTGCGAAAAGGGACAGATCGTTATGAAAAGTCAAGTTGGATACAGGAGGTGAATCTCATTGAGCTTACGAAAAATTAATGAAAAAAAGCCACTTGTCCATTGCATTACAAACTATGTTGTTGCGAATTTTACCGCAAATGGCTTACTCGCAATAGGTGCTTCCCCTGTGATGGCGGATGCTATTGAGGAAGTTACTGAAATGGCAAGTATCGCTGATTCTTTGTTACTGAATATCGGCACGCTCAATGACCGGACAATTGCGTCCATGCAAGCAGCTGGCCAAAGTGCGAATGCCCACCAAGTGCCGATAGTGTTAGATCCAGTTGGTGCAGGGGCAACTGAATTTCGTACGCGTACAACGCTTGCCTTATTAGAACAGTTAAAAGTGAGCTTAATTCGCTGTAATATGGGAGAACTTGCAGCCATTGCCGGTGTCAATTGGCATTCAAAAGGTGTGGATAGTGGCTCAGGGGAACTCGATGTTGTTCAAACGGCCAAAACAATTGCTAGGAACTATCATTGCTTGGTCATTGTTACAGGAGAAACAGATGTATTAACAGACGGTGTTCAAGTGGAACGGATCACGGGCGGTCATGATAAGATCACGAAAGTGACAGGCAGTGGCTGTTTATTGAGTGCGATTTGTGCAGCTATGCTTGCAAGTAGTAATGATCCATTTACTGATTTAGCGAATTTGTTACGTGAATATAAACAGGTAAGTGAATGGGCTTATGGGCCGATTGGGACGTTGCATGAAAATTTTCTCAATCATTTAGAAAGATTCGCGGAGGGAACAGAATGATTGCATGTACAATAGCGGGTTCAGACAGTGGTGGTGGAGCTGGTATTCAAGCAGATTTGAAAACATTCCAGGAATTAGGGGTGTTTGGCACATCGGTCATTACGGCTTTAACTGCACAAAATACAACAGGTGTACATGGAATTTTTCCAATCACTGCATCATTTGTACAAGCACAGTTAAAGGCAGTACTCGATGATTTTGATGTAAAAGCAATTAAAACAGGTATGTTGTTTGATGCAGCAATTATTGAAGGGGTAGTGGCGTTGCTGAAAGAGCAGCAAATTCAGTTAATAGTGGACCCTGTCATGATTGCAAAAGGCGGCGCTAGCTTATTACAACAGCAAGCAGTTCGAGCAATGAAGGAACAGCTATTACCAATAGCAACAGTTTGTACCCCCAATATTCCAGAAGCTGAAGTATTAACAGGACGGTCGATTCAAACGAAGCAAGATATTGAACAGGCAGCGAGTGATTTACTAGCATTGGGTGTACAATGTGTTGTCTTGAAGGGTGGGCATCTAGACGGGGCATTCGCGACAGATACTGTGTTTTGGAATGGTGGGCATTTTACGATGACGACACCACGTGTACAAACAAAAGATACGCATGGCTCAGGCTGTACATTTTCAGCAGCCCTTACTGCACAGTTAGCGAAAGGTTTACCAATGAAAGAAGCCATGATTGAGGCAAAGAAATTTATATATTTAGCCATTTCCACCCCTTTATCGATTGGTCTAGGTCATGGTCCTACCAACCATTTTGCGTACAAGCGTGCAGCAGGAGAATGCGAGGTACTGATTCATGAATCGTAATATGTTAAATGTTTATTTTATTATGGGATCTCAAAATAGCGAGAAGCCTCTTGAAACACTCGAAAAGGCATTGCAAGCAGGTATTTCTTGTTTCCAATTCCGTGAAAAAGGAGATGGTTGTTTAACGGGTGCAGCTTATGAGGCATTTGCCTTAGCCTGTCAAAAACTTTGCAAAGCGTACAATGTGCCGTTTATTGTGAATGATGACATCGAATTGGCCATGAAAATTGGGGCGGATGGGATTCATGTCGGTCAAGATGATGTAGCTATCACAGAATTTCGAACACTTGCCATCGATAAAATTGCTGGGGTTTCTGTACACAATGAACAGGAATTAGATCAAGCGATTCGAAGCGGAGCCAATTATGTAGGGATTGGGCCAATATATCCAACGAAATCAAAGCATGATGCAAAACCACCTGCAGGACATGAATTTTTACGTGTGGCGAGAACGAAGTATCCTGACTTTCCAATTGTCGGGATAGGTGGCATTAATGAAGAGAATGCATTAGATGTTCGTTTAAGTGGAGCAGATGGTGTAGCTGTTATATCAGTCATTTGCGAAAGTTCAAATATCCAAACAACCATTCAAAAGTTAAGTAAGGGGAAATGAAGATGGAACTACATGAACAAACCGTTTTAGTTACAGGTGGAAGTAGAGGCGTTGGAGAAGAACTCGTTAAAGCATTTGTCAACGAAGGGGCTAATGTCGTACTGAATTATTATAAGAGTCAGGAAAAAGCGCAACATTTAGCACAAAGTTTAGGTTCTCAAGTGATCGCTTTGCAAGCAGATATACGTAATCAACAAGAAGTGCAACAAATGGTCGATACGGCTAAACTACATTTTCAAACACCGATTACAACAATCGTCAATAATGCGTTGATTGATTTCGAATTTAATCCACTCACGCAAAAAAATGTGTTTGAGCTTCAATGGACCGATTACAATAAGCAATTTGAAGGAACGATTCAGGGTGCTTTGAACAGTATTCAAGCATGTATACAGGATATGAAGGAACTAGGATTTGGACGTATTATCAATATTGGGACAAACTTATTTCAAAATCCGGTAGTAGCTTATCATGAATATACAACAGCCAAAGCAGCATTACTCGGATTTACACGTAACATGGCGAAAGAATTAGGTGCGTATGGCATTACAGTGAATATGATGTCTGGTGGACTCTTAAAACAAACGGATGCGAGTAAAGTGACCACAGCAGAGGTATTTCAAATCATTGAAGCCACAACACCTTTAGGTAAAGTGACAACCCCAAAAGAGCTAGCAGACGTGGCTTTATTCTTTGCCTCACCTTGGGGAAGAGCGATCACTGGGCAAAATTTGGTCGTGGATGGCGGTCTTGTAATGGATTAGCTACGAACTTAAGATCTGATATGGTAAGTTAATTAAGGTTGACATACTTCAATATAAATCTATTTAAAAGCGTGTTTGGGACATTTTTCTCAACGCGCTTTTTTGGTTTAACAAGATTCTGAATAAAAATAACACAATGTTGAAATACTCACGATTATAACGTACTGAGAGGAATTTATGATGTACATAAACAAAAATTTGTCTGAACAACTTAAGGGTAGATTCGATGATTGTGATGATTTAGTAACGAAGACATTTCCAGAGTTAGAAATTGAGGTATTATTTTTCGGGCATTTGGTAGGGGAAGAGGAATTGAGAAATAATATTATACAACCATTTTCAAATATAAAGATTGATGAAGTGAACAATATATTAAGAAGAAAAGAATTTAAAGAAGAAGAAGATCTTAACTCAATGGCTAATGGGATTTTGGAAGGAAAAGCATTAGTCATTTTTAAAAATACACTAGCCTATACAGTTGATATTTATGTTCCAAAAACAAGAAGTGTTTCAGCAGCAGAAATCGAAACTGTAATTGTAGGACCTAAAGAAGCTTTTATAGAGGACATTGGAACGAACCTATCTATGATTAGGAGAAGAATAAAATCAGACCGTTTAAAGGTCCTTAGTTATAAAATAGGCACGTTAACTCAAACGAAAATGTATTTATTGTATATTGAGGGTATTACATCCTCTGTGTTAGTGAAAGAATTGCAAGAAAAAATCAGTGAAATTGACATCAAAGGGATTAATGATTTAAATCAACTAGTACAATACTTAGACAAGAAGCCACTTTCTATTTTCCCACAATATTTTACGACAGAGCGACCAGATGTTTCAACATCAAAGTTGCTTGAGGGAAGAGTTATATGTCTGTTAGATGGTAGTCCCTATTCATTATCAACCCCTACTAGTTTTTTTGAATTTTTTCAATCTCCAGATGATTACAACCAAAGATGGATACTTGGTACTCTATCCAGGGCATTAAGATTTGCTGCATTAGCAATAACCTTATTTGCTTCTGCATTCTATGTAGCTGTCTCTATGTTCCAATATGAGATTATTCCTGTTAAATTACTGCATGAGTTTATTAAGTCAAGAAGTGATGTGCCATTTAACCCACTAATAGAGGCATTAATTATTGAGAGTATTATTGAGTTGTTAAGAGAAGCAGGAGCAAGACTACCGTCTAAAATAGGACAAACAATTGGTATAGTAGGAGGTATAGTTATTGGTACTGCTGCAGTTGAGGCTGGTTTTAGCAGTAATATACTCATTATCGTTGTTTCTATATCTGCTATCTCTTCATTTGTAGTTCCACACATTATTATGACCGCTTCTTTAAGGATTGCTCGATTTATTTTTATTATTCTTGCATCAATAGCGGGATTCTTTGGAATCATTTTCGGATTCATTATTTTATTAATTCATCTTTGCAGTTTGAAAAATATGGGAGAGTATTATTTTAAACCTATAGCACCATTATCTTTGAAGGACTTAAAAGATACTATTATTCGTGCTCCTTATCAGTTCTTTAAGAAATAAGTTAAGGAAGAGCCTAACTATGCAAAATGAAACATTTAAACCGTTCTATTTATTTTTTATTACCTATATGACTCAAATGGGTATAGTGTTCTTTAGCTTACCAAATAGTATAGCCACTCACTTTGGATATAACGGTTGGATCATGATTATACCTATTTCAGTTGTTGTTTGTATTCAAATTGGATTGATTGCTATAATTTATCGTTTTAATAAAGGTGAGTCAATTTTTCAAACCATTGAGAGTTTAAATTCAAAGGCAAAGATGATCGTAATGCCTTTATATATTTCTTTAAGCATATTCTGGTCAATTCTTTCGGTTACAATCGCGAAACACTATGTACATGTTATGAAGTTTTTATATTTTCCTCAAACTGATATGCAGTGGTTTGTACTTTTAACATTAATTCTTACTTTTTACCTTGTTACAAGAGGAATTATCACAATAGTTCATATCACTACGATATTTTTCTTTTTATCTGCTCCAATAATATTTCTTTTATTTTATTTTGTTCCTGACTTCTCTTTTTTGCAATTTTCTACATTTTTGTTTAATGAAAATACCGACTTTTATGGAGGGATTATCGAAGTATATACTGCATTCCTAGGGTTTGAAGTCATCCTATTTATGTTCCCGTATATAAGTAAAGAGAAAAGCGGTTTTAAATATGTTTTTTGGGGTCACTTATATACTTCTTTTGTATATTTAATTGTTACTATATTTTGTTATGGATTTAACAGTATACAACAATTAACTCGTCAAGTTTACCCAGTAGTCACTTTAATGAAATATATAGAATTTGAATTTATTGAACGATTGGACTCTATCATTTTTATATTATTTTATTTAAAGGTGTTAATTACTATTACGATGTATGTCTGGATTAGTTTAATTACCTTAAAAAGGGTGGTTAAATGGAGTGATAATCTTATTGTTTTTGTATTATTGGCAGTTGGATATTTAGCAACGCTCCCTTTTGTAACAAAAAAAGAATCAATCAGTTTGTTATCTGCCTTAACAAACGTTCAATTGTTCATTTCAGTCATCTTACCACTATTATTATTGATGATTATTTTTAAAAAGAGGCGAAGTAATGGCTAGAATTTTAATGATTAGTCTAATCTTGTTGATGCAATCGGGATGTATGGACCAAAAAATTGTTGAGGAGTTAGGATTTATTCATACAATAGGTTATGAGTCAATTGAGGAAGGAGAGAATATCGGAAAACTTAAAGTAACCGTCTCGTTTCCAATAGCAGAAACCTTAGAACAGCAAACAAACACTACTGTTGTTGATACTCCTAGGGAATCAATGTTATTTTTGAACCAAAAGACAGATAAAAATCTCGTTTTGGGTCAAGTAAGGAGTATTCTAATTGGAGAGAAACTTGCAGAAAAAGGAGTATGGGATTTAATCGATACATTTTATCGTGATCCAGTTTTAAGACCAACTGTAAAACTGTCTCTTGTAAAAGGCAGCCCACAACAAATGCTATCTAAAGACTATCCAAATTATCAAATGGTTGATACTGTTATAGAAGAGCTTTTGACAAAAGAAGCAAGGTTAAATACCATTCCTGAAATGGATATACATAAGTTTGCGAAAGATTACCTAGATGACGCTATCGATCCTATTGCTCCAATTATTTTACAATCCGAAGATGGAATCATGTCAGAAGGTATTGGATTATTTCGTGATGATCAGTTAGTAACATCACTACCAGAAATAAAATCAAGAGTTTTCTTTCTTTTAACTGGTGAGTTTAAAGAGGGCAAATTATTAATTAAAACAAATAAAGAAGAGAACGTATTATTTAGTTTTTTAAAGAATAAAAGAAGTATAAAGGTTGCAATAAATAATAATCAAGATATCGATGTGAATTTGTCAATTGAGCTCAAAGGTTTCTTACTGGAATACCAAGGAAAAAAAGATATTAATAATGAAAAACAAATGGCAGAGATGGAGGGAGACATTCAAGAATATATAGAAAACCAAATAAAAGAAATATTAGAAATTATGAAGGAACACAAAATAGATAATCTCGGTATAGGAAAGTATATAAAAAGAAAAATGGATTATCAGACATGGAAAAACCTAGACTGGCCCAAGTCAATAGATCGAATAAACATTCACCCTACTGTAACCGTAACCATTATAGATACAGGATTGGTTAAATAAAGGGGGATTCCTTCTTCTAACTATATTATGTAGTTGCGTGTAATTTCTAAAATGGCACATAGCTTTTGAACGTTCTTTTCCATTGCTCAAACATTATCTACAATTACTTAAGCATTTCCTCTCCAATTCTGCTTACTTTTTTTGAACTTCAATTTGTTGCACTAAAATCTGATGTTAAATAATAGATGTAGGTAACTTAAACACTTTGTGTAAAGGTGTATCAAAAAAGAGGTTTAAAAAATAATAAGGGGCATTTCGATTTGGTTCTTTTGATGTTCATTCAATAAATCATCTAACTCCTTACTTAATTTAATCGTGTCAGGATGAGTTAATCCTTTTAATTGTGCTGTAGCAATCATATCGCTTCTTAAGACTTCAATTTTTAATTGCAACTCTTCAGGGGGAAAAATTGTTGTTTTCATAATTTAACTCCTACTAATGTGTGATGGAAGTACAAAAAAGGGGGAAGTCCCCATAAACGAAAATTCCTAAAACAATAATAGTTTTGATAATTAAAACTTAATTCACAAAAGATTTATCAACGTTGAGTATCATTCAAATGAGAAGAATTTTGTAAATTGAGAGTAAGGGGGATAAAACAAATAAAATTTGTATTCGATTGCTCTGTTATTGGGCGCATTCAGGAATTTAGAATGCGCCTTTCTATTTTGGACCATATTGTTGAATAACATCTTTTAAGAAATATAAATTGTATGATCTCTTTTAAGAGTGTAGAGGTATTGACTAGAAATCTTCAAAAGATGTTAGCGTTAGTTCTTTATTCAGTATTTTACTGAAAGGGAAGGATGGTTAATTGTTTACTCTTTTTGCTTCGGAGGCACAATGAATATTTTCGCATCTGAATCTAGTAATTTATAGACATTTGGATCGGATAGTAATTGATCATGAAATGAAGCATAACGTTTAAGAGACATTAAGTCTCCTTTACGTGCAAGGTTATTCATATATCCAATGATTAGCTGTGTTTTTCTTGAATGAGTATCATCTTTGCTACTATCATTATATTGAACAACCATATTTAAAAGCGTCAGGGCTTCCATGCTTAATTGTTTACGAATTCTAGGTGTTGTTAAGTGCGTAATATTAAGTTCAATCATTCTTCTCGCTTGTACAAGGTCTCCATTTTTTATAAAGTTCTCTAACAAGTGTAAATCTCTATTTCTCTTCATTGTTTCACCATTTCTATCTTTACTATAAATAAAAAGAGGCGCGATTCTGGCACTCCTTGGATATTTGATTAATTATTATAGAAAATCAGCCCTAAACTTTTATTTTTAACTTACATCCTTTGATCACACTAGTACCCCTTGTGTAACCTCGGGGGAATTAGAGTCCCCATCGCTTGTTCTCCATCTTATGTTTGTAAGATACATAAAACCGAGTTGAATAATTTGTACTAAAGTGATGTAGGTTCTCCGAATCAAATATTTGATAACAAGATGTATCATAAGGTTTATTTGGTAGGTTGTCTAATTGCATTCAAACATAAAACTTAGTATTTTATTCACATCAGCCAATAATTTGAATCCAAAAATAAATCATTTGAAACAAATTTTAATCAATTATTTAGAAATTATTAAATATAAAAAACTCAGCCGTTTATGCTGAGTTTTAGTAGGATTTATATTTTTTTAATTCTAGTAACATATTGACAGATATTTTAACTGTTTTATCGTAGTTTTTAAAATGTCCTACATATTTTTGACCTATCTGTTCAATCATCTCTAAATAATCAACATTTACAATGTAGGATTTATGACATCTACTAAAGTTAGTATCTAGTTGTAGACTTAGGTTGAAAAGTGATTCATAAGTTTCATATTGTTTATTCATTGTATGAATGACAGATTTTCTATTCAACCTCTCTATGAAGATAATCTCCGTTAATGGTATAAAAATAATAGAGGAATTATTTTTAAGCGTCAAATTATTTTTAACAGAGATAGTAGGCTGTTTCAACGTTTGATTAATCATTTGTGTCGTTCTTTGCAACGCATCATACAATATATTCTCAGATATTGTTTTTGATAGTGATTGGTTTAAGTAGTCTTCTGGGGATAATGAATTATTTAATTGTCTGGTTAAGTTAATACAAGAACCTACCACCTCAACAACTTCGTCATTTAGAAATATTGGTCTTAACGATGCAACAAAATAATTTCCGTTAACCTCACTTTCATAATGTACAAAGTTCCCTTCCCAAGCTTCTAAGTAGTATTGATGTTTACTATTTGCATAGTCTTCTGGAAGGAAGTCTTGTAAGGTTTTACCGATAATATCCACAGGTGTAAACCCAAGTTGATAAAGTAAATCTCCCTCAATCATTGTATGGATAAAAACATCATTTTGTTTGATAAACTTATATACCATACCCGTTTGATGAGCGTGTAATTGTTTAAGATATCCGAAATCACTCATTATAATCACCCCAATACTATGAATCTAAAGGTCTCTTACAACCTGAAATAGATCACTTGATAATTTTATAATAATTCCTAGTAATTAGTAAATTTAAAAATAAATTTACA
>Ga0182742_1002515_pt1 | contig 20095 bp, 13 predicted proteins | sample eDN5th37CBELigMG_FD_128880 | JGI IMG/M metagenome (GOLD analysis project Ga0182742, IMG submission 128880) | Enriched Miracle-Growth compost microbial communities from Emeryville, California, USA - eDNA 5th pass 37_C BE-Lig MG (version 2)... ... | reverse complement strand
TGGCCGGCGCCGGCGCGCCCGACGCCCAGGTCTCGGTGACCTGGAAGGTCGCGGCGCACGCGGTGCAGAAGACGCTCAAGCCCCTGCCCAACGTACGCAACATTATTGCGGTGGCCTCGGGCAAGGGCGGCGTGGGCAAGAGCACCACGGCGGTGAACCTGGCGCTGGCCCTGGCCGCCGAAGGCGCCAAGGTCGGGCTGCTGGACGCCGATATCTACGGCCCCAGCGTGCCGACCATGCTGGGCGTCTCGGGACGCCCCGAGAGCCGCGACAACAAGACCATGGAGCCGCTGGTCGGCCACGGCGTGCAGGCCAACTCCATCGGCTTCCTGATCGACGCCGATTCGCCCGCCATCTGGCGCGGCCCGATGGTGACGCAGGCGCTCGAACAACTGTTGCGCCAGACCAACTGGCGCGATCTGGACTACCTGATCGTGGACATGCCGCCGGGCACGGGCGACGTGGCCCTGACGCTGGCGCAGAAGGTGCCGGTGGTGGGCGCCGTCATCGTCACCACGCCGCAGGACGTGGCGCTGGCCGACGCGCGCAAGGGCCTGCGCATGTTCCAGAAGGTCGACGTGCCCATCCTGGGCGTGGTCGAGAACATGGCCATCCACATCTGCTCGCAGTGCGGGCACGCCGAGCACATCTTCGGCGCGGGCGGCGGCCAGCGCATGGCCGAGCAGTTCGAGACGCCGTGGCTGGGCAGCCTGCCGCTGACCCTGGCGATCCGCGAGCAGACCGACGCCGGCACGCCCACCGTGGTGTCCGACGCAGGCAGCGAAGCCGCGGGGCTGTACCGCGCCATCGCCAGGAAGCTGGCGGCCGGCGTGGCCGCGCTTCCCCGCGATATGGCCGGCAAGTTCCCGTCCATCGTCGTGCAGCAACCGACCTGAAGCATGCGGTGGGCAGCGCGCGCCTTCTTGGCAGGATGTTGTGTGATGGCGGGCGAGGCGCTGGCCAAGCGCCCGGAGATCATCGTGGACCCGGGCGGCGTGCCGCCGGCCGCGCTGCAGGCCATCACCGAGGCGGTCGACGCCATCGCGCGCCTGGCCGAAGACCAGGACGGCGGTGAAATCAACCGGCTGCGCCGGCGCGCGCGCGACGCGACGCTGGCGGCGCTGGCCACCCAGGGCTATTTCTCGCCCACGGTGACGCTGGAAGCGGGCACCGACATCGGCGGCGAAACCTGGGACATCGGCATCGTCTCGGGCAAGCGCACGACCGTCGGTTCCGTGGACCTGAAATTCACCGGCCGCATCACGCGTCCGGAGTACGCCGACCGCGTGCGCAAGCTGCGCGACGACTGGCAGCTGAAGGTCGGCCAGCCGTTCATCAACAGCGACTGGAACAAGGCCAAGGCCACGCTGCTGGATTCGGTGTCCACGCGCGATTTCCTGCTGGCGCGCATGACCGCCTCCGAGGCCGAGATCCAGGCCGACGAGGCCACGGCGGCGCTGCGGGTCACGATAGACAGCGGGCCGCAGGTGCGCATGGGCGAACTCACCGTCCTGGGCTTGAAGCGCGTGCCGGAAAAACTGATCGACCGCTACGTGCGTTACTCGGAAGGCTCGGCCTACGACCAGGACCGGCTCGACCAATGGCAGCAGGACCTGCAGTCCACCGCGTTTTTTCGCGGCGCCTTCGTGTCGTTGCAGCAGCCTGGCGACGAGAGCGCCCAGCCCACCGATCCCGTCTCGGACCGGGCCCGCGCGCCGGGGGCGGCCGACGCCGCGACCTCGGCGCCGGCGGGCGACCCGACCGTGTCCGGCGCCGTGCCGCCGCCGCCCGCCAAATACGATTCCGACGGCGACGTGACCCTGCCGGTGCAGGTGCGCGTGGTCGAGGCGCCGCCCAAGCGGCTGTCGGTCTCGGTGGGCGTGGACGATACGGCCGGCGCCAGGCTGGAGAGCCTGTACCGCCAGAACGTGGTGTTCGGCCAGCCGGTCACCATGGAGACCGGCTTCGGCGTGGACCGCCTGCGCCAGCGCGCCTACCTGGACATCTTCATGCCGCCCACCGAGCGCGGCTACAAGGACTCCATCGGCCTGCTGGCCGACCACTCCGACATCGAGGGCCTGGACGTGACGCGCTACGCGCTGGGCGCGACGCGCACGCAGCTGCGCAAGGGCGCCGGCGACAGCCGGGTCGAATACGAAACCCGCTGGGGCATGCTGCTGGCGCACGACCGCGTCAAGATCGACGGCGGCGACGAATACACGCTGCCCACGCTGACCGGCACGGCCGAGTGGCTGCGCCGCGACGTGGACAACAAATACGATCCGCGCGAAGGCAACCTGATCGCGGTGGGCGGCGGCGTCGGCGTCACGCTCGACACCGGCGAGCCCTACACCCGCCTGCGGCTGCGGGCGCAGAAGTGGTGGCCGATAGGCAAGCGCGACGTGCTCACGGTGCGCGGCGAGGTCGGCCGCCTGTGGGCCAAGAGCGACGTGCAGGTGCCCGACGACTTCGGTTTCCGCACCGGCGGCGCGCGCTCGATCCGCGGCTACAAGTACCAGAGCATCGGCGTGAAGCGCGACGACGCGATCGTGGGCGCGCCCACGCTGCTGGTCGGCAGCATCGAGTACGACCACTACTTCAATGAGCGCTGGGGCATGGGCGTGTTCGTGGACGCGGGCGACGCCGCCGAATCCTTCGGCGACATGTCGCTGGCGCTGGGCTACGGGGTCGGCGCGCGCGTGCGCACGCCGGCCGGCCCCTTGTTCCTGGACGTCGCCTACGGCCAGCGCGAGCGCGACCTGCGCCTGCATTTTTCCCTGGGGATTGCGTTTTGAAGCGCTTGCGCAAGTTTCTGCGGCATGTGCTGGTGTGGTGGCTGCCGGGCCTGGCGATGCTGGCCGTGCTGGCCGGCGGCTTCGTATTCTGGCTGGCCGGCTCGCAGAACGGCACGCGGCTGCTGCTGACCACGGCCGCGCAGCAATTGAACGGCCAGGCGCTGGACGTGAACGGTTCGCTGCTGCGGGGCCTGACGGTGGGCCGGCTGGAGCTGGATTTCGACGGCACGCACATCGGCATCGATGGCCTGAGCCTGAACGTGCATTGGCGCGCGCTGGGCGACCGGCGGCTGCACGTGCGCGAGATCGCGGCCGAATCGGTGCAAGTGGCGCTGACCTCCACGCCCGAAACGCCCGCGGAGGCCGGCGACGACGCGCCGTTCACGCTGCCCGAACTGCCGGTGGACATCGCCGTCGACCGGGTGGCGCTGGGCGCCTTCGAACTGCGGCAGGACGGCGAGCCGCTGCCGGTGACGCTGGGCGGCCTGGAAGCCACGTTCGCCGCTGGGCGCACCGGCGGCGCGCAGCTGCGCATCGCGAGCCTGCGGGTCGGCCACGAGGTTGGCACGGCCGACCTGAGCGGCCAGGCCGATCTCCAGGCGCTGGCCGACCCCTGGCCGTTCACCGCGCGGCTGGACGTCACGGCGCACGGCGCCGGCCCCGATTCTCCGCTGTGCGAGCCGGAAAGGCTGCGCGACCGGTATCAACCCAAAAAGCCCCCCGTGTCCGCCAGGCAGGCCCGGGAACAGGCCGCGATCCGCGCCGCGACCCAGGCCCCGGGGGCGCCGCCGCCGGCGCTGGGCGAGGGCGCGCCGTCCTGTCAGGTCTTGCTGCGCGCGGATGCCGCCGGTTCGCTGGACGGCATCCAGGCCAAGCTCGACGGTTCGGGCTCCGGCCTGGTGCTGGACGTGGTCGCCGACCTGGCGCCGCGCACGGCCCTGGTGCTGCGCAGCGCCCGTGCCAACATGGCGCTGCCGGACAAGTCCGCGCTGGCCGCGCAGTTCGACCTGCAGCCGGGGCAGGGGCGCGACCGCCTGACCGGCTCGCTCAGCGCCCAGCGCCTGGACCTGACGCCGTGGCTGGGCGAGGCCATTCCCCCGGCGCTGCTGAGCCTGCGCGCCGACGTGCAGGCCGAGATCGAAAATCTGAGCCAGCTGCGCCACGCCGGCGTGGACCTGCGCTTCGAGGAAGGCAGCCGCTGGAACCGCCAGGCCCTGGCCGGCGCGCTCAAGGCCCAGGTGGACGTGACCGGCTCGGGCGCGCCCGCCGAGGCCTCCGGCGCCGCGGCCGATCCCCTGGCCGGCCTGCGCATCCACGGCCTGGACGTGGACCTGAAGCTGGGGCGCAACCGCGTGCGCGCCAGCGGCGAGCTGGGCGCGGCCGACAGCGCGCTGGCGCTGGACGTCCAGGCGCCGCAGCTCGATGCTTTCTGGCCGGACGTGCCCGGCGGCGCGGAGCTCAAAGGCAAGCTGAGCGGAACGGCGGCCGCGCACCGCGGCGATCTCACCGCCAGCTACACGCCCGCCAAGCCGCGCCCCAAGCAGCTGGGCGCGTCCAAGGCCCAGGCCAGCGTCACGTTCACGGGCGGCTGGGGGCTGGGGCGCCAGGGCGAGGCCGACGCCGCCCTGACCGGCTGGCGCGGCGAGTTCTCGCGCCTGAGCGCCGATACCGCCGGCTTCACGGTGACGGTGGACCGGCCGGTCGCCGTCGCCTATCTGCCGGCGGCCGTCGCGCCGCAGTGGCAATGGCGGGTCGGCCAGACCGCGCTCAGCCTGACCCTGCCGGGCAAGGAACGCCTGACGCTGGCGCACAAGGGCTCGCGCGGCGGCGGCAAGCGCTGGGAGACGGCCGGGCAGGCCGACAATCTGGTCATCACCGCCGCCATGGCGCGTCAGGTGGCCGCCGCGCTCGATCCCGAGGCCGCGGCGCGGCTGGGCAAGCGCCCGGGGCGCGTGAACGCCATGATTCCCGAGGGCCAGCGCCGCATCGCGCTGGACGCGTTGTGGGACCTGAAGTTCGACGGCCGGCTGGCCGGCGCCGCGCGGCTGTCGCGCCGCGAAGGCGACCTGCTGATCCCGGGCGATCCGCCCACGCCGCTGGGCCTGCGCACGCTGGTGCTGGACCTGAACGCCACGCCCATCTCGGCCAACGCCAGCCGGCTGGACGCCAAGCTCAACGTGGTCACGGAGAAGATGGGCGTGGTCAGCGGCACCGGCAGCGCGGTGCTGCTGGTCGACGCCAAGGGCGGCATGGCGCTGGACGCGCGCCAGCCGCTGCGCGCCAAGCTCGACGCCGACATCGCCGACCTGGGCTGGCTCGGCCTGTTCGTGGGCGACACGATGGAAGTCGGCGGCACGCTCAAGGCCAACCTGGAGGCGCAGGGCACGCTGGCCGGCAAATGGAGCGCCAGCGGCAATATCCGCGGCGACAAGCTGCGGGTGGTGCGGATCGACGACGGCGTGCGCCTGATCGACGGCACGCTGGCCGCGCGCGTGAACGGCGACACGCTGGTGCTCGACAGCCTGCGCTTTCCGGCCTCGCTGCGGGTCATGCCGGCGGAATGGCGGACCAAGGAATGGATCACCACCAACCCCGGCGCCAAGGATGGCTACGCCGAGGCCAAGGGGCAATGGAACTTCATCGACGGCGGCGGCAACGTGCGCCTGACCCTGTACCGGTTCCCGGCGCTGCAGCGCTCGGACCGCTACGCCATGGTGTCGGGCACCATCGACCTGAAGGCGGCCATGCCGCGCCTGGAGATCGTGGGCGACCTGAAGGCCGACGCCGGCTGGTTCAGCCTGGAGATCCTGCAGGGCGTGCCGTCGCTGGACGATGACGTCAAGGTGCGCCGCGCCGGCGACGACCCCAACACGGTGTCCACCCCGCTGCAGACCAGCATGGACCTCAAGTTCGACATGGGGCCGCGCTTCTACATCACCGGCATGGGGCTGGACGCCGGCCTGCTGGGCGCCATCCAGATCCGGCTCAACGAGGGCCGGCTGACCGGCTGGGGCCAGCTGCGCACGCGCGGCGGCGGCATCGAGGCCTATGGCCAGAAGCTGCGCCTGAGCCGCGGCACGCTCACGTTCCAGGGGCGGCTGGACAATCCGCTGCTGGATATCGAGGCCCTGCGCACCGGCGAGCAGGTCGAGGCCGGCGTGAAGGTGGTGGGCACGGCCCAGCGTCCGCGCATCGACCTGGTGTCCTATCCGGACGTCAGCGACGTCGAGAAGCTGTCCTGGCTGCTGCTGGGCCGCGGCCCCGACGAAAGCGGCGGCGACGCCGCGCTGCTGATGTCGGTGGGCACGGCGCTGTTGGGCGGCGGGCAGCCGTTCTACAAGCAGTTCGGGCTGGACGACGTCAGCATCCGCACCGGCAACATCGGCAGTTCGGGCAGCCTGCTGCCCGACCGCACCGTGGCCGGCGAAGTCAACCGCGACAGCGACAGCCAGCTGGCCACGCAATTCCTGGTGGCCAGCAAGTCCTTCGCCAACGGCATCACGCTCAGCGTCGAGCAGGCGCTGGCCGGCAGCGACACCGTCGGGCGGGCCAGCTACCGCCTGGCGCGCGGCCTGTCGCTGGACCTGAAAGGCGGCTCGGTCAACGGCATCGAACTGGTGTACCGGACCTTCTTCGGCAACTGAGGGGGACGGCGCCGTTCCCCCGCCTCGGGCGGGGGCCGTCCGCTCGGGATAAAATGACGGCCATTCCATCCCCTAGCACCATTGCCACCATGAGCATCAAAAGCGACCGCTGGATCCGCCGCCAGGCCGAAGCCGGCATGATCGAACCCTTCGAGCCGGGGCAGGTTCGCACGGCCAATGGCGGGCGCATCGTCAGCTACGGCACCAGCAGCTACGGCTACGACGTGCGTTGCGCCGACGAGTTCAAGATCTTCACCAACATCAATTCCACCATCGTCGATCCCAAGAATTTCGACGAAGGCTCGTTCGTGGATTTCAAGGGCGATGTCTGCATCATCCCGCCCAATTCGTTCGCGCTGGCGCGCACCGTCGAGTACTTCCGCATCCCGCGCAGCGTCCTGACGGTCTGCCTGGGCAAGAGCACCTATGCGCGCTGCGGCATCATCGTCAACGTCACGCCGCTGGAACCCGAATGGGAAGGCCACGTGACGCTGGAGTTCTCCAACACGACGCCGCTGCCGGCCAAGATCTACGCCGGCGAAGGCTGCGCGCAGATGCTGTTCCTGGAAAGCGACGAGATCTGCGAAACCTCGTACCGCGACCGCGGCGGCAAGTACCAGGGCCAGCGCGGCGTGACGCTGCCGCGCACCTGAGGCCTCAGCCGGCCGGCGCGGGCGCCGGCCGCAGGTAATCGATATCCCATTCGCCTTCGCCGGTCTGGACGAATCCATGCCGGCGGTAGAAGCGGTTCGAGTCGCTGCCGCGCAGCGCGCCCACGCGCACCGGCAGCCCGAGGCGGTCGGCCTCGTCCAGTATCCGCCGCAGCACCTGGCCGCCCAGGCCCTGGCCCGAGGCGTCGGGCCGCAGGTACAGATGGTCCAGGCGCAGGCCGTCGCCGTCCGGGCGCAGCGCATAAAACCCCACCCGTTGCCCGTCCAGCTCGATGGACCAGGTATGTTCCGGCCGGAACGTGGCGCGCAGGCGCGAGCGCGCGCGCTGCGGGTCGAAGCGCCCCAGGCGCTCCAGGCTGGGCCGCATGGCCTCGATGCGCAGCGCCAGCAGGGCTTCGAAATCGGCTTCGCCGACCGGCTCGTAGCGCAGCGCCGGCCGCGCCAGCGCGTCATAGCCCTGTCCCAGGAACTGTAGGATGCAGATGCCGTGCCCGTACGGATCGCTCAGGTGCGCGATGCGGCCCCAGTCATGCGACACCGCGGGGTCTTCCAGCCGCGCGCCGGCCGCGACGGCGCGCTCGACCGCGAGATCGGCGTCGTCCACCACCACGTCCAGATGCACCGGCGTCCAGTGCCGCGCATAGTCGCGCGGCTGGCGCGTGGCGCCCGCGGCGGGCGTGCCGGCGGCTTTTTCGAGCAGGTAGATGGGCGCTTCGGCGCCGCGCATTTCGGCCACCTTGGAGCCCAGCCTGCGTTGCAGCCGCAGCCCGAAGGCGCGGCGGTAGAAATCGATGGCGGGTTCCAGCTCGGGCACGTCGATATTGACGAGGATACGCATGGGAGTCGCTTCTGTGGTTGTCGGGGGCGCTCAGCGGGCCGGCAGCGCCAGCGTCATCAGGGTTTCGTCGTAGTAGCGGCCGTCCACGCACAGGGCCTCGCGCTCGCGCCCGTATTCGACGAAGCCCAGGCCGAGATACAACGCGGCCGCGGCGGCGTTGTTGGAGGTCACGCTCAATTGCACATGGCGGATGCCGCGCATGGTCGCGGCGTGCGCGATGGCGGCCTGCATCAGCAGCCGCGCCAGGCCGCGGCCGCGCCGCTCGGGCGCGACGTAGACGCTCCAGATGTGCGCCTTGTGGCGCATCTTCAGCTTGCCCTGCCGCGCCACCCCCACGATGCCCGCCAGCGCCGGTCCGTCGAACGCGCCGAACATCGCGCCGTCGTTGGCCGGCGCGATCCAGGCGCGTATGTCTTCCAGTGTCAGGGTGTGTTCCTCTTCGTAACTCGATCCGAACGATTCGGGCGTTTCGACCAGCGCGTCCAGGCGCAATTGGCGCAGGGCCGCGGCATCGGCGGGAACCAGGCGACGGACCAGGGGAGGAGACATGGAGAGTGTTGGGAATAGGTAACGTTTTGAGGGCGTTTGGGGCAGTATAGAGGGTCGGGTTGCCTATAATGGGTTCAATGCCGCTTGCGGTTTTCACAAAGGAGCCATCGATGTTCGGTTTCCTCAAGATAAACCAGGACGCCAAGCGCAACGAAGTCCAGGAAGAATTCGTAGCGCGCGTGGCGGATGCCGCGCAGGACTTTGTCCAAGCCGCCGGCCAGACCGGCGCAGTGCTGGACTACTCACCATCCAGCGTGCACGCGCTCGATGAAGCGCTGGAGGCCGCCCACCTGGGCAACCTGCCTCTTACCCCCATGCAGACCGTCGGCGCCGCCGCCTACCTCTACGAGGTCGGACGCCGCGCGCACGGCGGCCTGTACGAAGTGTGCGACGACGAGGACCCGGTGGTGCTGGTCTGCGGCGAACCCGGAACCGAAGTCTGCTTCGGCGCGATCGCCAAGGTCGAACGCCGCATCCGCTACGGCGCCGCCGAAGCGATTCCGCCTTATTTCGAGCAATTCATGGCGGCGCTGCAGGCGGGCGAGGCCCGCACCATCCGCTAGCGGCCGGCGGGCGGCGCATTGACAGCGCCGCCGGTTTTCCAGACACTGGATCGGCCCACGCCTGGCCTCAGCTCCTACCAGGTCGCCTGCATCGCTGCCCGAACGCGATGCGCCACCAGGAGACTGACATGCCCCCACCGCCCGCCCGCATCCTCGTCACCGGCGCCGCCGGCCATCTCGGCCGCAAGGCCCTGGCCATCCTGGCGCGCCAGCCCTGGTGCGCGCAGCTGACCGGCATCGACGTGCAGGTCGACGCCGGCGCGTTCGATCCGGCGCTGCGCGAGCGCCTGACGCTGGTCGCGGCCGACCTGGAGCGTCCCGACCCGGCCTGGACCCGCCATTTCGCCGACGTGGACGCCGTGGTGCACCTGGCGGCCCGCCACTCCACGCCCGACGCCAGCTGGGAAGAGGCGCTGGCGTCCTACGGCATGACCCTGAACGTGCTCACGGCCGCCGCCACGCACGGCGCGCGGCGGCTGTTTTTCTCCTCGTCCAACCACGTCATGGGCGGCTACAAGGACGAGCCGCTGGCCGCCTCGATGGGGCCGGGCAGGCTCACCGTGCGCTGCGAACCGGCGCCGGGCACGCGCTGGTTCGACGGCGAACGCGAAGTGCATGCGCTGGCCTACGCCACCTCGAAGGCGATGGGCGAGCGCCTGTGCCGCGCGTGCTCGGCCATGACCGGCGGCCGCCTGTCCACCGTGGCCGCGCGCATCGGCTGGATCCTGCCGGGCGACAACGATCCGCGCGACATGACGTATTCCGGCGTGGCCCACCGGCGCGCGCCCGACCCGCAGGCGCTGGACGAGCCCGCCCGCCGCGCCCTGGCGTGGTTCCACGACATGTGGCTGTCCAACGGCGATTTCGAACGCCTGCTGGTCGCCGCCCTGACCGCGGACGCTTCGAGCTGGCCCGACGGCAGCGTCATCGTCAACGGGGTGTCGGCCAACCAGGGCAGCGCCTGGGACGTGGAGGACGGGCGCGCGACCATCGGCTACGCGCCGCGCGACGACGTGCGGCGGCGCCTGCGGGGCTGAGCAGGGGCGTTCGGGCCGGCGCGGCCGGGGCGGGTTTTAGCGTGATCACAACGGCGTTCGGGCCATTTCGGGATTTCCCTTAGGCCAGCAGGAAAAACCGCCCTACAATTCGCCCATTCCCGCCGCCCCGGCGGGTGCTCGCGCCGTCTGTCATCAGGCGGATTTTTACCAGCTGTACATTCGTGTCGCCGTACGCGACCGATTCCGCCTTGCCCCCAGGAGCGCCCGCATGAAATTCCGCTTCCCCATCTTCATCATCGACGAGGACTACCGTTCCGAGAACGCGTCCGGCCTGGGCATCCGCGCCCTTTCCGCCGCGATCGAGGCCGAGGGCGTCGAGGTGATCGGGGTGACCAGTTATGGCGATCTGAGTTCCTTTGCCCAGCAGCAGAGCCGCGCCAGCGCCTTCATCCTGTCGATCGACGACGAGGAATTCGACGAGGACTCGCCCGAGGACGTGGCCAGCGCGATCAAGAACCTGCGCGCCTTCATCGGCGAGCTGCGCTTCCGCAACGCCGACATCCCCATCTACCTGTACGGCGAGACCCGCACCTCGGAGCACATTCCGAACGACATCCTGCGCGAGCTGCACGGCTTCATCCACATGTTCGAGGACACCCCCGAATTCGTGGCGCGCCACATCATCCGCGAAGCGCGCAGCTACGTCGACGGCCTGCCGCCGCCGTTCTTCCGCGAACTGGTCAAGTACGCGCAGGACGGCTCGTACTCGTGGCACTGCCCCGGCCACTCCGGCGGCGTGGCCTTCCTGAAAAGCCCGGTCGGCCAGATGTTCCACCAGTTCTTCGGCGAGAACATGCTGCGCGCCGACGTCTGCAACGCGGTCGACGAACTGGGCCAGCTGCTGGACCACACCGGTCCCGTGGCCGAATCCGAACTGAACGCGGCGCGCATCTTCCACGCCGACCACTGCTTCTTCGTGACCAACGGCACCTCCACCTCCAACAAGGTGGTGTGGCACGCCAACGTCGCCGCCGGCGACGTGGTGGTGGTGGACCGCAACTGCCACAAGTCGATTCTGCACGCCATCACGATGACGGGCGCGATCCCGGTGTTCCTGCGCCCCACGCGCAACCACCTGGGCATCATCGGCCCGATCCCGCTGGAAGAATTCCACCCGGACAACATCCGCAAGAAGATCGAGGCCAACCCCTTCGCGCGCGAGGCGGTGAACAAGAACCCGCGCATCCTGACGCTGACGCAGAGCACCTACGACGGCGTCATCTACAACGTCGAAATGATCAAGAAGCAGCTCGGCAGCTACGTCGACACGCTGCACTTCGACGAGGCCTGGCTGCCGCACGCGTCCTTCCACGAGTTCTACCAGGACATGCACGCCATCGGCCAGGACCGCCCGCGCAGCCAGGACGCGATGGTGTTCGCCACGCACTCCACGCACAAGCTGCTGGCCGGCATCTCGCAGGCCTCGCAGATCATCGTGCAGGAATCCGAGACCCGCAAGCTGGACCGCAACGTCTTCAACGAAGCCTACCTGATGCACACGTCCACCTCGCCGCAGTACGCGATCATCGCGTCCTGCGACGTGGCCGCGGCCATGATGGAGCCGCCGGGCGGCACCGCGCTGGTCGAGGAAAGCATCCGCGAGGCCATGGACTTCCGCCGCGCCATGCGCAAGGTGGAATCCGAGTTCGGCAAGAACGACTGGTGGTTCAAGGTCTGGGGCCCGAACCGCCTGGTGTCCGAAGGCATCGGCAACCGCGACGAATGGATCCTGGAGTCCAACGACCACTGGCACGGCTTCGGCGACCTGGCCGAAGGCTTCAACATGCTGGACCCGATCAAGGCCACGGTCATCACCCCGGGCCTGGACATGTCCGGCAGCTTCGGCGAAACCGGCATCCCGGCCGCCCTGGTCTCCAAGTACCTGACCGAGCACGGCGTGGTGGTCGAGAAGACCGGCCTGTATTCGTTTTTCATCCTGTTCACCATCGGCATCACCAAGGGCCGCTGGAACACGCTGCTGACCGCCCTGCAGCAGTTCAAGGACGACTACGACCGCAACCAGCCGCTGTGGCGCATCCTGCCGGAATTCTGCCGCGACCATCGCCGCTACGAGCGCATGGGCCTGCGCGACCTGTGCCAGCAGATCCACGAGGCCTACCGCGAGCGCGACGTGGCCCGCCTGACCACCGAGATGTACCTGAGCGACATGGTTCCGGCGCTCAAGCCCTCGGACGCGTTCGCCCGCATGGCGCACCGCGAGGTCGAGCGCGTCGAGATCGACAAGCTGGAAGGCCGCGTCACCGGCGTGCTGCTGACGCCGTACCCGCCGGGCATCCCGCTGCTGATCCCGGGCGAGCGCTTCAACCGCACCATCGTCCAGTACCTGCAGTTCGCGCGCGAGTTCAACGAACGCTTCCCCGGCTTCGAGACCTACATCCACGGCCTGGCCGACGAAGTGGGCGAGGACGGCGAGAAGCGCTACTACGTCGACTGCCTGAAGGAAGAGTGACGGGTCGCGCGTGTCGATGTTCGATGTAGCCGTGATCGGCGCCGGCGCCGCCGGCATGATGTGCGCAGCGGTGGCCGGCCAGCGCGGCCTGCGCGTGGTGCTGGTCGACCACGCGCAGCGCCTGGCCGAAAAAATCCGCATCTCCGGCGGCGGACGCTGCAACTTCACCAACATCGGCGCCGGGCCGGCCAACTTCCTGTCCGAGAACCCGCATTTCTGCCGCTCGGCCCTGGCGGGCTACACGCCGCAGGACTTCCTGGCGCTGCTCAAGCGCCACCGCATCGCCTGGCACGAGAAGCACCGCGGCCAGCTGTTCTGCGACGATTCCAGCGAATCCATCATCGACATGCTGCGCGCCGAATGCGACGCCGGCGCGGTGCAGTGGCGCATGAACTGTCCGGTGGCCGAGATCGGCCACGGCGAACAGGGCTACACGCTGCACACCGGCCAGGGAACGATTCGCGCGGCCAAGCTGGTGGTGGCCACCGGCGGCATGGCGATTCCGCAGCTGGGCGCCACCGACTTCGGCCTGAAGATCGCGCGCCAGTTCGGCCTGAAAGTGGTCGAGCCGCGGCCCGCCCTGGTGCCGCTGACCTTCGATGCCGCGCAATGGCAGCCGCTGTCGGAGCTGTCCGGCGTGGCGCTGGAAGTCGGCCTGCACACGGGGCAGGGCAAGGCGCGCGGCGAATTCCTGGAAGACCTGCTGTTCACCCATCGCGGTCTGTCGGGGCCGGCCATCCTGCAGATATCCAGTTTCTGGAAGCCGGGCGAACCCATCGTGGTGGACCTGGCGCCGGGCCGCGACCTGGCCGCCGAGCTGCTGGCCTCGAAGTCCGGCAACCGCCAGCAGCTGCACACCGTGCTGGGCGGGCTGTGGCCCAAGCGCCTGGCCGACCGCTGGCTGCACCTGGCCGAGCAGGCCGGCAAGCCCGGGCTGGCGGCGCTGCGCCTGGCCGACGCGCCCGACAAGACCCTGCGCGCGCTGGCCCAGGACATCCACCAATGGACGCTGGTGCCCAGCGGCACGGCCGGCTACAAGAAGGCCGAAGTCATGCGCGGCGGCGTGGACACGCGCGGCCTGGACCAGAAGTCCATGCAGGTCAAGGCCGTGCCCGGCCTTTATTTCATCGGCGAAACCGTGGACGTCACGGGCTGGCTGGGCGGCTACAACTTCCAGTGGGCCTGGGCCTCGGGCGTGGCCTGCGGGCGCGCGCTGTAGGGCGGCGGCGCCGATAGCGCGCGGCTATGGCCGGGATGGAAATATCGGCGTTGCGACGTTAAATAAAAATAAATATCATTTGTATTTCAATAATTGAGTTCGCCCGTCCGATTTTGGGCGCGCCACCCACGGAGATACACATGGCCTACACACTGCCCCCCTTGCCGTACGCCTACGACGCGCTGGAGCCGCACATCGACGCGATGACGATGGAGATCCACTACAGCAAGCACCACCAGACCTACGTCAACAGCCTGAACGCCGCGCTGGAAGGGGCGGGCATCGCCGCCGACGAGCCGGTCGAAGCGCTGGTGGCGCGCCTGGAGCAGCTGCCCGAGGCCGTGCGCGGCGCGGTGCGCAACCACGGCGGCGGCCACGCCAACCACAGCCTGTTCTGGGCCGTGATGTCGCCGGCCGGCGGCGGCGCGCCCGACGGCGCGCTGGCCGCCGCCATCGCGTCCGAGCTGGGCGGCATGGACGCGTTCCGCGAGGCGTTCACCAAGGCCGCGCTGACCCGTTTCGGCAGCGGCTGGGCCTGGCTCTCGGTCACGCCCGAGGGCCGGCTGACGGTCGAGAGCAGCGCCAACCAGGACAGCCCGCTGATGCACGGCAATACGCCCATCCTGGGGCTGGACGTCTGGGAGCATGCCTATTACCTGAAGTACCAGAACCGCAGGCCGGAATACATCGCGGCCTTCTACAATGTCGTCAACTGGCCTGAAGTGGCGCGCCGCTACGCCGCGGCGCAGCGCTGAACGCGACTCTCTGAAGGAGGGCAGCGCCGTATGAATACCTTCAGCCGCCATCGTGTGCGGCCCGCCGCCACCAGCATCAGCGTCTGGACGCTGGCCGTGCTGGTTTCCTGCCTGGCCCTGCACCAGTTGTGGGCGTACCTGGACGTGCGCGCGCCGCACGTGGCCGACGCCCTGCTGGGCGGGCTGGTGGCGGCCGCCGCGACGGCGCTGGGCACCGTGCCCATCCTGTTCGCCCGCAGCATCCCGCAGAAACTGCAGGACAGCATGTTCGGCTTCGGCGCCGGCGTGATGCTGGCGGCCAGCGCCTTCTCGCTGGTGGCGCCCGGCATCGCCGCGGCGCGCGGGCTGGGCTACGGCCCCTGGGGGGCGGGGCTTACGGTGGCGGGCGCCGTGCTGCTGGGGGCCGCGGTGCTGCTGCTCATGGACCGCACGCTGCCGCACGAGCATTTCATCAAGGGACGCGAAGGCATCGAGGCGCACCGGCTGCGCCGCACCTGGCTGTTCGTGTTCGCCATCACGCTGCACAACCTGCCCGAGGGCCTGGCCATCGGCGTGGGCTACGCCGGCAACGATCCCTTGCGCGGCACCGCGCTGGCCACCGGCATCGCGATCCAGGACATCCCCGAGGGGCTGGTGGTCGCCGTGGCGCTGCTGGCCGCGGGCTATCCGCGGGCCTTCGCGGCGGCGCTGGGCATGCTGTCGGGCATGGTCGAGCCCCTGGGCGCGGTGCTGGGCGCGGCCGTGGTCGGCTGGTCGGCGCCGATGCTGCCCTGGGGCCTGGGCTTCGCCGCCGGCGCCATGCTGTTCGTCATCAGCCACGAGATCATCCCCGAGTCGCACCGCAAGGGACACGAGGTCTACGCCACCTGCGGGCTGATGCTGGGCTTCGTGCTGATGATGCTGCTGGATACCGCGTTGGGCTAGCACGGGCCGCGGTTCCCATTCCCTGCCGATGGCTTTCGTTGTATGCTTTCGCCGCTGTCACGCATGTTGCGGGAGAGAGCGGCCTGTCCATCCGGCCGCCGCCGAAGGCGCAATTCGCCCGGAATCGCTCAGGTAACCCATACCGCCCATGCTTGCCCCGTCCCGGTTTATCACCGCGTGGACACGGCAAAACAGTACTCTGGAGAGACCTGGCGCCGCCCCTGAAACAAGGGACATGTCGAGCAGCCCAGGCGCCGAAGGTGCAAACCCGCCTAGCGGGGCAACTCTCAGGCAAAAGGACAGAGGGGCGGAAGATTCAGCCGTAGTGCAGGGCGCAGCCCGCCTGGCGCCACCGGCATTCCGTAACCCTGGCAACCAAGCCGCCCCGGAGTTTCCGCGCATGTCCGCAACCCTCAAACGCACCCCGCTAGCCGAAGAACACGTCGCCGCCGGCGCCCGAATGGTCGATTTCGGCGGCTGGGACATGCCGCTGGCCTACGGCTCGCAACTGGAAGAGCACCACGCCGTGCGCCAGGACGCGGGCATGTTCGACGTCTCGCACATGCTGAACGTGGACATCGCCGGCCCGGACGCGTTCGCCTTCCTGCAGCGCCTGGTCGCCAACGACGTGGCCAAGCTGACCGTGCCCGGCAAGGCGCTGTACAGCTGCATGCTGAACCCGCAGGGCGGCGTGATCGACGATCTCATCATCTATTTCTTCGCCGCCGACGAATGGCGTGTGGTGGTCAACGCCGGCACCGCCGACAAGGACATCGCCTGGATGCAGCGCGTCAAGCAGGCCGGCGGTTTCGACGTGGCCATCACGGCCCGCCGCGACCTCGCCATGGTGGCCGTGCAGGGCCCCAACGCCCGCGCCAAGGTGTGGGCCGCGCGCCCGGCCTGGCAGGCCGCCACCGAGCCGCTGACCCCGTTCGTGGCCGCCGTGGTCGGCGACGACACGCTGGTGGCCCGCACCGGCTACACCGGCGAGGACGGCTTCGAAATCGTGCTGCCCGCCACCGAAGTGGTGCAGCTGTGGCGCGACCTGGCCGCCCAGGGCGTGCGTCCCTGCGGCCTGGGCGCGCGCGATACGCTGCGCCTGGAAGCCGGCATGAACCTCTACGGCCAGGACATGGACGAACTGATCCAGCCGAACCAGGCCGGCCTGACCTGGACGGTGTCGCTGAAGGACGCCGAGCGCCGCTTCATCGGCCGCGAGGCGCTGGAACAGTTCGCCACCCCGGCCGCCTTCCTCGGCCTGAAGCTGCAGGAACGCGGCGTCATGCGCGCGCACATGGCCGTGCGCACCAAGGACGGCATGGGCGAGCTGACCAGCGGCACCATGTCGCCCACGCTGGGCGTGTCCATCGGTTTCGCCCGCCTGCCGCAGAGCGTCAAGCCCGGCGACACGGTCGAGGTCGACATCCGCGGCAAATGGGTGCCCGCCCTGGCCTGCAAATTGCCCTTCGTGCGTAACGGCAAGGCCGTCGAACACTCGTAAACTCGAAGCTTCGCGCGGGACGCCATGGCCGCCCGCGCGAGGCGCGCAACACCATTCATCTACCCGTATTCCCAGGAGCTCCCATGAGTCTGCCCACCGATCGCAAGTACACCGAGTCCCATGAATGGGTCAAAGCCGAGGGCGACGTGTTCGTCGTCGGCATCACCGATACCGCCCAGGACCAGCTGGGCGACCTGGTTTTCGTCGGCGACGTGAAGGTCGGCGCCCAGCTGAAGGCCGGCGAGACCGCCGGCGTGGTCGAGTCGGTCAAGGCCGCCTCGGACATCTACGCGCCCGTGGCCGGCGAAATCGTCGCGTTCAACGAAGAACTCGAAAACAACCCCAACCTGATCAACGAATCCGCCTTCACCGCCTGGATCTTCAAGATCAAGCCGGTCAACGCCGCCGACGCCGACAAGCTGCTGGACGCCGCCGGCTACGAAGCCGTCGCCAACGGCTAAGCCGGTTCTAGCGCGGGCGGTCCGTCCGCCCGCGCAAGCCGCCATCGCGTCCGTCCCCGCCATCCCGAGATCTCCCCCCATGTCGCGCGCCCTAGACACCCATACCGACTTCATTCCCCGCCACATCGGCCCTTCCGACGCCGACCAGGCCGCCATGCTCGCCGTCATCGGCAGCCCCAGCCTGGACGCTCTGATCGACGAAGTCGTGCCGCCCAAGATCCGCAGCCAGGCCCCGCTGGCGCTGCCGCAGTCGCGCAGCGAAACCGACGTGCTGGCCGAGCTCAAGCAGATCGCCGGCCGCAACCAGGTCTACCGCAGCTACATCGGCCAGGGGTACTACGGCACCCACACGCCCAACGTGGTGCTGCGCAACATCCTAGAGAATCCCGCCTGGTACACGGCCTACACGCCGTACCAGCCCGAAATCTCGCAGGGCCGCCTCGAGGCCCTGCTGAACTACCAGACCATGGTCGCCGACCTGACCGGGCTGGACATCTCCAACGCCTCGCTGCTGGACGAAGGCACGGCCGCGGCCGAAGCCATGACGCTGGCGCGCCGCAGCGCCAAGTCCAAGAGCCAGGTGTTCTTCGTCTCGCGCCATGTGCACCCCCAGACCCTCGAAGTCGTGCGCACGCGCGCCGAGGGCCTGGACATCGAACTGGCCGTGGGCGACGAGGCCGAAGGCCTGCCCGAGTGCTTCGGCGTGCTGCTGCAGTACCCGCACAGCACCGGCTCGGTGGCCGACTACCGCAAGCTGGCCGAGGCCGCGCACGCGCAGGGCGCGATCGTGGCCGTGGCCACCGACCTGCTGGCGCTGGCCCTGCTGGCCGCGCCGGGCGAGTGGGGCGCGGACATCGCCATCGGTTCGGCCCAGCGCTTCGGCGTGCCGTTCGGCTTCGGCGGCCCGCATGCCGGCTTCATGGCCTGCAAGGACGCCTTCAAGCGCAACATGGCCGGTCGCCTGGTCGGCGTGTCCAAGGACGCGCAGGGCAACCCGGCGATGCGCCTGGCGCTGCAGACGCGCGAACAGCACATCCGCCGCGAGAAAGCCACTTCCAACATCTGCACCGCGCAGGTGCTGCTGGCCGTGATGGCCGGCATGTACGCCGTCTGGCACGGCCCGGCCGGCATCCGCCGCATCGCCGAGCGCGTGCAGCGCAGCACCGCCATTCTGCGCGCCGAGCTCGTCAAGCTGGGCGTGAAGGTCGCCAACGACACCTTCTTCGACACGCTGCTGCTCGAAACCGGCGCGGCCACGCCCGCCATCGTGACGGCGGCCGACTGCGCCCGCATCAACCTGCGCCGCGTCGACGGCGCGCGCCTGGCCGTGTCGCTGGATGAAACCGTGACCGCCGCCGACCTGCAGGCGCTGGTCAACGTCTTCGCCGCCGGCCTGCAGCGCGACGACGTCGAACTCGACCTCGACGCGCTGGACGCGGCCGCCGCCGGCGGCATCCCGGCCGGCCTGGCGCGCGAAAGCGCGATCCTGGCGCATCCGGTGTTCTCCAGCGTGCAGTCCGAGACCGACATGCTGCGCTATCTGCGCAAGCTGGCCGACAAGGACCTGGCCCTGGACCGCACCATGATCCCGCTGGGTTCGTGCACCATGAAGCTCAACGCCACGGCCGAGATGATCCCCATCACCTGGCCCGAATTCGCGCTGATCCATCCGTTCGCGCCCGCCGAGCAGAGCAAGGGTTACGTCGACCTGATCGACCGCCTGTCGGCCGCGCTGTGCGAAATCACCGGCTACGACAACATCAGCCTGCAGCCGAACTCCGGCGCGCAGGGCGAATACGCCGGCCTGCTGGCGATCCGCGGCTACCACCAGGCCAACGGCCAGCACCAGCGCAACATCTGCCTGATCCCTGCCTCGGCGCACGGCACCAACCCCGCCTCGGCCCAGCTGGCCGGCATGGACGTGGTGGTGGTGGCCTCGGACGCCAACGGCAACGTGGACCTGGCCGACCTGCGCGCCAAGATCGCCCAGGTGGGCGACAAGCTGGCCGCGCTGATGATCACCTATCCGTCGACCCACGGCGTGTTCGAGGAAGCCGTCACCGAAATCTGCGACCTGGTGCACCAGGCCGGCGGCCAGGTCTACCTGGACGGCGCCAACATGAACGCCATGGTCGGCGTGGCCAAGCCGGGCAAGTTCGGTTCCGACGTGTCGCACCTGAACCTGCACAAGACCTTCTGCATCCCGCACGGCGGCGGCGGCCCGGGCGTGGGTCCGGTGGCGGTGCGCGCGCACCTGGCGCCGTACCTGCCGGGCGTGGTCAACGAGCAGGGCAAGCTGTCGGGCGACGCCAAGGTCGGCCCGGTCTCGGCCGCGCCCTTCGGCTCGGCCGGCATCCTGCCCATCCCCTACGTGTACATCGCACTGATGGGCGCCGACGGCCTGCGCCGCGCCACCGAAGTGGCCATCCTGAACGCCAACTACATCGCCACGCGCCTGCGCGACCACTACCCGGTGCTGTACGCGGGCCGCGACGGCCGCGTCGCGCACGAGTGCATCCTGGACGTGCGTCCGCTCAAGGAAACCAGCGGCATCAGCGCCGAGGACATCGCCAAGCGCCTGATGGACTACGGCTTCCATGCGCCGACCATGAGCTTCCCGGTCGCCGGCACGCTGATGGTCGAGCCG
>Ga0182742_1002513_pt1 | contig 20113 bp, 19 predicted proteins | sample eDN5th37CBELigMG_FD_128880 | JGI IMG/M metagenome (GOLD analysis project Ga0182742, IMG submission 128880) | Enriched Miracle-Growth compost microbial communities from Emeryville, California, USA - eDNA 5th pass 37_C BE-Lig MG (version 2)... ... | reverse complement strand
GACGTCGCCAATGCCTCGTTCGAGCCCTATATCCGCCGGGGGCGCCTCACCTCCGCGGAAAGCCGGACGATGCCCTACAACTGGAACGCCAACGAGGACGGTTCGCCGCGGCTCGTGCCGCGCCAATACGTTCCCGACGAGGATTGGGAGCGCCAGGGACGCCGCCTGATGCATGTCTATCCGGCGACGAACGGCCCGCACAATCCCAATGTCGGGCACTCCGTCTCGATGGCGAAGTTCATTCCCTACAACATCGCCTCGAACAATCACGACCGGCTGGAAGAAGGCATGACCTTCGTCCTGCATTCGCAATGGCTGGAACCGCTCACCGCCGGCAGCAATGTCGGCAATTGCTACCTCGTGACCGAGGACGGTTGCGAGAACCTCAGTTGCAACACCCCCCTGGCGCCGCATCGCGTCCGGGTCTGAACCACAAGAAAACCAAACTATCGAAGAACCGATAGAGGAGAACGAACATGCCGAAATTTTCCCTTTTCGCCGGTGCCCTCGCGCTGGCGCTCGCAGCAAGCGCGGCCGTTCCTGCGGTCGCGGAGGACAAGGTGACCCTTGTCGTCGCCAATTCGCAATGGCTCGACGCTCTGCGCGGCGATGCATTGTGGAAGGCCGTCAAGGTCTATGAACAACGCGCACCCAATGTCGAATTGAAGTCGCTCGGCGTTCCGTCCAAGGACTACGGCGACCGGATGATCACCGAGTTCGGCGCGGGGCAGGGACCCGACATCGCGATCATTCAGGACGAAGTTTTCTACGCGCTCGCCGATGCGGGTCTGCTGGTCGATATCGGTGCGGCGGCCGAAGGCGTCACGATGAATGTGACGAAGGACAACGGCATCGTCGACGGCGTGACATACGGCATTCCGTGGCAGCGCGCGGCCTATGCGCTCATCTACAACAATGCGCTGGTGGAACAGGCCGGCGCCAAGGTGCCGAAGACCGTCGACGAATTGATCGATGACGCGCACCTCGTCCAGGAAAAGACCGGCGCGATCGGCTTTACCGCCCGTCACCAGCTCAACGACTTCACCACCTATTACAAGGATTTCCAGAACTGGGCCTATGGCTATGGCGCAAGCTGGGTGAACGACGCGGGCAAGCTGACCATCAACACGCCCGAGGCCGTTGAAGCGGTGACGGCCTTCAAGAAGATGTACGACGCCAAAATCATCCCGACGGGCGACGATTTCCCAACCCAGCGCACCCGCTTCAAGGAAGCCGGCGTCGGCTACAGCATCGACAATTCCGGCGGCACCCTGAACATTGCGTCCGGCAGCAAGCTCAAGTCCGGGGAACTCGGCGCCGCGCCGCTTCCCTTCGCCAATCCCGGCGCACACCAGCAGATCTATGTTGTCGTCAACGCCAACAGCGATCACCAGGAGGAGGCCATCGGCTTTGTCAAATGGCTGGTGAGCCCCGAAGGTCAGACCGAGTTGCGCAAGGCTTCCGGCCCCGACATGCTGGCGACCGACGTGCCGCTGCTCGATGAATTCGTAGCCGCCAATCCCTGGGCTCCGGTCTTCGCCGACCTCGCTGCGAAATCGCGGCCCCTGCTCATTCCCGGCCACGAGGTCGAGACGACGCAGATCATGCGTCCCGTCATGGAAGCGGTGGAAGAGGTTCTGATCAAGAACGCCGATCCGGCCGCGGCGCTCGCCAAGGCCCAGGAAAACGTCGACCGCATGTTCTGATGTGAGGCCCGATATCGAGGGATGACCATGTCCAACCACACCCTGCCGGAGCGGCTCGCCGCCGTTCCGGTCCATGCCGGGCGAAAGCCGGATGCGCGGCGGCGATGGAAGGGCCTTCTGCCCTATGCCTTCATCGTGCCGCCGGCGCTCTATCTCCTCGTCTTCATGTTCTGGCCGCTGGGCAGGCAGATCTATCTCAGCCTCACCCGCACCCGGCTGGCGACCCCCAACCGCAGCACCTTCATCGGGCTCGGCAACTACGAACGCCTGTTCGACAACCCGGATTTCTACACGACGCTGAAGATCACGCTGATCTATTCTGTCCTCGCGGTGGTGATCGGGGTCGCGGTGGGCATGGTGGCGGCGCTGGCGCTCAACCGGCCGTTCCCGGGCCGCACGCTGGTGCGTGGCATCCTCCTGTTCGGCTGGGCCGTGCCCAATGTCGCCGCCGCCCTCGTCTGGCTGTGGATCTTCAACGAGCGCTCCGGCATCCTCAACACCGTCGTCACCGGCCTCGGGCTCGAACGGGTGTCGTGGCTGACGAGCACGGAAATGGCGCTGCCCTCCATCCTGCTCGTCACGGTCTGGCAGGTGGCGCCCTTCGTCATGCTGGTGATGCTGGCCGCGCTGCAATCCGTTCCCGAAGAGGTGAAGGAGGCGGCGCTGGTGGACGGGGCCGACCGGCTCAGCGTCTTCAAGGCGGTGACCCTGCCGCACGTGCTGCCGACCCTCCAGCTCGTCTCGCTGCTCGTCATGGTGTGGTCGATCCGGCGCTTCGACATCATCTACCTGCTCACCGGCGGCGGCCCCATCGGCTCCACCAGTACGCTCATCGTCAAGCTGCGCCAGGTCGCCTTCGAGAACCACGATCTCGGCCTTGCCAGCGCCTATGGCGTCGTCGGGCTCGTCCTTGCCATGTCCGTCGCCGCGATCCACGCCCTCTACAACCGCCGCCGGCAAACGTGAGGCCATCATGAGACGTTTTTCCAAAGTGACGACACGGCTGCTGCGCGGTCTTCTCGTGCTGGCGCTCGTCGTCTTCGGCGGCTTTCCGATCTACTGGATGGCCGTCACCGCCCTGTCGCTGAACTCCGAGCTCTACAGCACCGGTCAGGTGCCGTGGCCGCAGCTCTCCAACCTTCCGGCCATGGTCGCCGACCTTGCCGGCCTGCCGCTGATCCGCTGGCTGGTCAATACCGGCATCATCGCCGTCGGCACCACGGTGCTGAGCCTCGTGCTGGGGGCGCTCGCCGGCTACGCGCTCAGCCGTTTCCGCTTCCACGGCAAGGGCGTCATCGGCTTTTTGATGTTCATGACGCAGGTCGTGCCCGAGGCGCTGATCCTCGTGCCGCTCTATGCCATGTTCATCACCTTCGGCCTGCTCAACAGCCTGCTCGGCCTGGTGCTCGCCAATGTCGGCTTCTCGCTTCCGGTCACGGCCTTCATCATCAAGAGCGCCATCGACGCGGTGCCCTACGAGATCGAGGAATCGGCCATCGTCGACAATTGCCCGCGCATCAGCGTGCTGACGATGATCATCCTGCCGACCATCGCCCCGTCGCTGGCCGCCGCCGCGGTGATCTCCTTCTTCGCCGGCTGGAACGAATATCTCTTCGCCGCCACCTTCCTGATGGACACCAGCCTCTGGCCGGCCAGCGTGGGCCTTGCCTCCTTCATCGGCCAGTACGAGACGCCGCTTTCGGCGGTCATGTCGGCGGCGCTGATCTTCAGCATCCCAGCCATCGCCTTCTTCCTCCTGATCCAGAACAAGATCGTCGCGGGCATCACCGCCGGCGCAGTCAAGGGATAGACCCATGCCCAACATAGCCATGAAAGGCGTCAGCAAGAATTTCGGCGACGTCGCCGTCATCCCGCACTTCGACGCCTCCATCGACGACGGCGAGTTCCTCGTCCTTCTCGGCCCGTCCGGCTGCGGCAAGTCCACGCTGCTGCGCATGATCGCCGGCCTCACGGAGATCAGCGACGGCACGCTCAGCTTCGACGGCCGGGCGGTGAACGACTGGGCGCCGAGCCAGCGCGGCATCGCCTTCGTCTTCCAGTCCTATGCGCTCTATCCGCACATGACCGTGCGCGAGAACATCGCCTTCCCGCTGCTGATGGATGCCTTCCGCAAATGGCACCACATCCCGCTGGTCAGCAGCTTCATGCGCTGGAAGCTGATGCGGCGGCCCGATATCGTGGCGCGCACCGAGCAGATCGCCGAACAGCTCGAACTGACCGCGCTGATGGACCGCCGCCCGGCGCGGCTTTCCGGCGGCCAGCGCCAGCGCGTCGCGCTCGCCCGCTCGCTGGTGCGCGATCCTTCCCTCTACCTGCTCGACGAGCCGCTTTCCAACCTCGACGCCAAGCTGCGCACGCAGATGCGCTCGGAAATCTCGGCCCTGCACCAGCGCGTGCGCAAGACCTTCATCTACGTCACGCACGACCAGGTCGAGGCGATGACCATGGCGACGAAGATCATCGTCATGAACCAGGGCGTGATCCAGCAGGTCGGCACGCCCGACGAGATCTACGAGCGGCCGGCCAATACGTTCGTCGCCCGCTTCGTCGGCGCCCCTCCGATGAACCTTTTGACCGTGCGGCAGAAGGCCGGCGAGCTGACGCTTTACGATGCCGTGCGGTGGACGCATCCGGGCAGTCTGCCCGAGGGCGACGAACTGGTCCTCGGCCTTCGCCCGGAACGGCTGCGCCTGCAGCCGGACGGCGAGCCCGGCATTCCCGTCGAGGTGGCCTTGGTGGAGAAGCTCGGGGCCGAGGTCATCGTCGGCTGCCGCGTGCGCGTGCCGGGCGAGACGCGCCGGGAGGACCTCATGCGGCAGGACCTGATCTTCGTCCGCATTTCGGGCAATCCGCACCTGACCGTCGGCAGCACGGCGACGCTCGGCTACGACGCGGACGGGGTGACCTGGTTCTCCGCGCGCACGGGCGAGGCGATCGTGCCGGCCACCCGCCCGGCCGTCGTCCATTGATCGGAGGAAAGAGATGATCGATTTTCACGTTTCCGCGACGGGCCACAGCCTGAACTACCTGCCGGAATATATCGCGGTGCGGCAGGGCTTCTTCGAGGAGGAGGGCCTTCGCGTCACCGCCAGCGTGCCCAAGCCTTGGGACCTCGTCCTGGAGGCGCTGCGGCGCGGCACGGCCGAGGCCGCGCTTGGCGGCATCTGGGTTCCGTCGATGTATTTCGGCCGCAGCACGCGGTTCACCCCCTTCGCGCAGGTCGCCGCCCGCGCCCCGCTCGCCATCGTCGGGCGGGAGCGCGCGGAGGATTTCTCCTGGGAGGGGCTGAAGGGCAAAGTCGTGCTGATGAAGGGAAGCAACGGCGCCAGCGTCGGCCTCTTCCTGAAGCTGTGCCTCGGCGAGCAGGGCGTCGACCCGCAGGACCTCGGCTTCATCCAGGACCTTGACGGGGCGATGCTGGCCGAGCTGTTCGAGGGCGGCATGGGCGACTATCTCGTCATCGACTATCCCGGCGCGCTGAAGATGGAGGCCGAGGGACGCGGGCGGATCGTCCAGGCCCTGGCAGTCACCGGCGGCAACGTGCCGTGGAGCGTCTACTACGCGATGGACGAGAGCGATCCGGCGCGCCAGGAGGTCCAGACGCGGTTCTCCCGCGCGCTGGAGCGCGGCATGGCGTGGATCCGGGCGCGCGATCCCGAGGACTATGCGGCTTACCTCGGCGAGACGTTCCCGAACCTGCCGCTCGGGATCCTGCTCACCGCCGCGCGGACCTATATCGCCCATGGCATGTGGACGACGCCGCGCATCGACCGGCAGGCCTATGACCGTTGGCAGCAGGGCATAACGGCGGGCCACCTCACCGCCGCGCCGATCCCCTACGAGCGCCTGATCGACCCGCTCCCGACCCGCCAGTGGCAGGAAACCTAGAGTTTGTCAGGGAAAAGTGGAATCCGGTTTTCCCGAAAAGACAAACGAAAACAAAAGAATCCACGCGTTCACGCGCGGCCGTTGCCCGGCTCGGTGTTGCGCTTGGGGGTCGCCACGTCGTCGAACAGCTCGACGAAGCGGTCGATCCGGCGGAAGCGCTCGACGCTGGCTTCGCCCAGCCGGGCCGCCACCGTCCAGGACAGGTAGTCGACGATGGTCGCGGCCGCGGTGAAGGAATTGAACGGCGCGAGCGAATGGCACCGGCAGCGGATCACATGGTCCGCTGCCTTTGCGCTGTCGGAGGCGCTGATATCGGTAATCAGCGTCACGACGGCGCCGCCGGCGCGAAGCTCGTTCAGGAGCAGCGGCAGCTTGCGCGGGCGGCGGCGGAAGGCGAAGCAGATCACCAGATCGCCGGCCCGGATGCCCGACATCTCATGGGCCATCGACGTGCCCGTGGCCGGCAGCACGCGCACGTCGTTCTTGATGAGGCCGAAATAGTGCGCGGCGTAATGCGCAAGGCCGAAGCCGTTGCGCATCCCCATGACGAAGATCCGTTCCGCTTGGATGCAGGCCGAGCAGATCGCCTCCAGCGCTTTCGGCGGAATGCTGTCGGCCGTCGCGCGAATATTGTCGATATTGGTCTGCACGACCGTTGCCAGCGAGGGACCCTCCGCCGGGTGCGGCGCCGAGTCGATGGCTCCGCCCTGGGGCGAGCCCCAATGCGCCGCTTCCCGGATCTGCCGCTTGGCGGCTGGATAGGAGGAATAGCCGAGCGTGCGGATCAGCCGCGCCGCCGTCGCCGTCGAGACGCCCGCCTTTCGCGCGAGCTCCCCGGCAGTATAGAGGCCAAGGTCCATCTGGTGCTCCAGCATGACGTCGGCCAAGCTCCGCTCGGATGGGGAAAGCGTCGCATAGGCTGCATAGATGCGCGCCTCGAGCGATTTTGCCGGTGGGGATTCCTGCATATTTCCGTGCCCGCCCGGAGACGATGCCGGGCCCTTCTCCTGAGCGTTCTTGCACGTCTATGCTATGTTTGAACACGAGCCGGCCTGCAACCCCTCGTCTCCGTTTGCGTCGACGAAGGCGCATACTGGCACGCCGCTTCCTTCGGCACGGCCCGTCGGAGGAATTTCGAACGGACCATGTGTTCAGGGCGCTGTGGACATCTGTTTCAGCGGCCCGCGCCGGCTTGGATGGGCAGCCGCCTATGCAAGCGGCTACCCATCGCGGTTGCTTGACCGATCAAGTCTCTTTGATGCCGGCAATCGCCGTGATTTCGATCAGGCGGCGGGGATCGCCGAGATCGGCGACGCCGATCGTGGCGCGGGCCGGCAGGTCTTCATCGTCGAGCCATTCGAGCCAGACGGTGTTCATCTGCTCTTTCTTCGACATATCGGTTATGTAGATGCGGGCCTGCAGCAGGTGCTTCTTGTCGGAGCCGCATTCGGCGAGCAGGGCATCGAGCTTGGCGCAGACTTCGCGGGTCTGGCCTTCCATGTCCTGATCGATATTGTTGGCGGCATGGCCGCCGATGAAGAGCAGCCCGTTGCTTTCGACGGCACCGTGCATGATACGGGCTTTCCTGTGTCGCTTGATCATTGTGTCTCACCTTTCAGACAAGAGGCGGCCGCCCGGATGCCCGTGAGGGCATCCGGGCGGCCGGTTCGGTTTGGGTTTGGTTAGTTGCGGGCCTGCGGCGCGTAGGCGTCGACCGGCAGTTCCGGCGTCTTGCCGAGCACGATGTCGCTCAGCAGCTTTCCGGCATAGGGGCCGATCGAGATGCCGCCGGCGCCAAGGCCGTTTGCGACGCTCAGACCCTCGAGACCGGGAACGCGCCCGAAGATCGGCTTGACCGAAGGGCCGGCCGGGCGGAAGCCGATGCGGGTCTCGATGATTTCGGCCGATGCTAGGCCCGGTGCGATCTCGAGACCAGCCTGCAGCACCTCGGCCTGGCCCGCGGCGGTGACGCGGTAATCGAAGCCGGAATCGGTCTCGCGCGTGGCGCCGACGACGACGCGGCTGTCGTCGAAGGCCAGCATATAGTGGCTTGTCATCGGCAGGAGCACCGGCCAATGGGCCGTTTCGACTCCGGCGAGGCGCAGGTGGATGATCTGGCCCTTCTGCGGCTTGACCGGATGGGCAAGGCCGAGCGGCTCCAGAATCTGCGAGGCCCAGGCGCCGCCGGCGACGATGATCTCGTCCGCCTCCAGCACGTCACCCTTGCCATTGCGGCAGCACACGCGGCCGCCCACCCTTTCCAGTGTCACGAAGTCGTTGTGATAGTGGGCGCCGTGGGCGACGGCGGAGCGAACCATCGCTGCGGAGAGGATGCGTGCATCGACGCGGGCGCCGCCCGGAATGAAATAGGCCTGCACATCCTCGCGCAGCACCGGGAACTTGGCGCGGGCTTCCGCGGCGGTGAGGAAACGCACGTCGCCGGCTTCCGGCGCATCCACGGCGCGGCGGGAGATCCGCTCGCCGGCGGCCTTCAGGTCGTCGGCATTGGTCGAGGTCACCAGCGCGCCGACCTTGCGGTAGCCGAGATCGGTTTCGCCGACCGAGGTGAGGTAGGCGATCAGTTCGTCATAATAGCGGGCGCCGGCGGCATACATCGCATACCACTCGGGGTCTTCGATCTGCGTTGCCCAAGGGCAGACGATGCCGGCGCCGGCGAGCGTCGCCTTGCCGGGATGCACGTGATCGAAAATGGTGACATCGGCGCCGTTCTGGGCCAGATGATAGGCGGCGCTCGCGCCAAACATGCCGCCGCCAATGACTATTGCTCGCATTCGGTCTTCCTCACTCGTGGGCTCAAGGCGGCGGACGTGCGGCCGCCGCCCGATTGCATCGGGTATCTTACTCGACCGTGACACCGGACATGCGGGAGGTGCCGAAGATCGCCGGCACGAAACCCTTGACTTTTTTCGACACGGCCATCAGCTGGTCGGAGCTGCCGAACATGACCGCCGGCACGTCGTCGTAGAGAACGTGCTGGGCCTTTTCGTAAAGCTCGGTGCGCTTGGCCTTGTCGGTGATCGCGCCGGCTTGCTGCATCAGCGCGTTGAAATCCTTGTTGCACCAGGCGCCGATATTCGAAGGGCTCGGCTTGCCTTCGGAATTGCAGCTGAAATAGTTGTTCGGGATCTGGCTCGGATCGGGGAAATCGTAAATGCCGCCGAACATGCCCACTTCCGGCTCGTGCTCGCGCGAGCGCTGGATATATTCCGCCCATTCATAACTGACGATTTCGGCCTTGACGCCGATCGCCGCCCAGTCCGCCTGGATCATCTCGGCGGCACGGCGGCCGTTCGGCATATAGGGGCGCGAGACCGGCACGGCCCAGATCTTGGTTTCGAAACCGTCGGGATACCCGGCTTCAGCCAGAAGCGCCTTGGCCTTTACCGGATCGTGGGCGTAAGGCTTCAGGTCCGAGGCCGTGCCCCAGAGCTCCGGCGGGACGAGCGCGCCGGTCTCATGACCCATGCCGTTGAACACGACATCGACCAGCGGCTTCATATCGATGGCCTGGGCGAGCGCCTGGCGCACGCGGATATCCTTGAACTTGTCCATTTCGAAATTGAAGGTGATGAAGCCCGTCGAGGGGATTTTCACATGCACGAGATCGAGGTTTTCGCTTTTCTCGATGATCGGCGCATCGGCGAGATTGGGGAAATAGGCGATCTGGCATTCGCCCGCCAGCGCCCGCTGCACGCGTGTGGAGGCGTCCGGGCTGATCGCCATGACGATCGCGTCGACCATCGGCGTGCGTTCGGCGATGTGTTGTTCGGCACCCCAGGTTTGCGGGAAGGGCACGAGGCGGACGATCGAATCCGTCTGATAGGCCTGCAGCTGGAACGGGCCGGTTCCGACCGGGTTGCGGTCGAAGAGTTCCGGCGTGCCCGCCTTCAGGAGCTGGTCGGCATATTCGGCCGAGGTGATCATCAGCGAGCCGTGCGACATGATGCCGAGAAAGGGTGCCAACGGCTCCTTCAGCACGAAGGCCACGGTGTCGTCGTCGACCTTCTCGACCTTCGACAGGGCATCGGCAAGCTTGGTGTTGAAGGTGATGTAGCTGCCGCCGTTGACCTTGGCATAGGGATGGTCGGGCTTCATCATGCGATCATAGGTGAAGACGACGTCGTCGGCGTTGAATTCGCGGGTCGGGGTGAAATCCGCTGTAGCCTGCCATTTGACGCCCTTGCGCAGGTGGAATGTGTAGGTACGGCCGTCTTCGGAAATATCCCAGCTTTCGGCGAGCGACGGCACGATATCGGCGCCGCCCTGCTTCACCGAGATGAGGCCGTCATAGATCTGCTCCAGCACCGTCGCCGTCGTGCCGCTGCTCGTCAGCTGCGGATTGAAAATCTCCGGCGAACCTTCGATGCAGACCGTCAGCGGCGCAGCCATCGCGGTCGATGCGGCAAGGCTGGACAACAATGCAGCCAGAATGAGTGATCGCTTCATGTTTCGCATCCTCCAATGCTTCAGGAACCGGCGCCGTCGTGATGGGATGACATCCGCCAGCGGCGTCCCGATCTCCATCCGGGCCTTATAGGGCTGCGAAACAAAATGATTGTCAAATATCAAATGGGAGCACTATTATAACAAAAACTCATGGAGTGTCGGCATGAACATTCGTCAGCTCGAAGCTTTCCATGCTGTCATGGAGACGGGTTCGGCGACACGCGCGGCTGACAGGCTCGGCATTACCCAACCGGCAATTTCGAAGCTTTTGAAGGCCTTGAAGGAGGATTGCGGCTTCCTGCTGTTCCAGCGTCGGGGCGGCCAGTTGGCGCCGACGCGGGAGGCGCAGGCGCTGGCGGCGGAGGTTTCCAAGCTTTTCAGCGGCGCCAAGCGGATCAAGGAAGTGGCCCGCGCCATCCGCGAGCATGAATGGGGCGAAATCAGCATCGCGGCGCCACCAGCCTTTTCCATCCGGTTCCTGCCGCTCATCCTGGCCCGCAACATCAACCGCCTCGATCTGCGCATTCAGGTGCTGTCGCGGACCTCGCCGCAGATCATCGATCTGGTTGCCACCCAGCAGGTCGATCTCGGCCTCTCGACCATTCCGGTCGAGCACCCGGATGTTTCGAGCCGGCACCTGATGACATTTCCGCTGGTCTGCATGCTGCCGGCGGGGCATCCGCTGGCGAAGAAAGAGACGCTGCATATCAGCGATATCCGCTCGGAAGCCTTCATCTCGCTGCCCTCCAGCGACTGTTCGTTCACACGGGCGGAGCGGGTGTTTCAAATCCATAGCACGCCGACCAAGGGCCGGATCGAAGTGCCTTTTTCGGAAACCGCCGCAATGCTGGTTGCGCAAGGGGTGGGGGTGACGATCGTTCCGCCCTTCGTTGGTTTCGAAATCGATGAGACGCGGATCGTGCGGCGACTGATCGAGCCCGTCGAGGAAGTCGATCTCTGGCTACTGACGGCCAAGCAGCGGCAATCACCGCTGGTCGTGGAGCTTCTGGCGGACATGCTGGCGGCGCTGTTCCTGCGTCTCGGCAAGACGCCGATGCCGTCGATGCCGCTTGAGATCGGCGATCTCCTGGCATCCAGGGTGGATTGAGCTAGACCCGATTGGCTTCCTGAAACTGGGCAAGCAGGGCTTCATGGTAATTCCAGAAACCGGCGATGAAGCGTTCGGCCAGCTGGTTGTCCGTGCCGTCGCTGCGGCGGATCGCGAGGAAGCCGGCATCGACGAATTCCGAGAAGGGTCGCACCACGACCCCGCGGTTCTGGAAGTCGCTGGCCGAGGAAGGATCGATAATGGTGATGCCGACGCCTTCGGACACCAGGCTGAGCGCGGTGTGGGAAAGCCGCGTTTCGATCGTCGAGGCACGGGGAATGCCGGCGAGGGCGACTTCGACCCGCATGGCGAACAGCGTGCCCGGCTCCAGCGTGATCATGTGCTCGCCTTCGAGATCGGCCGGGCCGATCGTGACATAGGCGGCAAGCCGGTGACCTTCCGGCATGGCGACGACCGCCGGGACCGGGCGGGATTCCGTCAGGAAGCCGGGGCGATCGAGTGGGCCGTCGGCAAAGCCGAGATCGGCCTGACCGGACGCGACCGCCTCGATGACCATCGTCGAGGGAATGCCGCTCAGCGAGACATGGATATTCGGGCGATCCTTGAGAAAGCGGGCGAGATAGCGCGGCATGATGCCGTTGGCGAGGGCCGGCATCACGGCGATGCGCAGCATGCCGGCATTCTGCCGGCCGATCTCCTCCGCAAAGGCCTTGATGCGGTTCAGCCCAACAAAGGCGCGCTCCACCTCTTTCAGCAGCGTCGTGGCCTGAGGTGTCGGGATGAGCTGGTTGCCACGCCGCTCGAACAGTTTGAGCTTCAGGTCGATCTCAAAATCGCGGATCAGCCGGCTCACCGCCGGCTGCGTGACCGCCATCAGCTCTGCCGCAGCGGTCATCTTGCCGGTCAGCATGACCAGCCGGAAGGCTTCGACCTGGCGAAGGTTCATCGGCGTCACCATAATATTTGGTTATTCTCTTACCTGAATTTCGAATTTGACGGTATGGAGGCGCCCCTGTCAAAGTCAAGCCCATAAACGTGCCGGCCAGCGTTGCCGGCATAAGCGACGGGTGGGAGCGTGGGCGCTTATTTCGATCTGATGGGCTTTGCCGAGACGGGCTGGGGCTTCGACATGCTCCGGGCCACGGCCGTCACGCTGGCCGTGGCGCTGTCCGGTTTCGGGTTCGGCGCGATCTTCGGCATGCTCTCGGCCGCCGCCTCTCTGTCGCCGGTTTCTGCACTGCGCCACCTGGCCGACGGCTACACCACGACGCTGCGCGGCATTCCCGATCTGCTGGTCATCTACCTGTTCTATTTCGGTGGCAGCACTGTCGTCACCCAGCTCGGCCATCTGTTCGGCGCCGAAGGCTTCGTCAGCGCACCGGTGTTTCTGACGGGGGCGCTGGCGATCGGTGTCGTTTCCGGCGCTTATCAGGCGGAGGTGTTTCGCGGTGCCGTGCTCGCTTTGTCGCGCGGTGAGATCGAGGCGGCCAAAGCCTATGGTATGGGACCGTTCCTCCGCTTTCGCCGCATCATCCTGCCGCAGGCGGCACGGTTCGCCATACCGGGGCTCGGGAATGTCTGGCAATTGGTGCTGAAGGAATCGGCGCTGATTTCCGTCGTCGGGCTGGTCGAGCTGATGCGACAGGCGCAGATCGGTGCCGGCTCCACACGCAAGCCGTTCACCTTCTTCCTCACGGCCGGGGTGCTTTACCTGCTGATCAGCCTCGTCTCCGGCGCTGCCTTCCGCGCAGCCGAAAGGCGTTCCATGCGCGGCATCCGGAGAGCGTGATGAGCCTCTTCGACGTCTCCTTCTTCGCCGAGAATTTCGTGGCGCTCTGTCGCGGTATTCCGCTGACGTTGCAATTGACCTTGCTGTCGGTAACCTCGGGTGCGGTCCTTGCCGTATTGCTGGCGAGCTTCCGTCTCTCGGGCAACCGGGTGCTCGATGGTTTGGCACGCGGTTACATCTTCGTCTTCCGCGGCACACCGCTCCTCGTGCAGCTTTACATCATCTATTACGGTCTCAGCCAGTTTCCGGAGCTGCGCAAGAGCTTTGCCTGGCCGTTTCTGCGCGAAGCCTATTGGTGCGCCTCGCTGGCGCTCTGTCTCAACACCGCCGCCTACAGCGCCGAGATCATTCGTGGCGGCGTCATTGCCGTGCCGCTCGGCCAGATCGAGGCGGCCAAGGCCTATGGCATGGGCGGCCTCACGCTTCTGCGCCGGATCATCGCGCCACAGGCTTTCCGGCTGATGTTGCCGGCCTATTCGAACGAGTTGATCCTCGTTGTGAAATCGACGGCGCTCGCCTCGACCATCACCATGATGGAAGTCACCGGCATCGCAGCCAAGCTGATCTCTGCCACCTACCGGCCTGTCGAGATCTTCATCGCGGCCGGCACGATCTACCTGCTTCTCAACTTTTTCATAACGCGATTGCTCCGGCTTCTCGAACATCGGCTTTCCCGTGACCAGCGCCCGCAGCTGGCCGCCACCGGAGAACATGCATGACAGCCCACACCAGCATTCCGGCGGTGGAGATCGCGCGTCTGGAAAAAAGCTACGGCTCGCTCAAGGTGCTTCACGATATCTCGCTGAAGGCGGAGCAGGGAGAGGTGATCTCCATCCTCGGTGCGTCCGGCTCCGGCAAATCGACGCTGTTGCGCTGCGTCAACATGCTGGAAGTACCGAATGCCGGCTCCGTTTCCATCTTCGGTGAGGAATACAGGCTCGACCAGCGCCCGGACCGCCCGGCCCGCGTCACCGACCGGCATCAACTGCAAAGGTTGCGCTCGCAGGCAACGATGGTGTTCCAGAGCTTCAATCTCTGGTCCCATCTGACGATCCTCGAAAACCTCATCGAGGCGCCGGTCCACGTCCAGCATCGCAACCGCAAGGCTTGCATCGCCGAGGCGGAAGCGTTGCTGGAGCGCGTCGGCATCGCCGACAAGCGCAATGCCTATCCGTCGCATCTCTCCGGCGGGCAGCAGCAGCGGGCGGCGATCGCCCGCGCGCTCGCCACGCACCCCAAGATCATGCTGTTCGACGAGCCGACCTCCGCGCTCGATCCCGAGCTGGTGGCCGAAGTGTTGAAGGTCATGAAGGACCTCGCCGCCGAAGGGCGCACCATGCTCGTCGTGACCCATGAAATGGGCTTTGCCCGCAACGTCTCCAGCCGCGTCGTCTTCCTGCACAAAGGTTATATCGAAGAGGACGGCACGCCGGCGGAGGTCTTCACCCATCCTCGCAGTGAACGATTCCGGCAGTTCATTTCGAAGCACGCCCATTGAGACCGGAGAATAAACAGAGGTGAACGCAATGAAACTGACCCTTATCCTGTCCGCCGCGGTATTTGCCGTTTCGCTGCAGCCGGCAAACGCCGCCGACAAGCTGCGCATCGCCACCGAAGGCGCCTATGCGCCGTGGAATTTCTCCGGTCCGAACGGCACGCTGGAAGGTTTCGAGATCGATCTCGCCAACGATCTCTGCAAGCGCATGAACAGGGACTGCGAGATCGTCGCCCAGAACTGGGACGGCATCATCCCCTCGCTGACGGCCGGCAAGTATGATGCGATCATGGCCGGCATGAGCATCACGCCGAAGCGCGAGGAAGTCATCGCCTTCTCCAAGCCCTATGCGGCCGCGATCAACTCCTTCGCCGTGCTCGGCGACGGCGATCTTGCCAACCTGCCCATGGCCGGCAAGCCGCTTTCGGTGGATTCGGAGGATGCAAAGCCCGTCCTTGAAGAGATCGCCAAGCTGGTCGAGGGCAGGGCCGTCGGCGTGCAGGGCTCGACCACCGCGTCGTCCTTCATGGAGCAGTATCTCAAGGGTGCGGATACCCGCGAATACAAGACAACGGAAGAGCACAACCTCGATCTTGTCGCCGGCCGTCTCGATGCCGTCGTCGCCAATGCGACGGTGCTGTCTGCCGCGCTCGAAAAGGAAGACATGGCGGGCGTGAAGCTTTCCGGTCCGCTGTTTTCCGGCAAGGTGTTCGGCATGATCGGCATCGGCTTGCGCAAGGAAGATACCGCCCTGAAGGCCGATTTCGACAAGGCGATCGAGGCGGCCCGGGCGGACGGCACGATCAAGACGCTGTCCGAAAAGTGGTTCAAGCTCGACGTCAGCCCGCAGGACTGACGCAAGTCCCGCGTCCACCTGCCCTTGCGGGTGGACGCCATCCCTTCTTTCGATCCCATAGATTGTTCATGCGAATCCTACCTGATCAGGAAATCGTCGTCGTCGGAGGCGGCCTTGTCGGCGCGGCGATCGCCTGGGGGCTCGCGCGCAAGGGATTGCGTCCGCTCGTGCTCGACGGAGAAGATCTGGCGCACCGCGCCTCGCGGGCGAATTTCGCGCTGGTCTGGGTGCAGGGCAAGGGCATGGATGCGCCCCATTATGCCCGCTTGACGATCGCCTCGGCAAAGCTTTGGCCGTCTTTCTCAGAGGAACTGAAGGAGACCTCCGGTATCGATGTCGCACTCCGGCAACGGGGCGGCTTCACCTTCGCGCTGTCGGAAAGCGAGATGGCGATCTGGACGGAGGAGGTCCAATCGGTTGCCGCCGCTCTCGGCGAGGATGCGCCCGAGCATGCGCTGCTCGATCATGCCGGCACCGCGCGCATGGTTCCGGCCATCGGCAAGGACGTCGTCGGCTCCATCTATTCGCCGCTCGATGGCGATGTGAACTCGCTGCGCCTCTTCCGGGCGCTGCATGCCGGCATGATCAATCTCGGTGCGAGCTACCGCGCCCATTGCGATGTCAGCGAAATCCTGCCGAAGGACGGCGGATTTCTGCTGAAAGGCGCCTGGGGCGAGGTCTTTGCCGGCCGGGTGGTGCTTGCGGCAGGAAACGGCAATACGCGGCTTGCGCCGATGGTCGGCCTTTCCGCTCCGACCCTTCAGAGCAAGGGCCAGATACTCGTCACGGAGAAATGTGAACCTTTCTTCTCCTATACTTCCGCCACCCTTCGACAGGCCGATGAAGGCGGCGTGATGATCGGCGACAGCCAGGAGGCGGATACCAGCTCGATAGCCACCAGCCAGGATATCAGCGCCGTGCTCGCCGGTCGTGCGATACGCACCTTTCCGCGGCTTGCTCAAGTGAATGTACTGCGCAGCTGGGCCGGTTTTCGGGTCAAGACACCGGATGGGCTGCCGATCTATGAGGCGTCGCCCACCCATCCCGGTGCCTGTGTCGTCATGTGCCACTCCGGTGTGACATTGGCCGCCAATCACGCGCTGCGGATCGCCGATGCGATCGTCGGGCGGGAAGCGATCTTTGCCGATGGCCTCTTTTCCGGCAGGAGGTTCCATGTTCCGCAGCCTTGAAAGTCCGAAGAGCCGGGTCAGGATCATCGTCGATGGCAACCCTTTCGAGGTGGATGCGATGACAAGCGTCGCCGCCGCCCTGCTCGGCTTGGGCATGACGGCGGTGCGCCGCAGCGTGGTCGGTGACGAACCCCGCGGACCTTATTGCCTGATGGGCATCTGTTTTGAATGCCTGGTCACCATAGATGGTGTGCAGAACCGCCAGGCCTGCATGGTTCCCGTCCGTGACGGCATGGTCGTTTCCTCGCAAAGTGGAGCGCGGATGATGGAGGAGGGCGGCCGATGACATTACAGATGATCCGCAACGCCGAAGACCTCGCTCCACGTTACGATATTGCTGTCGTCGGTTCGGGGCCTGCCGGCATGGCTGCGGCGGCTGAGTGCGCCGGGCTTGGTCTCCGGACCGTCGTCTTCGACGAGAATCCGGAAGCCGGCGGCCAGATCTACCGCGCCATCACCCGAAACACCCGCGCCGCACGTCCCTATCTCGGTGAGGATTACTGGCGCGGTGCCGGTCTCTGGGAAGCGTTCCGCACAACTGCGGCGACCTATGTCCCCGCAGCCGCCGTCTGGAGCCTGGAGCAGCAGGGCGGGGACGCCGAACTGCGCGTCTCCCTCTCCGGCCGCAGCCGTATCGTTCATGCAAGGCGCGTGATCCTTGCGACAGGCGCGACGGAGCGACCGATGCCGGTACGTGGCTGGACGCTGCCTGGCGTCATGTCCGTCGGCGCTGCGCAGATCGCGCTCAAATCCGCAGGTCTCCTGCCCGAAGGGCCCGTGATCCTCGCCGGTACGGGGCCGCTGCTTTATCTCTACGCCTCTCAGGTGCTCGCCGCGGGGGGCGCCATCGAGGCCGTTCTCGATACCACCCCGCGTAGCAACTGGCGTCAGGCCATGCCGTATCTCCTCTCGTTCCTCGCCTCCCCCTATGCATGGAAAGGGCTAGGGCTGCTCTTCAAGGTGACGCGGGCGGTGCGAATCTTTCACGCGGTCACGGCGCTTGAGATCACCGGCCGGGATCGCGCCGATGGCGTGAACTTCATGGCGGGCGGCAGGACGATTTGCCTGGCCGCGAAAAGCGTCTTTCTCCACCAGGGCGTCATTCCGCACGCGAACCTCGCCAATGCCGCCGGCTGCGCGATGGACTGGAACGACCGGCAGAAGTGCTTCGCGCCAGCCGTCGACGGGGACGGCCGCAGCAGCGAGCCGGCGATTTTCATTGCGGGTGACGGGAATGGGATCGGCGGTGCCGTCGCTGCGGAATTCGACGGGCGCATTGCCGGCCTCGCAGCCGGACTGGAGGTTCTGGGCAGGGAGCCTTCCAAAGACCTTTGTCGCTATAGGCGGCTGCGGCAAAAAGCGTTGCGCGGCCGAACGTTTATCGACCTGCTTTATCAGCCGGGCCGGTCTTTCCGCGCGCCCGCCGAGGATGACGTCATCGCCTGCCGCTGCGAGGAAGTGTCGGTCGGTGCTGTCCGTGCGGCGGCCACGGCCGGCGTGGCGGGGCCGAACCAGCTCAAAACCATGCTGCGCTGCGGTATGGGTCCGTGCCAGGGCCGCATGTGCGCAACGACGATCACCGAACTTCTCGCTGATGCGCAGCGGCGGCCTCCGGCCGAAGTCGGCACCTATCGCCTGCGCGCGCCGATCAAGCCGGTGCCGCTCTCGGAAATCGCGGCGCTCCCTCATACACCTGATGCGGTCTATGCTGTGACAGGTACCCGCTCCGAACACTGAAACCAGAAAGGTATCGAAAATGGCCCAGCGTTCCCTGCAAACCGCGATCATGCACCGCGTCGTCGAGCACAGTGGCATCGTCTATGTCGGCGGCACGACCTGTGACGACGAAACTCTCGACATGGCGGGCCAGACCCGTGAGATCCTGGCAAAGCTCGATCGCTACCTCGCGGAAGCCGGTACGGACAAGTCGAAGCTATTGACCGCCAGCATCTTCGTCACCGACCTCGGCAAGAAGCCTGAAATGGACGCCGTCTGGAAGGAATGGCTCGCGCCGGAAAACCTGCCCACCCGCGCCACCGTCGGCGTTGCCGATCTCGGCGGGGACACGATGATCGAAATCGTCGTCTCGGCCTACAAATAGGCGAGCATCGTTCCGCAAACCCGGCGCAGCACAATGCCGCGCCGGGCATTTTTCCGGGCGGCCAGCTGGCCGTCTCAGGAACGCGCACCTCGGAACGCGGTGAAAATCCACCATCGCTATGAGCGGTGCGCCAAACACCAGGCACCGGGAATAGCAACGGCGCTGCCTGCTGGTTGCCGGTGTTCATCGTTGATGATCAATCATGCGGTCCAAGCCCAGCACTTTTCCTCGGTTGAGGATTGCCGTCCTATCTAGAGCGTCCTTGATCCGGTGCATCAGCGCCAACTTGGCAGGATCGCATGTGGCCGACAATGGAGCCACTCTCTTGAGGCCGATACCGTGCTCGGCGGAGAATGCGCCGCCAATCGCACCGATGTTCCCGTAGAGGATCGTTTCGACCATCTCGATCTTGTCAGCGGGCACATCGTCGCCGGCGGCGTTGAGAACGATGTGGAGGTTACCGTCTGCGAGATGGCCGAACACATAAGGGTCGAGGGCGGCATCCAGTTCTCTCAGGCCATGAAGGCACCGGTCGAGATAGGCGCTGATCTGCGAAAGCGGGACCGAGACATCGTAGGAGGGCGCGTTCGGATATTGTCGATAGATCAGGTCCGTGTCCTCGCGCAGCCGCCAGAGAGCCGCCTCCTGCGTTCCCGAGGAGGCGATCACGGCCGAGGCGTCCGGCTGATCCGCAATGATATCCTCGTAGATCCGTTCCAACTCCGCTTGCAACGCGGCCTCTTCGGCCCCGCCGAGAGAGAGGAGCAAGTTGACCGGATGATCCATGCGGTAGTCCATTGCCGACCAGGACTGATGGCCTGATGTCAGGCGGAAGAAGGTATTCCAGATCGCTTCCGCCGCGCGCAGTTGGCCATATTCGGCATCGAGACCGCGACGGACGACCGCAAGCGCCGTATGCGCCGCCGGCAGGCCGAAGAGGACCGTGGCGGTGGCGGCCGGTCGGGGTTCGAGTTTGACCACGATACGCGTGATGATGCCGAGCGTGCCCTCGGCGCCCACAAACACGTGTTTCAAATCGTATCCTGCGGCGTTCTTCACGACCCGGGTAAGATCGCTGTAGACCGTGCCATCGGAAAGCACCGCCTCCAGACCCAGAATACGATGCCGCATGACGCCGTACCGAAAGGCTGAAATGCCGCCGGCATTTGTCGAAGCCATGCCGCCGATCGTCGCCGAACCGCGGGATGGCAGGTCGATGCCTGTTTCAAGGCGATGTTCGGCCGCCGCCGTCTGCAGCGCCTGCAGCGTGACGCCGGCCTCCACCACCGCGACGCGCTCGATCGGCGAAATATAGAGGATGCGATTGAGGCGGGCGGTCGAAAGCACCAATTCACCCGGCTTCGATATGGCCCCGCCGACAAGCCCGGTCCTCCCGCCATGCGTGACGAGCGGAACGCCGTTGGCGCGACAACATCCGACAACTGCCGCAACCTCCTCGGTTGTCCCGGGGAACACGACGGCGCATGCCCCCAGGTTCCGGGGCGTAACCCCATAGTCGATCGTGGAGATG
>Ga0182742_1002511_pt1 | contig 20130 bp, 18 predicted proteins | sample eDN5th37CBELigMG_FD_128880 | JGI IMG/M metagenome (GOLD analysis project Ga0182742, IMG submission 128880) | Enriched Miracle-Growth compost microbial communities from Emeryville, California, USA - eDNA 5th pass 37_C BE-Lig MG (version 2)... ... | reverse complement strand
TAAAGCATCGGACGTGAAAAGTGGACTTGCACTTTTGGGATCCATCCGATGCTTTCCCTTTGGATAAGAGCATCGTTCGGCGCGGAAAACCGGATCCACTTTTCGCTCGCGCGGCCCGCTGGGGCCGCACGATGCCCTAGGGGATCGGACTGCCTTTTCGCCGACGCTCCGTCTCGTCATGGCCGGCCTTGCGCCGGCCATCCACGTCTTCAAGAACCACAGCGCCACCAAGACGTGGATCCCCGGCAAGGCCGGGGATGACGGAGAGGATGGATGAAAGCGGGGCGCAAGGGATCAAGGGCGACGAGCCCTCACGTGTGATCCGGCGATTCTGCCGGGCTCCCCTCGCCGTCGATGGCGATGAGCTTCCGGCGCACCTGTTCCAGGCCCTGCGTCAGGCGGGCGAGCTCCGCCGCCATGGCGTCCTGCATGGCGGCGGCGGCGGCGGGAAACTCCTCCAGCACCCGGCGCATGAGGCTCGGGCTGACGCGGATCACGGCGGAGGCCTCCTGGGCCGTCGCCGTGGCCGGCCGGGTGATGCGCGTGAAGAGAGCCGCCTGGCCGATCAGGCAGCCCGGACCGGCCACGAAGGCCGCGGGCGAGCCGTCGTCGCTGGCGTCGAGCGCGATGGCGCCCCGGTTCACCACATAGCCGCCGTCCGAGCGGTCGCCCTTCCGGAACAGCACATCGCCCGCGCGGAGAGTCCGGCTCTCGGACGCGAAGGCGACGAGGCGCAGCGCATCCCGCTCCAGCAGGTTGAACAGGGGAGCCTGGGAGAGGATCGCGATGTCGTCGTCGAGCGCCATGGTTCAGGGGATCAGCTTGTAGCCGCCAGGCTCGGTGACGAGGATGCGGGCATTGGAGGGATCGGCCTCGATCTTCTGGCGCAGCCGATAGATATGCGTTTCCAGGGTGTGGGTGGTCACGTTGGAATTGTAGCCCCAGACCTCGGTGAGCAGCGTGTCGCGCCCCACCACCGCCTGGCCGGCGCGGTAAAGATAACGCAGGATCGCGGTTTCCTTTTCCGTCAGCTTGAGCTTCGAGCCCTTCTCGTTGGTCAGGAGCTTCGAGCCCGGGCGGAAGGTGTAGGGACCGATCTGGAACACCGCGTCCTCGCTCGCCTCGTATTGGCGCAGCTGCGCGCGGATGCGGGCGAGCAGCACGGCGAACTTGAAGGGTTTCACCACGTAGTCGTTGGCCCCCGCCTCCAGGCCCATCACGGTGTCGTTGTCCGACCCCTGGCCCGTGAGCATGATGATCGGGCTGCGGAAGCCGTTCTGGCGCATGACCCGCACCGCCTCGCGCCCGTCCATGTCGGGCAGGCCCACATCCATGATGGCGAGGTCGATCCGGTCCCCTTTCACCGCCTCGATGGCGGCCGCGGCCGTATCGACGGTCATGACCTGGAATTCCTCGTGGAGGCCGAGCTGCTCGGCCAAGGTGTCGCGCAGGTCCTGATCGTCGTCCACGACGAGGAGGCGGCTGGCATTCGACATCTGAGACCCTTCACGATGAACAGCGATAGAATTGGAACGGCTTCCAGGGGCAGAAGAGAAGCCTGCCACTGTCGTCACGCATGATCGTCACGGCGACCGGCCGGCCGCTTTGGACCCTGCCGAGGTCAGGCTTCCCGCTTTCGCATCACGCCCATTGCTCTAGAGTAGTCATTCCCAGCTTGACAACAAGGGGCAGGGTCTGCCCTTCCACTTCTATGAAACGCACCTGCGTCGATGTCATCCGCGTCCGCCGCTCCCCCCTCGACCGCCGACGGGGATGGCTGACGGCCGGCAACCTCACCCTCCCCTGCGCGCTCGGCCGCTCCGGCACGAGCCATGCCAAGCGCGAAGGCGACGGGGCCTCGCCGGTGGGACGTTTCCCCCTGCTGCAGGCCTTCTACCGGCCCGACCACGGCCCACGCCCCCGCACGGGCCTCAAGCTCAGGCCGATCCGCCCGACGGACGGCTGGTCGGACGATGTCCGCGACCGGCGCTACAACCGGCCCGTGCGGCTCCCCTGCCCCACGAGCCACGAGAGAATGTGGCGGGACGACCACCTCTACGACGTGGTGATCGACATCGCCTGGAACCGGGGGCCGATCAGGCTCGGTCGCGGCAGCGCCATCTTCCTTCACCTCGCCCGCCCGGGCTTCCTGCCGACGGAGGGCTGCGTGGCCGTGGAGCCGCGCATGATCCGGCGGCTGCTGGAACGGATCGGGCCGCACACGCGGATCGAGATCGCCGGATAGCCGGGGCAGGCCCTCAGCCCTCCTCCCTCAGCCGCTTCCGGGCCGTCTCCACATGGGCCGCGTCCGCCTCGAAGCCGATGAAGCGGCGGTTCAGGGCCTTCGCCGCCACCAGGGTCGTGCCGCTGCCGCAGAAGGGATCGAGCACGGTCTGGCCCTCCTGCGTGGTGAGCTCGATCAGGGCCCGCATGAGGCGGACAGGCTTCTGCGTCGGGTGCAGGCCGCCCTCCTTGTGCCCGAAGCCCAGGGCGAGCACGTTCTCCGGATCGGCCAGATATTTCAGCAGAGCATCCTGGTTATAGGCCCCGACCCCGTGGACCAGCGCATTGTCGGCCAGGGTCGCGCCGATCCGGTAGGGCTTCGTGAGCCACAGGATCGGCTCGAAGGTCGGGCGCAGGTTGCCGACGCGCCACCCGTCCCAGGTCCTCGCCGCCCCCTGGTCGCCGCGCCGTTCGTAAACCGCGCTCAGGCGCTGGGCGCGATGCGGCGCGCGCTCGCGCATCCAGGCCAGCATGTCCTTGTAGGAGAAGCCGGAATCCTCCATGGCCGCGATGCAGCGATGGGCGAGGCGGCGGCCCGCGAAGACGAGCGCCGAGCCGCCGGGCTTCAGGACCCGCAGCCATTCGGGAGCCCAGGTGAGGCACCATTCGTAATATTCGCGCGGGATGGCCCGGTCCGCCTCCGACCAGCCGTTGATGGGCTTGCCGCGCTTCCTGAACACCGCGCCCGCCTTCGCCTGCGCGGGGCTCGCCCCGAGATAGGCGGAATTGGTGTTGGTGTGCAGCACGTCCCACTCCTCGGCCCCGATGCCGTAGGGGATGTCGCTCAGGATCAGGTGCACGCTCTCCGAGGGAAGAGACCGGATCAGGCCGATCGAATCGCCGGCCCGCACATCGTCGAGCGGGAGCGGATCCTCGGCCGGAGCGGGGCGGTGGCGATCGGCTGTCGTTGTCTGCGTCACGGGAAGCTGCTTCGGACCGGAGGAATTTTTCGGCGGGAGCCGTTCCCATTCAGTGCCGGTGAAGCCCTCCCCCGTCAATCCGGTTCGCGCCGGGCCGGCCCCGCCGCCCATGGCGGGTGAACGGAAAGGGGGTCTCATCCATTGAGAATGAGCAACGACTCGGCCCAGGGAGAGACGCGATGCAGCACCGCCGTTTGGGGAGGACCGGACCGCACGTGTCCGTCCTCGGTCTCGGATGCATGGGGATGTCCGGCATGTATGGCCCGGCGGACAGGGCCGAGAGCATCGCCACCATCCACGCCGCCCTGGACGCTGGCGTCACGCTCCTCGATACGGGCGATTTCTACGGGATGGGGCACAATGAAATGCTCATCGCCGAGGCCCTCAGGGACCGCAGCCGCGACCAGGCGATCATCAGCGTGAAGTTCGGCGCCATGCGCGACCCGCAAGGAGGCTGGGCCGGATACGATTCCCGCCCGAGCGCGGTAAAGAACTTTCTCGCCTATTCCCTCAGCCGCCTGGGCGTCGATCACATCGACATCTACCGCCCGGCCCGCCTCGACCCTCAGGTGCCGATCGAGGACACGGTCGGGGCCATCGCCGACATGGTGAAGGCCGGCTACGTGCGCCATGTGGGCCTTTCGGAGGTCGGCCCTCAGACCATCCGCCGGGCCGCGAGCGTGCATCCGATCTGCGATCTCCAGATCGAGTATTCCCTCGTGTCCCGCGGCATCGAGGAGAGCATTCTGCCCACCTGCCGCGAGCTCGGCATCGGGATCACCGCCTATGGGGTCCTGTCGCGCGGCCTGATCAGCGGGCACTGGGGCAGGGACCGGGCGGAGGCCGGAGATTTCCGCGCGTCCAGCCCCCGTTTCCAGGAGGGCAACCTGGAGAAGAACCTGAACCTGGTGGAGGAGCTCAGGAGGGTGGCCGACGCAAGGGGAGTCAGCGTCGCCCAGATCGCCATCGCCTGGGTGGCCGCCCGGGGCGACGACATCGTTCCCCTGGTCGGCGCGCGCCGCCGCAACCGTCTGGCCGAAGCGCTCGGGGCTCTGGACGTCGCCCTGTCCGAGGAGGACATGGCCGCCATCGAGCGCGCCGTCCCGAAAGGCGCCGCCGCCGGAGAGCGCTACGCCGCCACCCAGATGGCGCATCTCGACAGCGAGCGGACCTGACCTTAGGTCAGGCCTTCGTGCGGGGGCGCGCCCCGAAGATCGCGCTGCCCACCCGCACATGGGTCGCGCCGAGCTGGATCGCCTGGTCGAAATCGGCGCTCATGCCCATGGAGAGCACTTTCAGCCCGTTCCGCTTCGCGATGGTGTTGAGGAGCGCGAAATGGGGCGACGGCGGGTCCTCGGCCGGGGGGATGCACATGAGCCCTTCGATCTCGAGGCCGTAGGTCGTGCGGCAGGCCTCGAGGAAGGCGTCCACCTCGCCGGGGGCCACGCCGCCCTTCTGCGGCTCCTCGCCCGTGTTCACCTGGACCAGCAGCCGCGGCTTCCTGCCCTGCCGGGCGATCTCCTTGGCGATCTCCTTGGCCAGGGAGGGCCGGTCGAGGGTGTGGATCACGTCGAAGAGCTCCACCGCCTCCTTGGCCTTGTTGGACTGGAGCGGGCCGATCATGTGGAGCTCCACGTCCGGGTAGCGCTTGCGCAGCTCGGGCCATTTGGCCTTGGCCTCCTGCACGTAGTTCTCGCCGAAAACCCGCTGGCCCGCGGCGAGAACCGGCTCGATGGCCTCGGCCGGAAAGGTCTTGGACACGGCCACCAGGGTGATGCCCGCGGGGTCGCGCTCGTAATCCGATGCGGCGCGGCGGATTGCCTCCCGCACCTCCCTCAGGCCTTCGACCGCGCTGTTCTCGCTCATGGGACCCTCTCAAAGCCGTCCAACCCCGCGCGAAACCGTTGACCGCGCGGGAGAGCTGTGTCCTAGTCCGCCGCAACGTGGCGGCGCAAGCCGCCTGAATCTCTAAACGACGGATGATTTGAGAAAAATGAGGCCCGAGCGCTACAACGCCAAGGAAGCCGAGCTGAAATGGCGGAAGGTCTGGAACGACCGCAACCTGTTCAAGACCAACAACGATGACCCTCGCCCGAAATATTACGTGCTTGAGATGTTCCCGTATCCGTCGGGGCGCATCCACATGGGTCACGTGCGCAACTACACCATGGGCGACGTGGTGGCGCGCTACAAGCGGGCCAAGGGCTTCAACGTGCTCCACCCCATGGGCTGGGACGCCTTCGGCATGCCGGCCGAGAACGCCGCCATGCAGAACAAGGTCCATCCCAAGGAATGGACCTACGCCAACATCGCCACCATGCGCGGCCAGCTGCAGAGCATGGGCCTGTCGCTCGACTGGAGCCGCGAGGTCGCGACCTGCGATCCGAGCTACTACAAGCACCAGCAGCGCATGTTCCTGGATTTCCTCGAGGCGGGTCTCGTCGACCGCAAGACCGCCAAGGTGAACTGGGACCCGGTGGACCACACGGTGCTGGCCAACGAGCAGGTGATCGACGGCCGCGGCTGGCGCTCCGGCGCGCTCGTGGAGAGCCGCGAGCTGACCCAGTGGTTTTTGAAGATCACCGATTTCGCGCAGGATCTCGACGACAAGCTCGACATGCTCGACCGCTGGCCGGAAAAGGTGCGCCTGATGCAGCGCAACTGGATCGGCCGCTCGGAAGGCCTCCTGGTGCGCTTCGCCCTGCAGCCTGAAACGGCGCCGAACGGCGAGACCGAGCTCGAGATCTACACCACTCGGCCCGACACCCTCTTCGGCGCCAAGTTCATGGCGGTCGCCCCCGACCACCCCCTGGCGAAGGCCGCCGCCGCGAAGAACCCGGAGCTTGCCGCCTTCATCGAGGAGTGCAAGCGCATCGGCACCGCCCAGGAGGCCATCGAGAAGGCCGAGAAGCTCGGCTTCGACACGGGCGCGCGCGCCGTGCATCCGTTCGACCCGAACTGGACCCTGCCGGTCTACGTGGCGAACTTCATCCTGATGGAATACGGCACCGGCGCGATCTTCGGCTGCCCGGCGCATGACCAGCGCGACCTGGACTTCGTCAACAAATACGGCCTCGGCAACACGCCGGTGGTCTGCCCGCCGGACCAGGACCCGGCGAGCTTCGTCATCACCGACGAGGCCTATGACGGCGACGGCCGGCTGATCAATTCCCGCTTCCTCGACGGCATGACCATCGCGCAGGCGAAGGAGGAAGTGGCCCGGCGTCTCGAAACCGAGACGCGCAACAACCGGCCCGTGGCCGAGCGCAAGGTGAATTTCCGCCTGCGCGACTGGGGCATCTCGCGCCAGCGCTATTGGGGCTGCCCGATCCCGGTCATCCATTGCGAGCAATGCGGCGTGGTGCCCGTGCCGAAGGAGCAGCTGCCCGTGGTGCTGCCGGAGGACGTGTCCTTCGACGTGCCGGGCAATCCCCTCGATCGCCACCCGACCTGGAAGCACGTGGACTGCCCGGCCTGCGGCAAGGCGGCCCGCCGCGAGACTGACACCATGGACACCTTCGTGGATTCGTCCTGGTACTTCGCCCGCTTCACGGACCCGACCCTCACGGACAGGCCGACCGACCGCGCCACGGTCGATGCCTGGCTGCCGGTGGATCAGTATATCGGCGGCATCGAGCACGCGATCCTGCACCTGCTCTATTCGCGCTTCTTCACCCGCGCGATGAAGAAGACCGGCCATGCGGGCCTCGACGAGCCCTTCGCGGGCCTGTTCACGCAGGGCATGGTGGTGCACGAGACCTACCGGGATGCGAGCGGTGCCTGGGTGCTGCCCGCCGACGTGCGCTTCGAGGTGCAGGGCAACACACGCAAGGCCTTCCATGTGGAGACCGGCGCCCCGATCGAGATCGGCTCCATCGAGAAGATGTCGAAGTCGAAGAAGAACACGGTCGATCCGGACGAGATCATCGCGTCCTACGGCGCCGACACGGCCCGCTGGTTCATGCTCTCCGACTCGCCGCCCGAGCGCGACGTGATCTGGACCGAGGAAGGCGTGCAGGGCGCGGGCCGCTTCGTGCAGCGCGTGTGGCGTCTCGTGGGTGAGATCGCCGACCGCGTGAACGGCGGCGAGGGCGCCGGGGCCGAGGGCCCCATCGGGCTCGCCGTCCGCAAGGCCGCCCACAAGGCGCTCGCAGCGGTCGAGGAGGACGTGGAGCGCCTGCGCTTCAACCGCTGCGTGGCCCATCTCTACGAGCTCGCCAATTCCCTGCAGGACCTGGCGAACCGGGCCAAGACCGCCGACGAGCCCGGCCTGTCCGGCGCCTTCGCGGAAGCCGGCCGCATCTTCGTGCAGCTGCTCGCCCCGATGATGCCGCATCTGGCGGAGGAATGCTGGGTGGTTCTCGGACAGGAGGGCCTCGTGACCGACACGGCCTGGCCGGTTCTCGACCGCTCGCTGCTGGTCGAGGACACGATCACCCTGCCGGTCCAGGTCAACGGCAAGAAGCGCGCCGACGTCACCGTGGCGCGCGACGCGGATCAGGCGGCGATCGAGGCGGCCGTGCTCTCGCTTGAAGCGGTGCAAAAGGCTATGGAAGGAAAGCCTGCCCGCAAGATCATCGTCGTTCCGCAGAGGATCGTGAATGTCGTCGCTTAATCTCAAGAGCCTGGCCCGCCTCGCCGTCGTGGCGGGCCTCTCCCTTGGCCTGACCGCCTGCTTCAAGCCCCTCTACGGGCCCACCGCCTCCGGCGAATCCCTCCAGACGGTCCTGGCCTCCATCGATGTTCCCGAGATCACCTGGCCCGACAATCAGGCGATGATGGGCCATTACCTGCGCAGCGAGCTGATCTATGCCCTCAACGGCTCCGGCTCCGCCACGCCGAAGCGCTACCGCCTGAAACTGGCCCTCACCCGCTCGCTGTCCACTCCCATTGTGGATACGGAGACGGGGCGCGCGACCTCGGCCATCGTGAGCGGCACGCTCACCTACACGCTGACGAGCCTGGACGGCACCAAGGTCATCACGCAGGGATCGGCCACCTCCTCGACGAGCTACGACCGCTACCAGCAGCGCTTCGCCACCGTGCGGGCCGGCCGCGACGCGGAGATCAGGCTCGCCAATGACCTGGCCCAGCAGGTGAAAACCCGCCTGGCCGCAACCCTTTCGGCCGGCAGCTAGGCGATGGTCGCCGTCAAGGCGAACGATGTCGACGGGGCGCTGCGGCGGCCCGATCCGCGCATCGGCGTCTTCCTGTTCTACGGCCCCGACATGGGCCTCATCAACGAGCGCGCCCGCGCCGTCGCGGAGCGCTCGGTGGACGATCCGTCCGATCCCTTCCAGCTCATCCGCATCGATGGCGACGACATCGCGTCCGATCCGGCGCGCCTCGCGGACGAGGCCGGCACCATGGGCCTGTTCGGAGGCAAGCGCGCCATCTGGGTGAAATCCACCTCGCGCAACATCGCCCCGGCCGTCGACATCGTGCTCAAGGGCGAGCTGATCGACACGGTGATCGTCATCGAGGGCGGCGACCTGCAGAAATCCTCGCCCCTGCGCACCCTTTGCGAGCGCTCCCAGAAGGCCCTCGCCCTGCCCTGCTATGCGGATACGGGCCGGGACCTCGGGGCCGTGGTGGACGAGACCCTGAAAAGCAACGGCTTTTCGATCACCCGCGACGCCCGCACGGCGCTGATCGCCAGCCTCGGCGGCGACCGGCTGGCGACCCGGGGCGAGCTGTCCAAGCTCATGCTCTACGCGCATGGCAACCGCGAGATCACCCTTGAGGATGTAGATGCGATCATGAGCGACGTGTCGAGCCTTGCAATGGACGCAGTGGTCGACGCCGCTTTCGGCGGAGAAGGCACGAATCTCGAGATCGGCTCACGACGCCTGGCGGCGGAGGGAGTCCACGCCTCCGTGCTGCTCGGCGCGGCGTTGCGCCATGCCCTGATGCTGCTTACCGCCCGCCTCACCGTCGAGGAGGGGCGCTCCATCCCGGCCGTGATGGAGACCATGCGCAGCCTGCATTTCCGCCGCAAGCCCCTGGTCGAGCGCCACCTTCAGCGCTGGACCAGCGAGAGCCTGAAATCAGCCATCGCCCTCCTCCAGACGAGCCTCCTCGACACCCGCCGCCTGTCGAATCTCGACGACACGATCGCCGCCAAGGCCCTGCTCGACCTCGCCCGGATGGCGCGGCGCTAGGGTGTCCTTCCACCCGGTTAGGACCCCGTCCCTGGCTCCCCGTCATGTCCTTATGTCATCCCCGAGCTTGTTCCGGGATCCACATCTTGCTGACGCAACAGTTCCTGAAGACGTGGATGGCCGCGACAAGCGCGGCCATGACGAAAGGGAGCGGTGACCACGAACAGCACCGTCACCATCATCCTCCACCCTCACCCTGAGGAGCAGCGAAGCTGCGTCTCGAAGGATAGTCCAGACCGCAACACGTGCGGCCATGACCGGTGAGCACGGCCACGACGAGAGAGCCCCTGTCATCCCTGGCACGGAGCGGGTAAAGACGCGATCCCTAACCTACTGGCGCAAGACGATTTTTTACGGATTCAGCCGTCGGCAGAGCCCGTCGAGCTGCTCCAGGGTCTTGTAGCGGATGCGCAGCTCGCCGCCATTGCCTCGGTGATCGATGGTGACGGTGAGTCCGAGCACGTCCTGGAGCACGCGCTCCAGGGCGCGGGTGTCCGGGTCCTTCTCCGCCTTGGGCTTGGCCGACTTGGTTTCGAGCGCCTTGGGCTCGGCGCTTTCCGCCTGCGCGATGGCTTCGACCTGGCGCACGCTCATGCCGCTGTCGAGCACCTGCTTGGCCACGCCCACCGGGTCCTTCACGGCGAGCAGCGCGCGGCCGTGGCCGGCGGAGAGCTTGCGCTCGACCAGGAGCTTTCTCACAGGCTCAGGCAGATCCGTGAGGCGCATCATGTTGGCGATGTGGCTGCGGCTCTTGCCGATGATCTTCGAGAGATTCTCCTGCGTATAGGAGAACTCGGCCATCAGCCGGGCATAGCCTTCCGCCTCTTCGATGGGGTTGAGGTCGGCGCGCTGGACGTTCTCGAGGATCGCGTATTCGAGGGAGGTCTTGTCGTCGATATTGACGACGACCACCGGGACCTCGTGCAGGCCCGCCTTCTGCGAGGCGCGCCAGCGGCGCTCGCCGGCGACGATCTCGTACGTATCGCTCTGATTCGGCACGGGCCGGACCACGATGGGCTGGATGATGCCGCGGTCCTTGATCGACTGGGTCAGCTCCTCGAGTTCCGTATCCTCGAAGACCTTTCGGGGATTGCGCGGGTTCGGGCGCAGGAACTCCACGGGCACCTTGCGGGCTCCGCCCTTGCCGCCGCTCTGCCGGGTGCCGATTTCGTCACCGACCTCGCCGATCAATGCGGCCAAGCCCCGTCCCAGCGATTTTGCTTCTTTCGCCATTGCTTGTCTCAACTCTCGTTACGCCGCGCGCAGGGCGCGCTCGCGCTGAATGATTTCGGATGCCAAACGGAGATAGGCCTGGGAGCCCGTGCACTTGATGTCGTAGAGCAGCACCGGTTTGCCGTGCGACGGAGCCTCGGACACGCGCACGTTTCGCGGGATCATGGTTTCATAGACCTTGTCGCCCATGAACTCGCGCACATCGGCCACGACCTGCCCGGAGAGGTTGTTGCGCGGGTCGAACATGGTGAGCACCACCCCGTGAATCGTCAGTTTCGGATTGAGGGCCGAACGGACCTGCTCCACCGTCTTGAGCAACTGGCTGAGCCCTTCCAGAGCGAAAAATTCGCACTGAAGGGGGACCAGGACCGCGTCAGCAGCCGTCAAGGCGTTGATGGTCAGGAGATTCAACGAAGGCGGGCAATCGATCAAAATATAGGTAAAGTCTTCGCTTACTTCCGAGGCCGAAAGGTCGTGAATCGCCTCGCGGAGCCGGTGGGCCCGATTCCGCTCATGGGCGATCTCCAGCTCGACCCCGAGAAGGTCAAGGGTGGAGGGCGCGAGCCATAGACCGGGCACGGCGGTCTCCGTAATGCTCTCGGCGAGCGAGGCTTCACCCGCCAGAACGTGGTAGGTCGAGACGGGACGGTTCTTGCGGTCGATCCCCAATCCCGTCGAGGCGTTGCCCTGCGGGTCGAGGTCCATGATCAGCACCCTCTCGCCGATGGCGGCCAAAGCCGTGCCGAGATTGATGGCCGTCGTCGTCTTGCCGACGCCGCCCTTCTGGTTGGCGAGCACGAGAACGCGCGGCTTGGCGCCACGCGCTCCAGCTTCGGATTCGCTGCGGTCGGTCATCATGTCAGGCTCTCGATGGAGGTTATGCGAAGAATCCTGGCCTCGGAATCGGTACGGCTCGGCAGGATATCCGCTTCGAATGTCCACTTTTTCCGGGCTTCGGTCAATTCGGACTCGACATCACGCCCCTTGGGGAAGAGGCCGATTGTCCCCGCTTTCAACATGGGCTCCGTCCATTCCAGCAGCTGGGTCAGGGAGGCGAGCGCCCGGGCTGACACCACGTCCGCCTTGCCGACGAAACCCGGAATGACGGTTTCGAGCCGCACCTCATGCACCGTGGCGGGAGCTTCGGTGAGGCGGGCGATCTGGCGGAGGAAGGCGCATTTGCGGGAATTGCTCTCGACCAGATGAACCGCGAGCCCCCTCTCCTGCCCGGCAATGGCGAGGACGAGGCCCGGAAAGCCAGCGCCGGATCCGAGATCGACCCAGGTCCGTGCCTCGGGAGCGAGGTCGAGAAGCTGGAGGGAATCGACGATGTGACGGTCCCAGATCTGGTCCAGGGTTGCCGGGCCCACGAGATTCTTGATCGCCTGCCAGCGGCGAAGCTCGTGCTCCAGAAGCTCCAGCTTGGCTTTCGTTTCACGTGAAACATTTATGGCGAGGCGCGACGAAGCGGCAGAACTCATGACGCCACCGGGCCATGCGAGCGGACATTGCGCAAGGACGCCTTCTTCGCGTGAGCGGCCAGGAGCGTCAAGGCCGCGGGGGTGATGCCCTCGATCCGCGCGGCTTGGCCAAGGGTCTTCGGGCGCACCAGATCGAGCTTCGCCTTGATCTCGTTGGACAGGCCCGGGAGCCCCCGGAAATCGAGCGCCTCGTCCAGAACGACACTCTCGTCCCGGCGATAGGCCGCGATATCGGCCTTCTGCCGGTCGAGATAGACCGCATAGGTCGCGTCGGTCTCCAGCCGCTCCCGAACCTGCGGCGACACGGATGCGAGATCGGTCCAGGCCCCGGCAAGATCGTCCCAGCCGATCGTCGGATAGGACAGGAGCTGATAGGCGCTGCGGCGAATGCCGTCCTGGTTCAGGTTCAGCCCATGACGGACAGCCTCCTGAGGCGTGAGGCTCAGGGCCTGAAGCCTCTCGCGTAAGGCGCGGATCTCCTCCTGCGAGCGGCGAAAATGCGTCTCGCGCTCGGAGCCGACGCAGCCCAGCTCAATCCCCTTCCCGGTCAGGCGCTCGTCCACATTGTCGATGCGCAGGCTGAGGCGGTATTCGGAGCGGGAGGTGAACATCCGGTAGGGCTCGCTCACGCCCCGGGTGATCAGGTCGTCGATCAGCACGCCGATATAGGATTCGGCCCGGTCGAACACCACGTTCTCCTGCCCGGCGGCCCGGCGGGCGGCGTTGATGCCAGCCACGAGCCCCTGCGCCCCCGCCTCTTCGTAACCCGTCGTGCCGTTGATCTGGCCCGCCAGGAAGAGGCCCAGCACGGCCTTGGTCTCGAGCCCCGCCGTCAGGTTCCGGGGATCCACATAATCGTATTCGATGGCATAGGCCGGCTGGAGCATCCGCACCTTCTCGAGGCCGGGAATGTGCTTCAGGAATTCCAGCTGCACGTCCTCCGGCAGGGAGGTGGAGATGCCGTTCGGATAGACCTTGATGTCGTCGAGGCCCTCGGGCTCCAGGAAGATCTGGTGCCCGTCGCGGTCCCCGAAGCGCACGACCTTGTCCTCGATGGAGGGACAATAGCGCGGGCCCGTGCCCTGGATATCGCCCGAATACATGGCCGAGCGGTGCAGGTTGTCCCGGATCAACTCATGGACCTTAGGCGTCGTACGGGTGATGCCGCATTCGATCTGGGGCGTGGTGATCCGGTCCGTGAGGAGAGAAAACGGCACCGGCTGGTCGTCGGCGGCCTGCTTGTCGACACCGGCCCAGTCGATGGTCCGTCCGTCGAGGCGGGGCGGGGTGCCGGTCTTGAGGCGGCCGAGGGTGAAGCCGAGGCGGGCGAAGGTCTTCGGCAGGCCCAGCGACGGGCGCTCGCCCATCCGGCCCGCCGGAATCTTCTTCTCGCCGATATGAATGAGGCCCGACAGGAATGTGCCGGTGGTGATGACCACCGCGCCGGTGGCGAGACGCCGCCCGTCCGCGAGCAGGAGACCCGACACGCGCCCGTCCTGCACCAGGAGATCGTCGGCCTCCCCTTCCACGATGGTGAGGTTGTCCGTATCGAGCAGCTCGGCCTGCATGGCCCGCGCATAAAGCTTCCGGTCGGCCTGGGTGCGGGGGCCGCGCACGGCGGGACCTTTGCGGCGGTTCAGGAGGCGGAACTGAATGCCCGCCCTGTCGGCCATCCGGCCCATGACGCCGTCCAGGGCGTCGATCTCGCGCACGAGATGGCCCTTCCCAAGCCCCCCGATCGCCGGGTTGCAGGACATGGCGCCAATGGTGGCGAGTTTGTGTGTCACAAGGGCTGTGCGCGCGCCCATGCGCGCCGAAGCGGCGGCCGCCTCGGCTCCCGCATGACCACCGCCCACCACGACCACGTCGAACATCTCTTGTACCGAGAACTGACTCACGGAAATCTCCTCGCCTGGGGTCTAGGACCTCGCGGCGCAGAGGTCAAAAGGTCAAAATGTTCCACGTGAAACATTCGCCCCGACCATCATGTCTGCACACGATTCCCACAGGCTGTCCAAAGAGGATTCAGCATCATTCCGGCGATTCGTGAACAGAACTTCCGAGGAACTGCCCACAATCTTCCCGCACACCCGAAACTCGCTATTTCCCTATGCAGAAACTGGAAAACAGCCGGTCCAGGACGTCTTCCACATCCACACGGCCCGTGATCTCGCCCACTGCACGGGAGGCCAGACGGACCTCCTCGGCCGCCAGCTCCAGCGGGCCATGGGTTTCCAGGAGCTCGAAACCCGCTTCCAGGGAGTGATAGGCCCGCTCGAGCGCCTTGCGGTGGCGTTCCCGGGTGAGGATGGCATCCCCCTGTCCCAGGGCCGCCGCCGCCTCGTGCTCGAGAGCGGCGATCAGTTCGGGCAACCCCTCCCCCGTCGAGGCCGAGATCAAAAGATCGCAATCGGGAGGGATCCGGTTCAGGTCGGCCTTGGTGCCGATTTTCAGAACACGCCGGGCGGGCGGAGGGTCCGTTTCCCCTTCATCCGGCGGGACAAGCCAGAGCACCAGATCCGCATTCTGCGCGCGGGCGCGGGCGCGGGACACCCCCTCCTGCTCGATCACGTCGCCGCTGTCCCGCAGGCCTGCCGTATCCACGATGACCACCGGCAGGCCCTCGAGATCGCAATGCACCTCGATGATGTCGCGGGTGGTTCCGGCGATCGGAGAGACGATGGCCACGTCGCGCCGGGCCAGCGCGTTGAGCAGGGTCGATTTGCCCGCATTGGGAGGGCCCGCAAGCACGACGGTGAAGCCCTCGCGCAGGCGCTCTCCGCTGCGGTTCGACAGCGCCCGCCCGATCTCTCCCCGAAGATGATCGAGACGGTCTAGAATATCGGCCTCCAGATCCTCCGGCACGTCGCCTTCGTCGGAAAAGTCGAGGCTCGCCTCCAGAAGGGCGAGAGCCTGGAGGATCCCCTCGCGCCAGCGCTCGGCGGCGTCACCCAGACGGCCTTCGAGCTGGAGCATGGCCTGACGGCGCTGAGCCTCGGTTTCCGCGTCGATGACATCGGCGAGCCCCTCGACCTGGGACAGGTCCATGCGCCCGTTGAGGAAGGCCCGGCGGGTGAACTCTCCCGCTTCAGCCGGGCGGCAATCCGGGATCGAGCCGAGGGCCTCGAGCACCGCCGCCCGCGTGGCAAGGCCGCCATGGATGTGGAGTTCCGCCTGATCCTCTCCCGTGAAGCTGCGCGGCCCCGGCATCCAGAGAACCAGCGCCTGATCGAGAGGCTCGCCCGAACCGGGCTCCCGCAGAATCCGCAAGGCGGCCCGGCGCGGTTCGGGCAGGCTGCCGCCGAGGGTCTCGAGAATCATACGGCTCTGCGGCCCGCTGATCCGGATGATGCACACGGCCGCGCGGCCATGGCCGGAAGCGGTGGCGAAGATGGTGTCATCCGAACGCATGGGCATGAACCTCTGGAGACGTGAGAGACTTAAACCTGTGAAGGCCAGGGCAGGACGGTGCAGGGATCGCTTCCGCTCCGAATCGATCCCGTCGGTCTGACGTGGAATTCATCATGGCAGGAGCAGCATCCATGAACCGCCTCGGGAACGCCAGTTCACCCTATCTCCTGCAGCATCGGGACAATCCTGTCCATTGGTGGGAATGGGGTCCCGATGCCCTTGCGGAAGCAAAGCGGCTCAACAAGCCCATCCTGATCTCCATCGGCTATGCCGCGTGCCATTGGTGCCATGTGATGGCCCATGAGAGCTTCGAGGATCCCGATGTGGCGGCGGTCATGAACGAGCTCTACGTGAACATCAAGGTCGACCGGGAGGAGCGTCCCGACGTGGACCACGTCTATATGAGCGCTCTCCACCTTCTCGGCGAACAGGGCGGCTGGCCGCTCACCATGTTCCTGACCTCCGAGGGGGAGCCTTTCTGGGGCGGCACCTATTTCCCGAAGGAGCCCCGCTTCGGCCGCCCCGGCTTCGTGCAGGTGCTGCGGGAAATCGCCCGTCTCTACCATGCGGAGCCGGAGCGCATCCGCAAGAACCGGGACGCCCTCAAGGCCCACCTGTCGCGGGGAGCGGAATCCGACGGCGGCACGTTCGGCCTCGCGGATCTCGACGGCCTGGGCCAGCGCCTCGCCGAGCTGATCGACACGAACCATGGCGGCCTCCAGGGCGCGCCGAAATTCCCCAACCCGCCGATCCTCGAATATCTGTTCCGCCATGCCGGCCGCACCGGCGATTCTCGGGCCCGGACGGGGTTTCTCCTCACCCTGGAGCAGATGGCCCTCGGCGGCATCCACGATCACCTCGGCGGCGGCTTCGCCCGCTACGCGGTGGATGAGCGATGGCTCGTGCCGCATTTCGAGAAGATGCTCTATGACAACGCGCAGCTGCTGGAGCTCTACGCCCTCGCCCATGCCGAGACCGGGCGCGCCCTGTTCAGGGATGCGGCGGAGGGCATCGTCACCTGGCTCGCGCGGGAGATGACCACGCCGGAGGGGGCCTTCGCCTCGAGCCTGGACGCGGATTCCGAGGGCGAGGAAGGCCGCTTCTATGTCTGGAGCCTGTCGGAGATCCGCGATGTCCTGGGCGAGGAGGATGCGGCCTTCTTCGCCAAGGTCTACGACGTCACCGAGGCGGGAAATTTCGAGGGCCGCAACATCCCGAACCGGCTCATCACCGGTGAGGCCCCTCCCCCGGTGGAACAGCGCCTCGCCGCCATGCGGGCGAAGCTGCTGGAGCGGCGCTCCACCCGGGTCAGGCCCGGCCTCGACGACAAGGTCCTGGCCGATTGGAACGGGCTGATGATCGCAAGCCTCGTGCGCGCCGCTCCCCTGCTCGACCGGCCGGACTGGATCGCGCCGGCGCAGCGGGCCTATCGGTTTGTCCGCGACTCGATGTGCCGGGACGGACGGCTCGGCCATTCCTGGCGCGCCGGCGCGCTCATCTTCCCGGGCTTCGCGCTGGATCACGCGGCCATGATGCGCGCGGCCCTCGCGCTCCATGAGGCGACCGGAGAGGAATCCTATCTGCGGGATGCCGAAACCTGGCGGGATATTCTGCTCGACGAGTTCATGATCGAGGAGAGCGGCTGCCTCGCCATGACGGCCCGCGGCGCCGATCCGCTGGTGGTCCGCCCCCAGCCGACCCATGACGAGGCGGTGCCCAACGCCAACGGCGTCTTCGCGGAGGCGCTCGTCCGGCTCTCGCAGCAGACCGAGAGCCAGGCCGATCATCGCCGCGCCACCGATCTGCTCATCCGTCTGCTGGGGATCGCCCGCTCCTCGCCTCTCGGACACACCTCGATCCTCAACGCCCTCGACCTGCACCTGAGAGGCCTGACCATCCTCGTCACCGGAACCAACCCGCGTGCCCTTCACGAGGCGGCATTGCGCGTGCCCTATCTCGTCCGGAGCGTGCGCCTGCTCCGCCCGGGCGACGAACTCGACGGGAATCATCCGGCGAGCGCCCTCGCCTCGTCGGACAAGGAAGCGCAGGCCCTCGTCTGCGCGGGCATGCGCTGCTCGCTCCCGGTCACCGATCCCGAAGATCTCGCGCTTCGGGTCCAGGAGATGATGGAAAGTCTCCGATCCGCGGCACCACGATAAAGGCCGGCAGGAAGAGACCCGATGTTCTTCTTCTTTTCGAATCGACTGGGATGCGCCGGCTCGCTCCTGATCTCCGTCGGCCTCACCCTGCTGATCCTGTTCCTCATGGGGGTGTTCTGACCGGGCCGGGTCACGGGAGCATCGTCGAGCATCCAACGAAAAACCCCACCCTCCGCGAGGAGGATGGGGTCGCGATGCCGGAGACCGAGGTTCAGCCTCAGGTGTTCATCGAATCGAAGAATTCCTGGTTCGACTTGGTCTGGCGCAGCTTGTCGAGCAGGAACTCGATGGCGTCCACCGTGCCCATCGGGTTGAGGATGCGGCGCAGCACGTACATCTTCTTGAGGGTGTCGCTCGGCACCAGCAGCTCCTCCTTGCGGGTTCCGGAGCGGGTGATGTCGATGGCCGGGAAGGTGCGCTTGTCGGCGACCTTGCGGTCGAGAATGATTTCCGAATTGCCGGTGCCCTTGAACTCCTCGAAGATCACCTCGTCCATGCGCGAGCCGGTATCGATCAGCGCGGTCGCGATGATGGTGAGCGAGCCGCCCTCCTCGATGTTGCGGGCGGCGCCGAAGAAGCGCTTCGGGCGCTGGAGCGCGTTGGCGTCGACACCGCCGGTGAGCACCTTGCCGGAGGACGGCACCACCGTGTTGTAGGCGCGGCCGAGGCGGGTGATCGAGTCGAGCAGGATGACCACGTCGCGGCCATGCTCCACCAGGCGCTTGGCCTTCTCGATCACCATCTCGGCGACCTGCACGTGGCGGGTGGCCGGCTCGTCGAAGGTGGAGGCCACGACCTCGCCCTTCACGGAGCGCTGCATGTCGGTGACTTCCTCAGGGCGCTCGTCGATGAGCAGCACGATGAGGTAGCACTCGGGGTGATTGGTGGTGATCGACTGCGCCACGTTCTGCATCAGCACCGTCTTGCCGGTGCGCGGCGGCGCGACGATGAGGGCGCGCTGGCCCTTGCCGATCGGCGACACGATGTCGATGATGCGCGGCGAATAATCCTTGCGCGTCGGGTCGTCGATCTCGAGCTTGAAGCGCTCCTGCGGGAAGAGCGGCGTCAGGTTGTCGAAATGGACCTTGTGCCGGATCTTCTCGGGATCCTCGAAATTGATGGTGTTGACCTTGAGCAGGGCGAAATAGCGCTCGCCCTCCTTCGGGCCGCGAATCGGGCCGTCCACCGTGTCGCCGGTGCGCAGGCCGAAGCGGCGGATCTGGCTGGGCGACACATAGATGTCGTCGGGCCCGGGCAGGTAGTTCGAATCGGCCGAGCGCAGGAAGCCGAAACCGTCCTGCAGCACCTCGACCACGCCCGCGCCGATGATCTCGACCTCGCGCGCGGCAAGCTGCTTGAGGATGGCGAACATGAGCTCCTGCTTGCGCATCGTGCTCGCGTTCTCGACCTCGAGCTCCTCGGCGAAGGTAATGAGTTCGGTGGCGGATTTGGACTTGAGATCTTGAAGTTTGATTTCCCTCATCGGGGAACACTCTCGGGGTAAGATTCGCGGGCAGGTGACTGTACGCGGGGGGAGATCAGGGGACGTTCGACAGGGCCGCCCAGTTCACAAGGGGTGACTTGAGAGAGCCCTGGTGGGCCCGTGCAGCGCAACCTGTCTTTTATGGAAGAGGATTTCCTTATAACCGCGTTCGCGGTTTTCCTCAAGCCCTGTTTGGATAACCCTTTTGGACGGGCTGCCCCCGGTTGCGAAAGCTCGATCACAGCAGGCGCGCTTCATTCAGGTGCGGAACTGACACGGATCAGAAACACCGGCGGAGTACCTCAAGGAATCGGGTCAGAGCGGAGATGAAGCCTGTCAGGGCGGTGATGATTCCGAGAAACAACTGCCGGAAAAGCGGAAAGCGTTTCATTGCGTGGCTCCTTGAGTGGACCCGACCTCTTCCGATCACGTCTTTCGAAGACGCACCGCACAGGTCGGTTTCTCCCATTTTTGCCCAGCCGAGCGCCCGTTAAGCGCGGATCCACGGCAACAATGCAGTGAGCCTCATCCCGTTTTCCGCCCCACACTCTTCATCCTGTTCTCCGCTCCCCAGCCTCACCTTGAGGAGCGAAGCGTCTCGAAGGTCGAGGGCGTTTCCAGCTTGCACTGGACCCTCCTTCGAGACGCAGCTGCGCTGCTCCTCAGGATGAGGACGGAGGGTGGGATGACGGTGCATTCGCCAACTCGTCATGGCCGTCCCCTCGTCATGGCCGCGCTTGTCGCGGCCATCCACGTCTTGGGGAAACGCAACGGTGCAAAGACGTGGATCCCCGGGACAAGCCCGGGGATGACGGCAGAGGGTGTGAGAACCGGCGATCAACTTGGCATGTCAAAGAGCGGGCAAGCGGGAGTGTTCTCGCGGCGGGGAAGCCCGAGGTTTAGGATCGAGGGAGGCGCGAGAAGCGGACCGGCTCGATTGCTAGCAGTAAGAGAGAACCGATCGGCCTCTCGCGCACGGTTCTTTTAGGCGGACTGCGC
>Ga0182742_1002510_pt1 | contig 20147 bp, 21 predicted proteins | sample eDN5th37CBELigMG_FD_128880 | JGI IMG/M metagenome (GOLD analysis project Ga0182742, IMG submission 128880) | Enriched Miracle-Growth compost microbial communities from Emeryville, California, USA - eDNA 5th pass 37_C BE-Lig MG (version 2)... ... | reverse complement strand
TCAAAAGAGTAACTAGTTGCCTTAACTAGTGCCGGAAAAAGAAGGGAGAGCTTCAAAAGAGTAACCAGTTGCCTCAACTAGTGCCGGAAAAAGAAGGGAGAGCTTCAAAAGAGTAACTAGTTGCCTCAACTAATGCCGGAAAAAGAAGGGAGAGCTTCAAAAGAGTAACCAGTTGCCTCAACTAATGCCGGAAAAAGTGAAGAGAGCGCTAAAAGAGTAACTAGTTATCCCAATAAGTACAGAAAAAAGTCAGGGAGACTTAGAAATATTGATTAGTCCCCTTATCCTTATGCCCCAAAAATAGAAATACCCGCTGAGCAATTGTTAAGTCGTACTAAAAAATTAAACTTTAACTTTCGCCTTTTCTTTTGTCGGCCAAATGAAGTTGGTAACGGCGATTAAAAAGTCGATTCCCAGTACAAGGGACCAGATTCTTAAAATACCGCCTAACGCTTCCGTTCGCGAGGAATCATTGATGACAAAAATAACTGCAGCAAGCAAACCCGCTCCAATAATATAGGCGATTACATGCCGGCCCCAGCCTTTTATATAATGTCTGGCGTAGTCCAAGCCGTAGCGCTTCGCGGGCTTTTCTCCTTGTTTCATCACATAATATTGAAATCGTTCATCTGCCCACATAATCATGCTTTTACCAAAAGCGATCGATGCCCCAATGTAGATAGCAGCGATTCCGTGAATGGTTGTGGCTGTTGCACCCCGGTATAAATCCATACTTGCTGTGACAAGTAGAACTAAATCAATAACTGGTGTTAGAGCCAGAAGAAATAATCCCAGTCTTTTTCTTTTGAAAATATAACGAGTAACTAACCCTGACCCAATGACAATCCAAAATCCAACTTCGCAAGCGATGATCATCATTAACAGTAAATCCATTTCCCCACCCCGTTTTTAATACAATTGTATTATTTGCGTTTTTGATTTTATCATGCTCTTTTAAACAATACAACTGTATTGTAAAATTGAAAAGCCCATTTTTTATTGCTAAAATGTAGTTATGCCAAAAATAGTTGATCATGAAAAAAGACGTAAGCAAATTGCAGAGGCTACTTGGAGAGTTATATTAGAGCATGGAATGGAAGGAGCGACAGTCAGAAACATCGCAAAGGAAGCGGGTTTATCCCTTGGGGCATTGAGGCATTATTTTTCAACTCAGGATGAATTGCTTGTCTATGCCATGAAACTTGTAAAAGAACAGGCAACCGCACGAATCGATAAAATTGCCAGGATGGATCTGCCTCCGAAAGAGAAGGTTCTAAGTATATTGCTTGAGATTGTGCCTGCGAATGAAGAGACTAGAGCAGAAATGGAGGTTTGGTTTGCGTTTATTGCCCATACCAGGCATAAGAAAGACGTTTTTGATGTCAAGCATGATGGTGTTTTTTTCGGTATTCAAAGACTGGTTAATTTAGTGAATCAATTAGGCTTTCTGCGAAAAGAGCTTGACTTAGACATTGAAACAGAAAGATTATATGCTCTTGTGGATGGAATTGCTTTGCATGCTTTGCTTGAGCCCAACCGTGTGGATAAAGAGCGGGTTACCAAAGTCTTAGAGCAGCATCTGGACTCGATATGCCATTTTTAAAAACAAGGCTCTGTTAAATTTCGGCCGTTGATTTCCGCTCCAAGCGCTTCGCTTTCCGGGAGGCGTTTTGCGAGCCTCCTCGGAACGTCCGCTCCTGCGGGGGCTCGCTCAATGCTGATCCCCCAGGAGTCTACGCGCTTTCCGCTCCAATCAATTAAGCGGATAACATCAACATTAAGCTCCAACACAGCCAAAAACAAAAGCCGGTATTTCCATTACCGGCCTTTATCATACAAAATCTCCAAAAACACCGAAAGCGCCTTTGTTCGAAAAGGGGACCGCAGCACCGTTGAAAAGTCACGGGTCATTGAAAAGTCCTTTATTTTTATAATGGACAGGTTCCCGTTCTCTATTTCTTTTCTAATCACCCAATCAGACAGCATACTGATTCCTAGTCCGGCTTCAACAGATTCTTTAATAAGCTGCGTGCTGCCGAATTCAAGCAGTTTCTTCGGAGAAATCTTGTATCTGTTAAACATAAGATCCGCTGCCTCGCGTGTTCCTGATCCTTTTTCGCGGACGATCCATGCCGTGTTTTCTAATTCCTCTATGGATACCTTATTCGAACTGGAAGCTAGCGGATGGTCGGGTGCTGCAATGATACTCATTGTATCAATGGCAAAAGGCTCGACAGAAAGACTTTTATCCTCATAACGCCCCTCAATAATTCCGATATCTAGCTGGTGGCCAAGAACTAATTCACAAATTTCCTTTGTATTCCCAATTGTGATCGAAGGATGAATTAGCGGAAACATTTTTTGCATCTTGGCGATCAAATGCGGCAGCACATATTCCCCGAACGAATAGCTGGCACCAATCGAAAGGGTTCCGCTCGGCTTATTAGTCAAATCATCAATTAAATAATTCATTTTACTATAAAGTCCAAGGATTTCCTTTGCATGGTGATAGACGATTTCTCCTGCTTTATTCAAACGGACATATTTATTGGTCCGCTCCATTAATGGTGTACCAAAGGTCCGTTCTAATGCTTGTATGTATTGGCTGACTGCAGGCTGTGTCATGTGCAATTCCTCTGCGGCCCGTGAAAAATTTTGCTTTTGGGCAACTGTGACGAAAACGGCCAGCTGCTGATCCAATAAAATCACCCACTATTATATAGATTTACTTATTATCACTATTATAAATAATTATTTTTCTTATTGTATAGAAAATATTATGCTAAATATACAAAAAAATGGCGGTGATAAAATGGGTGCAGAAGCAAGAGCTTATACGGCAGAACAGGGATCTATCCAGCCTGAAAAAAAATCTGCCTCTTTTGGCAAATGGATTGGCGGGATCGGATTTACATTTGTTATTGCATTTCTAGGATTTATCTTAGCAAAAACCCCGGGCTTTGATCATGTTGGCCAGCTGGCCTCAGCGATCGTGATAGCTATTTTGTATCGGAATCTGATCGGCTACCCAGAGCTTTTAAGAGCAGGAATAAATTTTTCATCGAAAAAGCTGCTGCGTTTCGCTATCATTCTTTATGGTTTGAAGCTAAATATTGGCACAATTTTATCAGATGGGCTTGGATTGCTTGTTAGAGATGCAGGTGTGATCATTTTTGCGATCCTGCTGACTGTATGGCTGGCAAAATTGATCAAGGCGGATAAAAATATTTCTTTGCTTGTCGGGGTAGGAACAGGGGTCTGCGGTGCAGCAGCTATTGCGGCAGTTGCGCCAATCATTAAATCAAAGGATGAAGAAACGGCCATAGGGGTAGGCATTATCGCGCTTGTTGGGACTATTTTTGCGATTGTTTATACGATATTGCGTCCCATTTTACCGTTGACCGGGGCAGAATACGGAATCTGGTCAGGCATCAGCCTGCATGAAATTGCCCATGTGGCTCTTGCGGCGGCACCCGGCGGGGAGGATGCTCTGGCATTCGGTTTACTGGCGAAGCTTGGCCGGGTATTTCTTCTCATTCCATTATGCTTTATTTTAATGTACATGATGAAAAAGAAGAACACAGAGGAAAGCGGAAATGCCAAGATAGAGTTCCCATGGTTTCTAATTGGCTTCATTATTATGAGTGTCATTGGCAGCTTTGCCCTTGGACCGGTGGTTCCAGTTTCTGAAGGATTTATGAATGGCGTGGCTAACGTCACCACATGGTGCTTAACTGCAGCCATGGTTGGCCTTGGATTGAACGTCAGTCTGCGCGATCTGCGTACGAAAGCATTGAAGCCGCTGATCGCTATGGGGATTACCTCTATTTGTCTGTCTGTCATTGCCTATTTCATTGTTTAGCAAACATGTAAAAACAGCCAATCCTATAAGAGTGGCTGTTTTTTTGCATTAGAAAAAAAGCTGGCCTTCACGGAGCCAGCTAATTAGTTCTCTTTTTATAATACACTTTACGTTTATACATCTTACAGTCTGCAAGCTCCACTAATACTTTAAGATTTTGCCCATCTTTAGGAAAAGAGGATGTTCCTATTGAAATCGATAACCCTTCTTTGTGCTGCCATTCAGTTTTGTTCAGCCTTGTTTCTAATTCGTTTATTTTCTTAAAAATAGTATTTTCATCAGAATACTTTGAAATAATTAAGAATTCATCTCCGCCCCATCTAGAAATGATATCTTTTTCGTCAAAGGATTGAACCAAAAGGCCAGCAGTTTTTTCTAAAATTTGATCACCATAATCATGGCCATACTTATCATTGATATCCTTAAAATCGTTGACATCAATTAAAAGGATGCCAATATTTAATTCTTTTCTTTGAGCAAACTTAATGATCTTAAGGGATTTTTCTGATACATAGCGTCTGTTAAATAGTCCTGTTAAAGGGTCTTTTGTAGATAAATAGACGTATTTATCATATTCCCTTCCCAAAAACCAAGCGATTGTTACCGGGAATATTCCCAAAAGCGGTATATGATGAGGTACTTGTCCCATTTGTATTTTCACCATACTTCTGATGAAAAATAAAATGCTTGCGACGAATAGAACAGTTATAACTCTGCCTTTATAGGAATATGTTTTTTCAGCGTTCAGTCCCACTTCTTTTCTCCTTTATCCTTGTTCATTCAAGTTGGGATATTGATATTTTCCACATTCGTGAATATGAATGGCTGCATCCCATTCACATACCTTCGTTCATTTAAAAAATGTTGGAAGAATGTCGGATATTTCATTCGCGGGGACGGGCCGGCTAAAAAGGTAACCTTGGCCTTCTAAACAATTAAGCTGTTTAAGAAAATGCATCTGTTCGTTTTGCTCAATCCCTTCAGCAACAACGCTGAGCTTCAGATGAGAAGCCATGTCAATAATGGTCTTAACAATGACTCCATGATCCTTTTCGATCTCATTAATAAAGGAGCGGTCGATTTTCAAACTATCAATTGGGAAGTGCCTTAAATAGGCTAATGACGAATAGCCTGTTCCGAAGTCATCAATCGATAGCCGAACCCCGAGAGCTTTTAGCTTCTTTAAAATAGGGATATTATGTTCAGGGTCCTGCATGCTGCTTTCAGTTATTTCAAGTTCTAAGCTGCCTGGATCAAGGCCTGTTTCGGATAATACCCTTTCAACCATGTCAATCAAACTATCATCCTTAAATAGCATCGGGGATATGTTAACGCCAATTCTTAATTGTGCTGTTCCAGAGTCCCGCCATTTTTTATTTTGTCTGCACGCGGTTTCTAGGACCCATTCTGTTATAGGAGCAATTAAGCCCGTTTCCTCCGCCAAGGGGATAAACTCCGAGGGTGGTATCATACCTAAATCAGGGTGGTTCCAGCGAATTAAAGCTTCGGCTCCAATGACTTTATTTGACTGAATGTTAACCTGGGGCTGATAGTGCAGGATAAAGCTCTTTTCTTCAACAGCCTGTCTTAACGCCGTTTCCAATTTCATTGTTTTCATCATAATTTCGTATGTTTCATTGGAATAAAATACAATCGCATTGCTGCCTCTGCGTTTTGCAGCGTACACGGCGCTATCTGCCTTTTTTACAAGAGTATCAATATCTTTTCCATCCTCTGGAAAAAAACTAATCCCGATATTCGCACTTAAATACAGCTTCTCCTTTTTTAGTGAAAAAGGAACTTCCACGATTTCGGAGATTTCATTTACATACTGTTTTATTTCCTCTTGCTGCTTTTCTTTTAAAACGATGAGGAATTCATCGCCGCCAAATCGGTATAGGTCTGCATGTTCACAGAGATGGCTGGATAGCCGCTTGGAAAAAGCCTTGAGAATTTGATCTCCTGCGCTGTGCCCAAGCGTATCATTGATATAATTGAAACGATTTAAATCTAAAAATAGCAGGCCCATTTGTTTGTTTGGATTTCCTTTTAACCATGCTTTCATATTTTGGTAAAAGCAATCGCGGTTTCGCAGGCCAGTTAAGTCATCAAAATATGCCTTTTGGTATAATTGCTCTTCAATGGTTTTCAGTTCTGTAATATCCTGTCTGATGGAAATATATTTATAAGGCTTGCCATTTTCATTTAAAAAAGGAACAATCACTGTTCTGACCCAATAATAGCTGCCGTCTTTTGCACGGTTTTTAATTTGTCCCTTCCACACATGTCCTGCGCCAATGGTTTTCCACATTTCTGTGAAAAATTCTTTTGAATGATGTCCAGAATTAATAATATTATGATTTCTGCCAATCAATTCGTCTCTAGCGTACTTTGATATTTCACAAAACTTATCATTCGCATAAGCAATTGTTCCCTTTTGATCTGTGATGGCAACAATGGAGGACTGATCTAACGCGAGCTTTATATCCTCTAGCTCCTTTAATTTATCGAATAAATCTGCATCTTTTTCAGGCTGTGATTTTTGCGGCTGTAAAGGAAATATCATAAGGCTCCTCCCTTAAGAAGCTTTTATTTTTAAATTTTGGAAGAAAATCATGGAATTGGATAAATATAGTATTTTAATAGTGTTTATAGTAAAATTTGCCTATTTAATCTTATGATATATGCATAGTTATTACAATGAACAAATTGTGAAACAAGAAGCCTTGCAGAATAGAATTCATACAGGGCTTCAATATGTTAATTTGACCGTTGATTTCCACTCCAATAGCTAAGCGGTTAAAATCAGCATTAAGCTTTAACACAGCCTAAACATGAAACTTACCTATTAATAATTGGAGTTCTTCAGCCATTTTCGCTAGGGAATCAGCTGATACGGTTATTTCCTGCATTGAAGCTAGCTGTTCCTCTGTTGCAGCTGATACTTCTTGTGTCCCGGATGCTGAGGATTCCGCCACTTCGTTAATTAACTTCATAGACGCTACAATTTGTTCAGATCCTGCAGCCATTTGCTGAACGGCAGCTGATACTTCTTGGATTTCTGTCACTGCCTCATTAATGGATCCTTGTATTTGTCTAAATGAGTGACCTGCCGTGTTAACAAATTTAATGCCGGAAATGACTTCTTCTGCAGTCAATTCCATTGATTCGACAGCATTATTGGTTTCTTCCTTAATAGATGAAATGAGCTGAGATATCTGCAAAGCCGATTGAGAAGATTGCTCGGCTAATTTACGTACTTCACCTGCAACCACTGCAAACTCGCGCCCCTGATCTCCAGCTCTTGCTGCTTCTATAGCTGCATTTAATGCTAAGAGATTGGTTTGATCTGCAATATTGGTAATGACTTCAATAATCTTTTCAATTTCTTTGGAGCGGGCGCCTAAGCCCCTGATTATCACCGATAATTTTTCAACTGTTTCGTTGATTGAATTCATCTGTGTGACTGCCGTATTTATTGATTGATCTCCTTCTAATGCTTTTTCAGAAGCATCAATGGAGGAACAGGAGGCTTTCTGTGCGTTTTTTGCAATTTGTTGTACACCAATGGCTAATTCATTGATCGTTTCGGATGTTTCCTCGACGATTTGTACTTGTTTATCCACCCCAGCAGCAACCATTTGCATTGTTTCTGCAATTTGCTCTGTTGCATGATTGTTTTGTTCTGCACTTGCCGTCAACTCTTCTGCGGAGGCTGCCACTTGCTCAACATTTAAACGAACTTGTTGGATTAATGTTCTGAGATTATGTGTCATTTGATTAAAGGAACTTGCTAATTCTCCAATTTCATCTCTATTTTTCACTTTTATTTCGTTAACAGTTAAGTCGCCAGATGCAATTCTTTGTGCAGTTATTGCCATTTCGGCAACAGGCTTTGAAATGATGCGGCCAATAAATAAAGCGATAAATAGACCGAGCAGAATAGCGAGCACACCCAAGACTAAAACCCAATTTTTCACCTCAGCAACTTTTGCTGAAGTTTCACGGTTCCCAGTATCTAATAATTCTTCCTGAAAGGCTGTTAGCTCCCCGATTTTATTGTTAAATTCCTTTAAAATTTCTCTCCCTTGATCGGCAATTAATTTTATGGCTTCTTCAGTTTTTCCTTCCTGAACTAAAAGGATCTCCTTTTTACCAAACTGATAATACTCGTTTTCAATTTGCTTAAGATCTTTGATCAGTAACTTTGCTTCCGATTGGTTAATAATCTTCTCTAGTTGTTCATTCATTTCTGTGTACTTTTCGTGTGATTGATTGAAGTCTTTTAAAGCAGTGTCATCACCAATTAGTATGTATCCGCGAAGACCCACTTGCTCTGTTCTTGCTATAGCCTCCAATTTTTCTATCATAATTAACTTTTGAGCTTTATCCTCAATTAAATTGTCATAGGCATGGTCGACAGACGTAATCTGTGAATAACTAATGACCACGGTTGCTGCCAAGATTACTAAGACTGATAAAAAACCAAAAAACATCTTTTTTCCAATTGTTAGTTTCATCATGTATTTCTCCTTGCGTGAATTTATATTTGCCGTATTTATAGACTGGGATATTATAGGGCGGATTTAGAATAATTAACCAGTATACTTATTCTAAGAAAATTGGACTTTTTTACCCATGAGATATATCACGTGAATGGAAGGGAAAGCCGGGTGTTTGTGAAAAAAGTGTGGAAAATTAGTGATTGACTAAAGAGTCAATGTGGATTTATAATTTGGTTGACTCATTAGTCAATAAAGTCCCCGCAGGAGGTATTTTGTATGGCCGTTGTTGATGTCAGGAATCTAACGAAAACGTACAAAAAGAACAGAGGCATTGTGGATGTTTCATTTTCCATTGAAGAGGGGGAAATCTTCGGCTTTATTGGGCCGAACGGAGCTGGGAAAAGCACAACCATCCGAACTTTATTGAATATTATTTTTCCCACGAGTGGGAGCGCCACGATCTTTGGCAAGGACATTGTGAAGGATTCAACGGAAATTCGCCAAAATGTCGGTTATCTGCCCTCGGAAGTTCATTATTATGATGATATGAAAGTAATCGATTTGCTTAAGTACTCCGCTCGTTTTCATAAAAATTTTAAAGAAAATAGAATGAATGAGCTGGCTTCCAGACTGGACCTTGATTTGCATCGGAAAATTGAGGATCTGTCGTTTGGGAACAGGAAGAAGGTTGGCATTGTTCAGGCGCTCCTGCACGAGCCAAAGCTTATTATCCTTGATGAACCAACGAGCGGGCTCGACCCTTTAATACAGAGTCACTTTTTCGACTTGCTTTTAGAGGAGCGGGAAAATGGGGCAACAATCTTTTTCTCCTCCCATATTTTGAGCGAGGTGCAAAAAATATGTGACAGGGTTGCCATAATTAAGGAAGGTAAGCTTATCCAAGTGGAATCAATCGAGTATCTCACAAAAAACCGGGTGAAGAATATTACAGTAATTCTTGATCAGCCAGGTTTGGAGCTGATTATCCCGGGTGCAGTCATTAAGGAGAAAAAAGGCAATGAGATTTCCTTGCTTTACAGCGGAGAGATGAAGGAGCTTCTTCAAGGCCTGAATGGCTTTCCGATTCAGGATCTGCTCATTGAGGAACCCTCTTTAGAAGAAGTATTCATGCATTACTATGAAAAATAGGGGAGGTGCCAAGATGATTTTTCAAAGAGAATTAAAGCGCAGCCGAAAATCGCTAATTATATGGAGCCTTGTGCTTGCTGGTCTTATTATTTGGTTATTAAGTATTTTTCCATCATTCGCCAAGAGTCAAGCATCCATGGAGGCCCTGATGGAATCCTATCCGGAATCCATCAGACAAATGTTTGGCATGAATCAGCTAAACCTTGGCAGTTTAATCGGTTTTTATGGTCTTGAAGTTTATATGATGGTAACCCTACTTGGAAGTATTTATGCAGCTCTATTGGCGTCCAATATATTGGCAAAAGAAGAAGGGGAGAAGACTGTTGAGTTTTTGCTTTCCAAGCCGATTTCACGAAGCCGGATTGTTTCACAAAAAGCCCTTGCTGTTTTTGTAAATATAATCATACTGAATGCGGTATCTGCTGTTTCCAGTTTAATTGGGTTTCAATTTGCTAAAGATGAGGACATTCCAGGAAAAACATTTGTATTATTAAGCATTGCCGCTTTGCTGCTGCACTTAACATTTGCTTCGATATCTTTCTTGTTTTCTTCAATTATGAGAAAAACTAGAAACACTCTATCGATCTCGTTAGCTGTCGTGATTGTTACCTATTTTTTAAATGTGATTTCCGGATTATCTGAGGATCTTGAGATACTGAAATATTTTAGCCCATTTAAATATGTTGATTCTGCAAATATTATAAGTGACAACAGGATTGAGCCAATTTTCATCGTGATTATGGGAATCCTCATTGCTGGCAGTATCGCAGCAGCATTTTTCATCTATAAAAAGAAAGACATTGCTGTCTAGTAAGAAGGTGTCAACGTTGTATTCTGCTTTTGAAAAACAGCCGCAGGAAAAAAAGGAATTAATTATCAATGTGGCGATAGAGGAATTTGTTAAGAATGGATATGACAAAGCTTCTACAGATATCATTACTAGCAGGGCAGGCATCTCAAAGGGTATTCTTTTTCATTATTTTAAAAGCAAGAAGAATCTTTACCTTTATGTGGTCACTTATGCGCTGAAACTCATTATCGAAAAAACAATGGAAGCTCTTAAGGGAGTTTCATCACCGGATTTCTTTGCACGGGTAAAAGAAATCTATTTGCTAAAGCATAAGATTACCGGGCCATATATTAAGGAAACCCAGCTGATATCAGATGCCATTTTAAGTCCCCCGGCGGCTGTCCAAAAGGAAATGGAGGAAGTCGCCAATACGTATTATTCGAAATACCAGGAAGATTTTATGCTGGAACATATTTATTTGCGGGAACTCATCCAAACCGACCGGCTGAGGGAAGGGATCACTGCTGACAAGGTTATTAAAATGACCATGTTTACCTGTGAGCAGCTTGGGAATAAATATCAAACCCTGTACAAAAATAAACAATATGATTTTTTTAGCGAGCCCGATCCGCTCGTCCAGGAGCTGGAAGATTATCTGCAGATTATAGAGTATGGTGTGTACCGATGACCCTGAAGGAATAAAAGCCTTCGGGGTTTTTTGGAGGGGGAAGAAATAGGAAAAAATCGTCTTAATCAAACGTTTGATTAAGAAAAAATAGCCTAAATTTATTAATCAAACGTTTGATTAATCCCAAATTCCCCCCATTTAGGGCTCCGAACCCCCTCCGAACCCTTCGGAACCCCTTCAGCAGTTTAAAGCGCTGGGGGACAGTCCCCCGCTGGATTACCGCATTAAAGCGCTGGGGGACAGTCCCCCGCTGGATTACCGCATTAAAGCGCTGGGGGTAAGCCTCCGCTAGTTTACCGCATTAAAGCATTGGGGGACAGGCCCCCATCTGATTAAAGCGGTAAAGGAAATATGAAAAGTACCTATTGACCTTGACGCTGCGTTAAGGTGTATTGTTAGTTGTGAAAGGAGGAAAGCACATGGAATATACTGTGCAAAGACTTGCGAACTTAGCAGGAGTCAGCACCCGAACGTTAAGATATTATGATGAGATTGGTATTCTAAAGCCGGCTAGAATCAATTCATCCGGATATCGGATTTATGGGCAGGCAGAGGTAAACAGGCTACAGCAGATTCTCTTTTACAGAGAATTAGGTGTCAGCTTGGACAGCATTAAGAATATTGTCACCTCACCTTCCTTTAACGGAGCGGCAGCGCTAAGGGAGCATCGCGAAAAACTCCTTGAAAAAAGACAGCAATTGGATGTGCTGATCGCTAACGTGGATAAAACAATCGCCTTAACAGAAGGGAGAATTCATATGACTGATAAAGAAAAATTTGAGGGATTTAAGAAAAAGATGGTCGAAGAAAACGAGAAAAAGTATGGAAAGGAAATCCGTGAAAAGTACGGTGATGAGGCTGTTGATCAATCTAACGCAAAGGTTATGAACATGACTCAAGACGAACATGAGGAAGTAACAAAGCTTGCTCATGAAGTTCAGGAGACATTGGCAAAAGCTTTTGCCACAGGTGACCCTGCTGGAGAACTCGCACAAAAAGCGGCTGAGTTGCACAAGAAGTGGCTGTGCTTTTATTGGAAGGAATACAGCAAAGAGGCTCATGCTGGCTTAGCGCAAATGTATGTGGACGATGAAAGATTCACTGCTTATTATGACAAGGATCAGCCGGGAACCGCGGAGTTCTTGAGAGATGCTATACGGATTTATACAGGAATGAAGTCATAAGGATTAAGGGCAGCCCCAACGCTGTCCTTTTTTTGTTCAAAACTACTTTGTTCATTAAATACTCGTCACTACAATTCTCCAAGATTGCAAACTTAAAGTTCCCTTTACAATCCATTAACAATCATTCTTTATACTGGAATAAAAGGAAGCGAATTTACAAAAATCGGGAGTGATCCAAGTGTACCGAACGAATGAAGAAAAGGAATTCTTTAAACGTCTCTATCAATACAAAAAAATTGCTGCGGTGAAGAGCCCGAAAGGGATTGAAAAAGCAATTAAATGGAAGGACCGAATTAGTGCTGTTTTTTTGCTTACTGGAAATATCATGTCCATAAAAAACTACGTGGATCTTTTCAAAGAAGAAGATCTGCCAGTTTTTGTTCATATTGAAAAAATAGGCGGTTTAAGCATAAATGATGAAGGACTTGATTTTATTGCGAATTATGTACAGCCATTAGGAATCATTTCAACCAAACCAAATATAGCTGCAAAAGCAAAAAGGAAGAAGCTCCTCGTGGTACAGCGAGTTTTTATGATCGATACAGAAGTATTTGATCATGTATTGCATTCATTGGACCATACCATTCCAGATATTATTGAAATCATGCCGTCAAGGCTTCCGCATGTCATCAAGGACTTAAGCAAGCAATTAAAGCTCCCGCTGATTACCGGCGGACTGCTTTCAGAAAAAGAACACGCCTTGGAAGTGCTTGAATGTGGGGCCGTTGCAATAACGACCTCTAACATTGATATATGGAAAGAGGATCTTTCGGGTGCCGCAAAAGAAGCCTTGCTAAAATGAATCGATAGAATTTGTTTATGATATCTTAATATTTATTTACAAAATAATAAAACTGTTATAACAATTCATCTTTATAATCAAAATTGAAAAGTAAATAGAAAAGCTGGTTCTAATTAGAGAGACCTCAAATACAAACGAATTTTCGTTTTTTATTTGAGGTCTTATTTTTTGGAGGTGATGTAAAGGAAGGAATGAGTGAAACAAAAGGAATATTCGACGTGTAAAGCTTTTAAATAAACTTGATACATAAAAGGAGGATTTACCTTGAAAAAGTATTTTGCTTTCATGCTAGCTCTATTAATGATTTTTCTTACAGCCTGTCAATCAGATAAAGTTTCAGGAACATCAGGCGAGAGTGATAGCAAGACTGATGAAAAAGGCGGAGAAAAAATCGAAATTACATATTGGTATGCCTGGGGAGACAAAATTGGCGAAAACAACGAAAATCTTGTGAAGATGTTCAATGAGTCGCAAGACAAAATTCATGTAAAAGCAGAATATCAAGGGACATATGTCGACCTTCATGCAAAAACACAAGCAGCCTTTGCTGCAGGAAATGCGCCAGAAGTGACACAGAATGAAATTTCCTCTATTGGCGTCTTTGCCAAGTCAGGCATGACACAGGATTTAACACCGTTCATTGAAAGAGACGATATCAACATGGATGATTTTAATCCAGGCTTAATGGGTAATTCCTATGTCGATGGAAAGCTATATGGCCTTCCGTACCTGCGCAGCACGCCGATCCTTTATATGAATACAACCATGCTAAAAGAGGCAGGGCTTGATCCAGCGGGTCCAAAAACTTGGGATGAATTTGAAGAGTATTTAAGTGCTCTTACAGAAGAAGGCAAAACAGTTGGAATGACGATGCCGGTAAACATTTGGATTTATGAGGCCTTTATTGCTTCAGCAGGCGGCCAGATGGTAGCAGATGATGATTCAAAGGTTTTATTCAATGAGGAAGCAGGCGTGAAGGCCCTTGAATTTTGGAAAAAGCTTGCTCAAGAAGGAGTTATTAAGGTTCCAGGCGGAGAAACAGCAGCAGATGTAGCCAAGCAAGATTTCGCAAATAGCCGTGCGGCAATGATTTTTTCTTCGACGGCCGATCTTTCCTACAATTTGTCTGTTGCAAAAGAGAAAGGCTTTGAATTAAATACAGCCTTTATTCCTTCTGATAAACAGAATGCCGTGCCGACAGGCGGAGCTAACCTTGTGATGACAGCTGGTTTAGAAAAAGACAAGCAAGATGCCGCATGGGAATTTATTAAGTTCATGACAGCGAAAGAACAAACCATTTATGCAAGCAAATTTACTGGGTATTTGCCAAGCCGTCTATCTGCGGTGGAATCCGAAGAAATGCAGGCTTTATATAAAGAAACACCGCAATTTAAAGTGGCTGTTGATCAATTGCAGTATGGACATCCGCGTCCAATGGCTCAAGAATACCCAGAGATTTCAACGGTTACAGCAGATGAAATTACAAGAACTTTATTGGAAAAAGATTTAGCGCCTAAAGATGCCCTTGATGCTGCGGCTGAAAAATCGAATCAATTGCTAAAAAAGTAGGCTATGTTAAATCTTAAAATTGTTTCAGCGACTTAGTTGATCTTCGCTGCAGGCGCGTAGACTCCTGGGGGATCAGCATTGAAGCGAGACCCCGCAGGAACGAATGTGACGAGGAGGCTCGCAAAATGCCCCCCGGAAAGCGAAGCGCCTGGAATGGAAATCAACGGCCCTAGAAAGTATGGAAATCAGTGAAATTCTTGATAGATCCGGAAGAAAAGTGCAAATGGGGTACTTTTCTTCCTTGCTACATAAAGGAGGAACAAAAAATGGACTGGATGAAACACATTAAAGCAGTGATTTTTGATTTAGACGGGACGCTCTATCAGGATTACACATTTTTAGGGCGATATATTCAACACATGCTTAAGGAGCAATTAACTCCTCAGGAACTAGAAGAGGTTACTCAAGAAGCCTATGCGATTTTAGAAGGCAATCATCCAATCCGAATTGGCTACTACTATTCCTATGAAAACCAAAAGGTGTACGCTCAGGAATCTCTTAAACCGACAGCATGCTATTCATGGGATGGCCAAGTGCATATGCAGACAGCGGCAGAGAAAAATTGCCTTTTCTACATAGGAGATCCATGGGGAATTGCTGGATTGTAGCTGAAAAGTTTAACGTGGACGGTGCCATAAGAATGAAGGCGTTTGATCAGGTGCGTAAAGAAATGCTTTGTGAGCCATATAAAATTTACCGTCACCAAGCCTTATTTGAGGCGATTTCTGGTTTAAAGCTGAAGAAGAAAGTCTTTATGACCAATACGCCTGGACCATCTGCTTTAGAATTTGTTGAGTATTTAGGGATTAAGGAACATTTTGATGAATACGTTTTTGACGCCAAAAAACCTAAAGGTATGCAGCAGATGATTGAAAAATTGATGGGAGAGGGCTACCGGCCTGATGAAATCTTGTCAATTGGCGATAACCCATTTAATGATTTGTACCCTGTAAAAAACTACGGAGGCAAAACCTGTCTCATTTCGAGATATGCTCACGCGGATTCGACCCAATGGGATGCTGAAGTTCAGACAATTGAAGAACTGACAGATTTTCTTTATCGATTAAACAGTTTTCAGCCGTTGAGAGCGGATCTAAAAAATGCAATCCACTAAGGAATCTTTGATGAGGAGGAGCTTCTTATGGCAGAGATTATTCTGAAAAATGTTTCAAAGGTGTTTAATAATGAAGAAGTAATAAAGGATTTAAACCTTAAGATTCATGATGGCTCTTTTACAGTCCTCGTTGGTCCATCTGGCTGCGGTAAATCAACCACTCTTCGGATGATTGCCGGGCTTGAAAAGCAATCCTCCGGTGAAATTTGGATAGGGGATCAGCTTGTAAATGACACCCCTCCAGGCAAGCGAAACATTGCCATGGTGTTTCAAAATTATGCTTTATATCCAACTATGACGGTCAAAGGGAATATTGAGTTTGGCTTAATTAATAAAAAAGTGCCTAGACATGAGCGCGAGGAATTGATTAGAGAAATCTCTGAAATTGTCGGCTTGACTGACTATCTAAATAAGAAGCCTCAGCAGCTTTCCGGCGGACAGAGACAGCGTGTCGCCCTTGCACGAGCAATGGTTAAAAAACCAAAGGTTTTCATTCTCGATGAGCCTCTATCCAATCTCGATGCTAAGCTGCGCGGTCAGATGAGAACGGAATTAATCCAGCTGCATAAACGCTTAGGAACAACATTTGTCTATGTGACCCATGATCAGGTCGAAGCTATGTCAATGGGGGATGAAATCGTGATTTTAAATAAAGGAGAAATTCAGCAAAAAGCGAGCCCTATGACAGTTTATCATGATCCTAATAATATTTTCACAGCTAGTTTTATCGGTACTCCAGCTATGAATATCATCGATTACAGGCTGATGAAAGATGATTTGCCAGCCCTGAATGGAGATGTGAAATATGTAGGTTTCAGACCTGAGAATATTCTTATATCCAGAACAGAAAATACAGATCCGCACTCTGTTCATCTGTTTGGTGAAGTGGTAACAAGAGAAACGCTTGGATCTGAAACGATTTACACGGTAAAAACGAATGCAGGAGTCATTCATTGTAAAAGTTTTATTGAGCCGTTGGACAGTGTGAGGCATGTTCGGCTGCAAATCCCGTATGAAAAACTATATTTCTTTAATAATCAAGGTGAACGGAACCGTTCAGTAACCATTAAGAGGATTGAGCCTGTTTTGGTAAAAGGAGGAAGATAATGTGGCCTGGCACAAACTGAGACCTTATGCCATGATTGCTCCTGCCATTGTAATCTTTTGTTTATTTTTTATTTATCCGATTGGCTACATGATTTATTTAAGTTTTCACGAATGGAACTTCGTGAGCCCGGACAAACAATTTGTCGGAATGCAAAACTTCGCGAGTCTGTTCGGGGAGCGCGAATTTATTGAAGTCATGCAAAACACATTTATCTACACTGCACTGACTGTTTCACTCACGATTGTGATCTCGCTCCTATTAGCCCTTTGGCTAAATAATAATGGATCTGTTTATAGTCTTGTTCAAGGGGCTGTTTTTAGCCCGCATATTATCTCACTGGTTTCTGTTTCCATGCTCTGGATGTGGCTGATGGATACAGACTATGGCCTATTAAACTGGTTTTTAAATCTATTTGGCCTAGCAAATGTTTCGTGGCTGACTGATCCAAGCACATCACTATTTTCGCTTGTGATAGTAGCTGTTTGGAAGGGAATTGGCTTTAATACGCTTATCTTCATTGCGGGTCTGCAAAGCATCCCTCGTGACATGTATGAAGCGGCGCAATTAGATGAATCAAGCAAGGCACGCACGTTTTGGAAGCTCACATTGCCGATGCTGTCGCCAACCTTGTTTTTCTTAACGATCATCGGCATGATTAACTCCTTTCAGGTGTTTGAGACCATATCCATTATGACACAGGGCGGCCCGATCAATTCAACGAATACGTTTGTTTACTACATTTACGAATACGGTTTTCGCTATTTTAAAATCGGCTATTCATCCGCAGCTGGCGTGCTGCTGCTGTTCATTGTTGGTTTGCTGACAATCTTATACTTTAAGCTGCTTGCCAAACGTGTTCATTATCGCTAAAGGTGGAGATTCATATGAAGACATCCTATTTAGGAAAGCTTATCAACGGAATTGGACTATTTCTTATTGTATGTATCTTTGTATTTCCCTTTGTGTGGATGATATCCACGTCCTTTAAAACCTTGGGAGAAACGCTCACTTTTCCGCCAAAGTGGATTCCCGAACAGTTTATTTGGGAGAACTTCGCTAAGGCTTGGAATTCAGGGCCCTTTTTCAAATACTTTTTAAATAGTTTAATTGTGTCAGTCGGCATTTTGATACTGCAATTTTTAACGATTATTCCCGCAGCCTATGCCTTTGCCAGATATAAATTTGCTGGAAGCTCACTTTTCTTTGCCTTGACCATGATTACCTTAATGATTCCCGGCCAGCTGATCTTCTTGCCAGTCTATTTGCAGATGAGTTCATGGGGCTTGCTTGATACGCTTTGGGCCCTCATTTTGCCGTTTGCTTCAAGTGCGTTCGGTATTTTCATGCTGCGCCAGTCCTTTATGCAAATTCCTGAGGAGCTTTTAGAAGCGGCACGATTTGATGAAGCGCCGGAGTGGAAAATTATTTTGAAAATCATGATTCCCATTGCAAAACCAGTGTTGATCACCTTTGCGTTGTTTAGCTTTATTAGCCATTGGAATGATTATTTTTGGCCGCTGGTTATGACAACAAGTGATTCAGCACGAACACTTCCACTCGGGATTTCGAAGCTAAGAGAGGTAGACGGAGGCATTGCCTGGAACGTTCTTATGGCCGGCAATATGATTTTAGTCATTCCAATCTTAATTGTTTTCTTTTTTGCTCAGCGTCAAATTATCCGGGCTTTTGTTTATACAGGCGTTAAATAAGAAAAGCGTAAGGCGCCCGATTATCGGCGCCAAAAGCTAAGACATTTCTCGAAGTTGAACCTAAAAATAAACGGAAGGTGAAGTGGACTCATGGGGCGCCTAATAATCTCTTATATTATCCCTGCGTATAATGAGGCAGAAAATGTTCGGAACGTCTTTGAAGCGATTAAGTGTGAAATGCTGCGTCAGTATTATTATGAATTTGAAGTTGTGTTCATTGATGACGGCAGCAAGGATCGAACAGTCGAGGCTATTCAGGATTTGGCTTTCAGTCATCCCGAGGCAAAATATGTATCTTTTTCCCGGAATTTTGGAAAAGAGGCAGCCCTTCTTGCGGGTCTTCACCATGCACAGGGAGATGCAGTGATTATGATGGATGCTGATTTGCAGCATCCTGTGTCCATGATTCCTAAGCTTTTAAAAGGATATGAGGATGGATATGATCAGGTCATTGCTAAGCGGAATCGGAAAGGCGATTCTTTCGTCAGATCCGCACTGTCTTCAGGATTTTACCGGTTTTTTAATAAGGCGGTTGATGTGGAGCTGTCAGATGGGGAAGGCGATTTCCGGCTTCTTAGCCGTAAAGCGGTCAATGCACTTTTAAGGCTTAGTGAAGGAAATCGGTTTTCCAAGGGGTTGTATTCGTGGATTGGCCTAGAGAAAAAGGTGATACCCTATGACAATGTGGCAAGAGAAAAGGGAGACACCAAGTGGTCATTTGCCAAACTATTAAACTATGGGATTGATGGCGTGGTTTCATTTAACCACAAACCATTGCGTGCCTGCTTCTATTTAGGGGCGTTTGTATTACTATTGTCCCTCGTCTATATTATGGTTACTTTTGTGCAAATCCTGCAAAATGGCATCTCGGTTCCAGGTTATTTTACAACGATTTCAGCGGTCCTTTTTTTAGGCGGGATTCAGCTTGTCTGTCTGGGAATTATTGGCGAGTACATCGGGCGCATTTATTATGAAACGAAAAAACGGCCGCATTATATAGTCGGAAAAACAAATATTGAAACAGCCGCAGAGAAGGGAGAAAAGCATGCCATTCAGTAAAAAGGAGTTTTTCAGATTTGTCCTTGTCGGTGGAGTGAACACTCTTCATTATTATGCGATTTATATGGCTTGCCTGCATATTCTTGGGTTTCATTATTTTCTCTCGCACATGATCGGATTCTTGCTTAGTTTAATAGGCTCCTTCTTTTTAAGTACGCTTTATACGTATAAGGTCAAGCCAACGTGGTCGAGATTCCTCCGTTTTCCCTTAACGCAAGTTTTTAACACTTTGGCAACATCCGCTCTTCTGTATATTTTTGTGGAGCTGTTCCATCTCAGCAGCAGTTTTGCACCAATTGCGGCCGTTATTTTTACCATACCAATGACTTTTATTCTAACAGGGAGAATCTTAAAAACATCATGAGACAGGTCAATCACGAAATAGCTGCACCGCTCCAAAACAACAGTTTCATAGGGTCGCGTCTGACTCAGCATTTCCTTAAAAAGAAAAGACTATATGGTCTTTTTTTATTAAGTTTAATCAAAGCTTTATTGAGTCATGTCCTTTTTATCATGGAATGGTTTGATGGCCGGTATATGACAGGTCTAAATGACGGGCTTTCGCAAATGCTGCCATTTAAACAGCTTCTGTACGATCAGTACAAAAG
>Ga0182742_1002509_pt1 | contig 20148 bp, 16 predicted proteins | sample eDN5th37CBELigMG_FD_128880 | JGI IMG/M metagenome (GOLD analysis project Ga0182742, IMG submission 128880) | Enriched Miracle-Growth compost microbial communities from Emeryville, California, USA - eDNA 5th pass 37_C BE-Lig MG (version 2)... ... | reverse complement strand
GTGCGGACCAGTTCGACCAGTGCTGCGCCGCCGAGCTGCTCGGCCAGTTGCCAGGTCTGCTTCTTGTCCAGCCACATCAACGGCGTTTCCACGACCATGGGCGCATCCAGGCCCAGGCTCATCGCCACCTGCAGGGCCTTCAACGTGTTGTCGCGGCAATCCGGGTAGCCGGAATAGTCGGTCTCGCACATGCCGCCGACCAGTACCGTGAGCCCGCGCCGGTAGGCGATCGCCGCCGCGAAGTTGAAGAACAGCAGGTTGCGTCCCGGCACGAAGGTGGAGGGCAGGCCGGACGCCTCGAACGCGATCTCCTGCTCCTGCGTAAGGGCCGTGTCGCTGATCTGTCCGAGCAGCGCCAGATCCAGCATGTGGTCCGGGCCCAGTCGCGTGGACCAGCCCGGGAACTGCGCCTTTATCCGGTCGAGCACCACCTTGCGGCATTCGAGTTCCACCGCGTGTCGTTGTCCGTAGTGAAAGCCGATGGTCTCCACGTGCGTATAGCGGTCCAGTGCCCAGGCCAGGCAGGTGGCGGAATCCTGGCCACCGGAAAACAGTACCAGCGCTTTGCGTTCCATTGCATTACTCATTGGCAGTATGGCGCCACTCGCGCGGCACCTTCTCAAGGTAGGGGGCTGGCCGGATAACGGGCCAGCAGGTCGATGCAGTGCGTCGAGGTTTCGTGCGGGGCAGCCGGCTCCGGCAGACGCTCTGCATCGGGGCGCGAGCCGTGCATCGACGTATTGGACAGCAGCCTCTGGCGACAGTTGCCCTGGAGGTCACGGATGTCGTGAAGGGCGGACGGCGGCCGCGCGAAACCGCCGAGTTTACCCCAGGGCATTCCTGGAAAAGGGACTGGCCGGCGCGGCAATGTCCATGTGCTACGGACTGCCTTGGCTTGCCATCATAGGTCCGTTTTCCTGGGTTCCCGGCTGCGACGATCCGCCAGGGCGCTTTGGAGGCTTGCTGCGGCAAGTCGGGAAATCCATGACGGCCTTTCAGTTTGCCCGTCGATCTTCTGCACCACATGCGAGCCTGCCTGGGATCGTTATGGTGCATGGAGTGCCCGCCGCCTGGAGACCTGCAGCGCGTGTGCGCCGTTTTGCGATCGGATATCTCCAGAAGTGCCTGGGGGATCGGCTCTTCAGGAAACGACGGAGCCGTATTTGTTCCTGAGAACCTGATCTGGCATGGAAAGTGCATGAATCATGCCGGCTGGTACAGGGGAAATTAATGTGCCAACATTTTTCCGGTGCTGCCCGGATTGGCTGTGCGGGTCCTTTGCCGTGCGATGGGTGCCGGCTTTCAATGATCGGAGATGTCGAAGATGAGTTCATTTGCAGGGAGCGGTTCCATGAGTGCGTCCAGGAAAAAAGCGCGAGGCCAGCAGCATGTCCTGAATGCTCTGGCAGGTGTCCTGGTGTCGGCTGCGGCAATGCAGGCCTCGTTTGCCAAGGAGGCAAGGACCTTCGATCTCAATGCGGCAACCATCCCCGATATTCAGGCCGCAATGGATGCAGGCGCCTTGAGCGCAGAGCGATTGGTGCAGCTGTATCTGAACCGGATAGCCATGTATGACGATCATGGTCCCTCGCTGAACGCCATCATCACCATCAATCAGAAGGCACTGGAAACCGCCCGCGAGCTGGATGCCGAACGTGCGCAGAAAGGCCCTCGTAGTCCCTTGCATGGCGTTCCCGTGCTGCTGAAGGACAACTACAACACGTTCGACATGCCTACGACGGGCGGTTCAGTCACCCTTGCCGGTTCCGTTCCCCCGAAGGATGCGTATACCGTAAAACGGTTGCGCGACATGGGCGCCATCATCCTTGGCAAGGCAAACCTGAGCGAGTATGCGACGCCGGCAGGGCGCGGGGCCTATAGTTCCATCAATGATGTCACCAGGAATCCGCATCGACTGGAAAGCGATCCGGGCGGCTCGAGTGGCGGCTCGGGTGCCTCTGCAGCAGCCAATTTCGCAACAGTGACCCTGGGGACGGATACAGGTGGCTCGATCCGGGGGCCGGCCGCATCCAATGGCGTCGTAGGCATACGCCCGACCTACGGACTGGTGAGCCGTTCCGGCATTATCCCGCAAGCCCTGTCACTCGATACGGCTGGCCCCCTGGCGCGAAACGTCACCGATGCAGCCATCATCCTGGGTGTCCTTGCCGGCACGGATGCCGAAGACCCCACCACCGCGGAAAGCGAGAAGCATGGTCAGCCCGACTATACGAAGTACCTGGACAAGGCCGCGCTCAAGGGGGCGCGCATCGGTGTGGTCAGGAACTTCTTCGGCGGAAACCCGGAAGTGGATGCGCTGGTGAATGCCTCCATCGAGGACATGAGGAGGCTGGGCGCAGAAGTAGTTGAAATGTCCTTCGAGGCGGATTTCGTGTCTGCCATCATGGGTTACCGTCAGCACGTGAACTCGGAGTTCCAGCCGGACCTGGAGGCGTATCTCTCTATGCTCGGCGAGGGGTACCCCAAGACCCTGGCAGAGGTCGTCGCGATCTATGAGTCGCCAGAGGTATTGAACTCCGCCACGCCGGTCAATCCGGGTCTGGTCGATACCCACAAGAAAAACATGGCGATCGCCGGCAAGGACAGGCCTGAGTACCTGCGTGTCATCAATGAGGAGATGCCCAAGGTGCGCAGCACCCTCGTGAAGCTGATGGACGAGCACAAGGTCGATGCCATGGTGTGGCCCACGAGTCCGTGCACCGCCGAGCCGCGCTACACACTGAAGGAAGCCGATCGCCAATGCAGCAAGGCCGTTCCCGTTCCAAGCAATATCGCCAGCTACTCCGGCTTTCCGGACATCCAGGTGCCAGCCGGATATACATCCCAGGGCTTGCCGTCCACAGTCTCGTTCGTCGGGCGCCCTTATAGCGAACCGTCACTGATCGGCTTCGCCTATGCCTATGAGCAGGCAACGATGCATCGGAGATTGCCGGCGCTGTTCCCGGCGCTGCCTATGGAAAACTTCAATTACTGATTTCCAGCGGTCGATGCGCCGCTCGCTGGGAGCGGGGCCTTCATCAGGAGCTCTGCTCCCGGGCTTTCGGCTATTCCTGATAGAAATCCTTCAGCTGCGTGCGGATCACGTGCTTCTGGATCTTGCCCGTGCCGGTGCGCGGGAATTCCTCCTGGAACAGAATCGACTTCGGCACCTTGAATCCCGAAAGCCGCTCCTGGCAGTGCCGGATCAGCGTGGACTCGTCCACCACCTGGCCCGGCTTCAGGATGACCACCGCTGTGATGGCCTCGCCCCAGCGCGGATGGCCCAGGCCGACGACGGCTGCATCGGCGACGACCGGATGCTCGAGCAGGCAGCGCTCCACTTCGATGGAGGCGACGTTCTCGCCGCCGGTCTTGATGACGTCCTTGTTGCGGTCCTTGAACCAGATGGCGCCATCATCGTCGATCCAGGCCACGTCACCGCTGTGGAACCAGCCGTGGCGAAAGCTTTCTTCGGTTGCATCGGGCCGGTTCAGATAGCCGTTCATGACCTGGGGGCCCCGGTACACGATCTCGCCCATCTCGCCGCGTGGCAGCAGCCGGCCTTCGTCGTCCATGATGGCCACGCGCGTCATGACGGTTGCGGTTCCCCACGAGGCAGCCTTGCTCCATTGGTGCTCGGGCCGCTGCATGCAGGTGGCCGGCGTGAACTCGGTCTGGCCGGATCCCAGTACGACGTCGGCATTGGGGAACATGGCGTGGATGGCCTGCAGGCGCTCGTCGGGCATGGGCGCCATGGCATAGATGGCCCGCGTGATGGAGGGGAAGCTGCGACCCTGCAGGGAGGGCTCGCCGACCAGCTGGCCGTACATCATGGGCAGCAGGACGATCATGTTGATCTGGTATTGCTCGATGAGCTCTGCCGTCTGCCTGGCGTCGAAGGCCTGGACGAGGATGAGGGTCCCTCCTGCGATGAGGATGGGTACGGCAGCCGAGTTCAGCATGGCGCAGTGGAACAGGGGCAGCGTGATCAGCGCGCGGGACCCCGGCATGCTGCCGTGCGCAACGGCGTTGGACAGGCCTGCCATGGTGACGGCCAGGTGGCTGGTCAGCACGCCCTTGGGATTGGCCGTCGTGCCGCTGGTGTACAGCAGCTGCACGGGATCGCGGTCGTACACGAGTGTCTCGAGCGGGGCGTCGGAGCCGCTGGCCAGCAGGTCCTCGAATGTCCCGGCCGACTTCGGCAGGTCGGCATGAGGATCCGTGCCAGTCCAGTACACGTGTTCCAGGTCGGGCAACTGCGCAGGGAGCTCTGCAGCGACTTCTGCCAGGGCATCCTCGACGATCAGGATACGTGCGCGCGCGTCGCGCAGGCAGTAGGCGATCTCCGGGCCGCGCAAGCCGAGGTTGACCGGCGCGCAGATCAGACCGGCCCGCGCGCAGGCAAAGTAGGTCACCAGTATTTCAAGGTCGTTTCGCGCCATCACGCCGACGACCTGCTGGTGGCCCAGCCCCAGGCCGAGCAGCGCATGTCCCAGCTGGTTCACCCGCCTGTCGAGATCCGCATACGAGAGGCTTCGCTGGCCATGGACGATGGCAGCACGATCGGGGTAGACGTCGGCCGAGCGGGTGATGATGTCGCCCACGCAGACGCGTTCGATCAGGTTCTGCGACAAGAGGTCAGGCACCAGCTGTTCATCTCGTTGATTCACGGTGTTCTCCGATATGGACATGGACTCGCCGGCCTGTCGAAGACGGCGGGTATCCTGCTGCATGAACCCCTGCGCCGTGCGCGGTGGAGCGGATGAGCCCTGCTGCGGACCTTAACCGTGCGGGGGTGCAGCGTCTTGTGCCGACTGGCTATGCGAGCCCACTCCTGCCGGGGTGCTGTCGCGTCTTCAGTGCGGTTGCCCTGCCTGGCGGGTCTAGTGCGTCGCGGGGCCGTGCAGGTGCCTGACCCAGTCGTAGAAAACCGGGTTCGAGGGATGGGCGGGCAGGCTGCCGATGCGTGGGGCGTCGTACATGCTGGCGCGAAACTGCCCTGGCGGCATGCCGTAGACCTGCTTGAAGGCTCGGCTCGCATGGCTTTCGCTGGCAAAGCCCGATTCGTAGCAAAGCTGGGCGACCAGGCGGTTCTCCGTGGGGCGCGCGAGGGCAGCCCGAAGACGGGCGAGGCGCCGCATCTGGATGTACTTGGCCACCCCGCCCAGCGGCTGGAACAAAGCGTACAGAGTGGATCGCGAGACGCCTATGGCCTGCGCAATCGATTCCGGACCCAGATCCGCGGAGCCCAGATGCTTTTCGATATGGCGTCGCGCGCGTTCCCGGCGGCCCAGGGCCGCAGGCTCGAGGGAGGAGGGCAGGCAGACAGTCAGTGCCGAGGCCAGCAGGGTGGCGAATACCCGGGTCGCTCCGGCCGCTGCGGATGCCGCCAGGGTAGGCGCGCGGTTCACCAGCGACACCATGTAGTCGGCCAGCAGCCCGCACACGTCGGACGACAGGATTCGACCATGGAGTATGGACGCATCCGGGACGGCGCTTTCGACCACCTCGCGGGCCACGCTGAACGTAAGGATATGGGCCTGCTCGGCCTCGTTGCGCATGGGTTGGGTCATGTCGAAGAGAACGATCTGACCGGGCTCGACGAGCTTGCGCCCGGTGCCCACCTCCGCATGGAATCGGCCGGATACGTTCAACTGCACCGTGAAGTGTTCGAATCCGGTCTGCCGCACGCGCTCGGCCGTGCGTTGATGGGCGACTGCATTCAGACGGCGGTCGAATGCGATGATGCGGCCCAATGATACCGCGCGGACATGGGCGTAAAAGCCTGGGCCGGTCTGGGTTGCATCGGTGCCGCCAGCGTACAGCCTGCGATAGGTTTCGAAGCGCTCGGCCTCGGGAATGCCGTCCGTGGAGAAGGAAAATAGAACGCTGGGAGACATGAAGGAACAGGGGTAGTGCAATAAGGCAATTCCAGGCGTGGCTGGCAATTGCCAGCACCCCTCTTGGGGCCTGAAAGCCTTGCAGCGATACGCAAAAAATTTTTCCCGACCGCTAGGTCGTTTGTGTCAAAAAGTGAAGTTAAAGTACAGATGTAAACAAAAGTGAGAGGGTGACACCGCTCATGAGGCTACCTGCGACAAATGGTTCTCATGCGTCGGTGTTTCAATCCGCTGGTTTACCCCTTTGACTCTTAGCCGGAACACATCATGTCCCAGTTTGTACGCCGCAGCGTGTTTGCCCTAGCAGCACTGACGACTCTTGCCATCAACCCCGCGCTTGCAGCCGATCGTGTCGTCACCATCGTGAACAAAACGAGTGTCACGATGACGAAATTCTATGCATCCAATGTCGGAACCAGGGACTGGGAAGAAGACATCCTGGCAGGCGATTACCTGAAGCCCGGCCAATCTGTCGATATCGATATCGACGATGGCACCAAGGCATGCCGCTATGACTTCAAGGCGGTGTTCAAGGACGGTGAATCAGTCGAAAAGGGCAATGTGAACGTTTGCGAAGTCGGCGAATTCTCGTTTACCGAATAAGGTAGTTCCATGGCGGCGGCACTTGATTATATCTGCCAGTGCCCATGCCGTCTGTATGCTCGCGCCCTGACCCGGGACCGTAAATTGCTATAAAGATCCCGTGCCGCCGCGACCATGGGGTCGGCCGGGCTCATCTCACATGCATTCAAGGAGATATTATGGACGCGAGCATGTTGTCTTCTCTTTTTACCCGCAAGGGAGCCACCCTGTTGGCTGCAAGCAGTCTGATGTTTGCCGGTTCGGCATTTGCCGCAACGACCAATATGGACCAGGCGCGGGCCGAGTATGAAGCTCAGCGTGCTGCATGTCAGAGCGGGCAAAGCCACCAGGACCGGGCCACCTGCATGAGGGAGGCAGGCGCAGCCTACGACGAGGCCAGGCGCGGGCGTCTGGAAAGAAGTGCTGACTATGACTCCAACGCCAGGGCACGCTGCGAGCGCCATACCGGCGAGAGGCGTGAGGAGTGCCTGATGCTGCAAGGACAGGATGCCAAGGTCTACGGCAGCGTGGAAGGCGGAGGCACCCTTCGTGAAATGACCATACGTCGTGTGGGCGAGCCGCCGGTACCTCCCGAGCGCGGGGTCGTGACCACACCCTACAACGTGCATCCGGGCGCCGTGCCGCAGAACATGCGCCAAGGCGGACAGTATGCGCCGGCACGCCCGCCAATGCCCACGCCGGGAACCGGCATGCAGCCCGGCACGATGCCGGCTCCCGGCGCACCGGCAGGAACAGGCTTGCGCTGACGGCTGCCTGTGCCGGAAAGCCTGATCGGGCGGCTGATCAGGTCTCGGGCCTGGGGAAAGACTGCCCGGCATGACAGCCGGAAAGTCTTTCCTGTCCAGCGCCCTGTCAGGCGCCCGCGTGGCCGATGTTGTTATGCCGTGACTTCGTCCAGCGTCGGATAGTCGGTGTAGCCGTGCGCGCTGCCGCCGCCATAAAGCGAGACGTCGTCGAACTTGTCGTTCAGCGGTGCATTCTCTTTCAGGCGGCGGACCAGGTCGGGATTGAAGATGTACGCCCGGCCGAAGGCGACCATGTCGACAGTGCCGGAGGCGACTGCCTGGATCGCCATCTCACGGTCGTAACCGTTGTTGCCGATCCAGGCGCCATCGAAACGCTCGCGCAGCGCAGCATAGTCAAACGGAGCGATATCGCGCGGTCCGCCTGTTGCGCCTTCAACTACGTGCAGGAACGCCAGGCCCAGAGTGTTCAGGCGTTCGACGGCACGCTCGAAGAGGGGTTGCGGGTTGCTTTCGCGCGACCCGTTGGAGGGCGATACCGGCGATATGCGGATGCCGGTACGACCGGCGCCGATCTCGTTCGCGACGGCCTGCGCCACTTCGAACATGAACCGGGTGCGGTTCTCGATGCTGCCGCCGTACTCGTCGGTACGAAGGTTCGAGCCGTCGCGCATGAACTGGTCGATCAGGTAGCCATTGGCGCCATGGATTTCCACGCCGTCGAAGCCGGCTTCGATGGCGTTGCGGGCGGCTTTCCGGTAGTCGTCGATGATGGCAGCAATCTCGGCCAGCGTCAGTTCGCGCGGGATGGCGGTCGGGACCTTGCCTGTCCCGATGATGAAGGTCTGCACGCCTTCGGCACGCACGGGAGATGGCGCCCCGGGGGCGCGGCCATCGGGCTGGAAGGCCTCGTGCGAGATGCGTCCCGTATGCCACAGCTGCAGGACAATGCGCCCGCCCTTGGCGTGGACGGCGTCGGTGACCTTGCGCCAGCCCGCGATCTGCTCTGCGGAGTGAATCCCCGGCGTGCTTGTGTAGCCCTGTGCGGCCTGGGAGATCTGCGTGGCTTCGGCCACGATGAGGCCGGCCGTGGCCCGCTGGGCGTAATATTCTTCAGTCAGTGGCCCCGGGACATTGCCCTCGATTGCCCGGCTGCGTGTGAGAGGCGCCATGGCGATGCGATTGCTGAGTTCCATGTCGCCGATACGGACCGGCTCGAACAAGGCTTGCTGCGAACGCTTTTCCTGCTTGGACATCGGGGAAGGTCTCCTGTGAGGCAGGCGCTTGGACCGCGCCCTTTTGAATGAACACTGCGCCGCAACATCGCGGCTGTTGCCTCTAGCATACCGAAGTTCATCCAAAAGCACCGTCAGTGTTAAACTCGCTGCGCAAAACCCGGCCGCCAGGCGGTTCGGGTGGTGTTGATCTGCCCATAGCTCAGCTGGATAGAGCATCGGCCTTCTAAGCCGAGGGTCGGGGGTTCGATTCCCTCTGGGCAGGCCAAATCTCTGCTATAATCTTTTTCTTCGCAGCAGCCGTTAGGCTTTTGCGCAAGTGGTGGCTGTAGCTCAGTTGGTAGAGTCCCGGATTGTGATTCCGGTTGTCGTGGGTTCGAGTCCCATCAGCCACCCCACCTATTGCATTGAAGATCCAGGGCCTCACGGCCCTTTTTTGTTTTCAGGCCCCCTGGAAACCGATTCTTCCGCTTTCCCTTCCCTGGACACTCCCTGACCGCGCACGCACTCGAGTCGCGTGGCGGAGTCGTGCGCCGCGCGCATGCGCAACTGTCATCCAACTGAAACCCAAGTGTCATACCGGCGAAACGCCGCACCGCCATCATGAGCGAATGGACGTAAACACGATCATTCGAACACCGACCGATGGCGGCGGGATGGGCGCAGAGCCTCGACTGAGGCTGATTCTCGAGCGAGTGAACGCCGAGGGCTTTCAATCGATCTGTGCGCTCGCCGAGCTTTTCGGGGTCAGCGCCCAGACCATACGCCGTGACGTCAACCTGCTCTGCGAGCGAGGACTTTGCCGGCGCAGCCATGGCGGGGTCTGGCCGGTTTCGAAGTCCAGGAACGTCGACTATCCCGCTCGACGCATGCTGGACCTGGATGCCAAGAAGCGCATTGCACGGTGCGTGGCAGGGCAGGTGCCGGACGGCGCTTCGCTCTTCATGGGGATCGGGACCACCGTGGAGCTGTGCGCAGCTGCCATCAGCAACCGCACCGGCCTGCGGGTCATGACGAACAATCTGAACGCAGCCGCCGCCCTGGCGCGCAACGAGACATGCGAAATCATCGTCTCGGGTGGCCGCCTGCGCAATACGGACTTCGACATCGTCTCGGCGGAAGCGTATGGCTTCTTCGCGCGCTTTGCCGTGGACATCGGCATCTACGGCGCCGGAGGCATCACGGCCGACGGCGCCCTGCTGGATTTTCACGAGGAGGAGGTGCGGATCCGTACGGACCTCGTCAACCATTGCTCCCAGCGCTTTCTCGTCCTGGATCATTCCAAGTTCGGCCGTGGCGCCACAGTGCGCGCCGGCCACATCACCGACGCTGATTGCGTCTTCACCGATAAACCTCCGCCTCCTGCCATCGTCGACATGCTGGATTCGACTGGCGTGAAGCTCGTTATTTCCAGTGCGGATGCGCACATCCCTTCTTGAGGAACAATGATGTCCCGGTTTTCATTCAAGCGCGTGGTTCTCGCCGCCTCCCTGTCCGCCACGTCGGCCTTCGGCATGCTGCCGGCTGCCCATGCAGACCAGAACGCCGTCTGCTACAACTGCGGCATCGAGTGGGCCGACTGGGGTTCGCAGCTCAAGGCCATCAAGAGCGAGCTCGGCATCCAGATGCCGCCCGACAACAAGAACTCGGGGCAGTCCATCGCGGCCCTGATCGCCGAGAAGAACAATCCCGTTGCCGACGTGGTGTATCTGGGCGGCATCGCCTCGGACGCGGCCAAGAATGCCGGGGTCCTGGAAGCCTACCAGCCGAAGGGGTGGGAAAAGATCCCTGCCGACCTCAAGGATCCTGACGGCCAGTGGTTCTCCATCCACTCGGGAACCATGGGGTTCTTCGTGAATACCGCGGCCCTGGGCTCGACCCCTGTGCCGCAGAGCTGGGCGGACCTGCTCAAGCCCGAATACAAGGGCATGGTGGGCTACCTGGACCCGACATCTGCCGCAGTCGGACAGCTGGGGGTGATGGCGGTGAACCTGGCGCTGGGCGGCACCTACGAGAACCTGGACCCGGCCATCGACTACTTCCAGAAACTGGCCAAGAACGATCCCATCGTGCCCAAGCAGACGTCCTATGCCCGTGTGGTTTCCGGCGAGATCCCGATTCTGCTCGACTACGACTTCAACGCCTATCGCGCGCAATATACCGACAAGGCGCCCGCAGTCTTCGTGATTCCGCAGGAAGGCTCGGTCGTGATGCCCTACGTGATCGGCCTGGTCAGGAACGCTCCGCATGCGGACAACGGCCGCAAGATCCTGGACTTCGTGCTTTCGCCCGGCAGCCAGAAGATGTGGGGCGACGCCTTCCTGCGGCCGGTCTTTGCCGAGCACATGTCCGAGGAGACCAAGGCGAAGTTCCTGCCTGACAGCGACTATGAGCGCGCCAGGCCCATCGATCTGAAGAAGCTGTCCCAGGCGCAGGCCCAGATCATCGAGCGCTACAGGAACGAGGTCAACTAACCATGCCGCGCCCCGGATCTCCATCGAGACGCCGGGGCGCGCGGGCCGATCCACGATGATTTATCTACTCCTGATCCCAACGCTGCTGTTCTTTGCCGTCTTCTTCATCCTGCCCATGGTCAGGCTGTTCTTCGTGGGCGGCAGCGGATCGCTCGGGTGGTCCGCCTACGGCGAAGCCCTGACGAACCCGGTCTACGTCGAGTCCATGGTGGCGACATTGGCCGTCGCCCTGGCCACGACCGTGGCCACCCTGGTCATCAGCGGCATTTCCGGCTTTTTCCTGCAACGCCACCGTTTTCCGGGGCGCCGCCTGCTCGTGTCCATGCTCACGCTCCCCCTGGCCTTCCCGGGGGTGGTGGTCGGTTTCATGGTCATCATGCTGGCAGGCCGCCAGGGGCTGATCGGGCAGGCCACGCAGGCGCTCGGAGCCGGCAAGCTGGTCTTCGCCTATTCGCTTGCCGGACTGCTGCTCGGCTACATCTATTTTTCCATTCCCCGCACCATTCTCACGATCATGGCCGCGACCGACAAGCTCGATCCGAAACTCGAGGAGGCCGCGCGCTCGCTGGGCGCTTCGAATTACCGGGTGATGCGTGACGTCATCCTGCCGGCGCTGAAGCCCGCATTCATTTCGTCGGGGGCCATCTGTTTCGCCACCGCCGTCAGTGCCTTCGGTACGGCCTTCACGCTGGCGGCCCGCATCAACGTCATGCCCATGGTCATCTATACCGAGTTCACCATGTCGGCCAATATCGCCATGGCTGCAGCGCTGAGCTTCGTGCTCGGAACCGTCACATGGCTGGTCCTGGCACTTGCCCGCTCCGCGAGTGGCGCCACCGTTGCCGCAGCAGGTTGAGGATGATCCCATGAAAACCAATCGCCTCATCCTGTCACTGCAACTGATCTTCACCCTGGCCGTTTGTGCCTTCATGGTCCTGCCCGTGATCATGTCCGCGCTCGCCGGCATCACGGTGAACTACTTCATAGGGCTGGAGAGCGGCCTGACCCTGCGCTGGATCGTCGAGGTATGGGAAGGATATGGAGACACCATCTTCCGTTCCATCGGCATTTCGCTGGCGTGCCTGGCACTGACGCTGGTCCTGGGCGTGCCGGCTGCGTATGTCCTGGCACGTCACCAGAACCGGATCACGCGGGTCTTCGAGGAGATGCTGATGCTGCCCGTGGCCGTTCCCGGCCTGGCCACGGCGCTGGCCCTGATCTCGGTCTTCGGCGGCATGGGCGGGTTCCGGACGTCCTGGCTCTTCATCCTCGTCGGGCACGTCCTGTTCACGCTTCCCTTCATGGTGAGGGCCGTGCTCTCCGTGCTGCTGGCCCTGGACCTCAGGACGCTGGAAGAAGGGGCAAAGTCGCTTGGCGCCAGCTTTCTCCAGCGCTTCTTCCACGTCATCCTGCCCAACTGCCGGGATGGCATCCTGGCTGGCGCGCTGATGGTGCTAACGCTGTCCATCGGCGAGTTCAACCTGACCTGGCTGCTGCATACGCCCCACACCAAAACACTGCCCGTCGGCCTGGCCGATGCCTATGCATCGATGCGCCTCGAGGTCGGCAGCGCCTACACGCTGATCTTCTTTCTGATGATCGTCCCCCTGCTGCTGGCCATGCAGGCGCTGGCCCGTCCGCGCCGTCGCAAATTCATCGCCGACGATGAGCCGGCCCACGATCTCGTGCTCCTGAAATCATGACACTACCTGCCTCCAAACCGATTGCCATCCAGCTGAAGAACTGTGCCAAGACCTTTCCCGACGGCACGCGGGTGCTGGATGCCCTTGACCTGGAAATCGTCCCGGGAGAAACGCTTGTCCTGCTCGGTCCTTCCGGATGCGGCAAGACGACCACCCTGCGCCTGATTGCAGGCCTGGAGCAGCCGGACCAGGGCGGCCAGGTCCTCTTCGATGGCCAGGACGTCACGCAACTCGGCATCGAGAAGCGCAACGTCGGCATGGTGTTCCAGTCCTATGCGCTGTTTCCCAACATGACGGTGGCCGAGAACGTGGGGTATGGGCTGCGCATCCAGAAGATGCCGGCCGACCGGCAGCGCCAGCGGGTTGCGGAAATGCTGTCCATGATGCGGCTCACGCCCCTGGCGAACCGGCACATCGATCAGTTGTCAGGCGGGCAGCGCCAGCGTGTGGCCCTGGCGCGCGCCCTGGCGGTGCGGCCGCGCGCCCTGTTGCTGGACGAGCCCCTGACGGCGCTGGATGCGCAACTGCGCGATGCGCTCCGCATGGAGATCAACCTGCTATTGCGCCAGCTCGGCATCACGGCGATCTATGTCACGCACGACCAGGCCGAGGCCATGGCCCTGGGCGACCGCGTAGTGGTCATGTCCCAGGGAAAGATTGCGCAGATCGGCTCGCCGCGCGATATTTATCATCAGCCGCGCAACGCCTTTGTCGCCGACTTCATCGGCACCATGAACCGGGTGGCCGGGACCATGACCCCGGCCGGGCTGGTCTGCGAAGCAGGCCGCCTTCGCGTGGACATGGCGTCGCTCAAGGCAGGAGAGATCCTGTTCCGGCCCGAGGATGTCCAGGTCGTCGAGGGCGATCTCGAGCCCGATCTGACGGGCACCATCGCCGCCTCCTTTTTTCTGGGCGATCGCACGCGGCTACTGGTGGACATCGGACAGCAGCGCCCGCTCGTCGTCGAACGCTTTGCTCGCTGCAGCCTGCAGGTGGGCCAGCGCATCGGCATGACGGTGAACCCGTCGGGACTGTTGGCCGTCTGACTGGAGAGCACCACATGTTGATTGCACACCTTACCGATACCCATATCAAGCTTCCCGGCAAGCTGGCCTATGGCCGGGTCGATACCGCCGCGATGCTGCGCCGCGCCGTGGCAAGCGTCAACGCATTGTCGCCACGCCCCGATCTGGTCGTGTTGACCGGAGACCTGGTGGATTTCGGCGACCCGCTCGAGTACGATCACCTGAAGTCCATTCTTGCCCTCCTGCAGATTCCTTTCGTGGTGATTGCCGGCAACCATGACGAGCGCGATGCCCTTCGTAGGGCCTTCCCGGGTCATGATTACCTGCCTCGCGACGGCTTCCTGCAGTTCGTGATCGAGGATCGCTTTCCCCTGCGCATCGTCGGCCTGGACACGGTCGTGCCCCGGGAAGGGCGCGGCGAACTCTGCAGCGAGCGGTTAAACTGGTTCAGCCAGGTGCTTGCGCAGGAACCCGACAGGCCGACGCTCGTGCTGATGCACCATCCTCCTTTCGAGAGCGGTATCGCCCACATGGACGAGGTGGGCCTGACCGGTACGCAGGCCTTTGCGGACATTCTTGCGCGGCATCCCCAGATCCAGGCCGTCCTGTGCGGACACCTGCACCGGAACATCCAGACGCTCGTGGGTGGGCGGCGTGTGCTGACCAGTGTCAGTCCGGCCCACCAGGTGGCTCTGGATCTGCGGCAGGACGCCCCCAGCGCATTCTGCATGGAGCCGCCCGGGTTCATGCTGCACCGCTGGAAAGGCGGACAGCTCGTCAGCCATGCCGCGGTCGTCGGCGACTTCGACGGACCCTATCCCTTTTATGAACCCGACGGCCGGCTCATCGACTGAGCGCAGGTCGCGCCCGGGCAACGGGTGACTGATTTGATACAACGGATTTAGCATGCCAATAGCGCTTTTCGACCTGGACCATACGCTGCTCGATGGCGATACGAACAACCTTTGGATCTCGTATCTGGTCGAGCAGGGTCATGCTTCTGCAGACACCATGGAGCGGCAGGAAGCCTTCATGGTCCAGTACGGTCTGCAGATGCTCGATATCGATGAGTATCTGCGGTTCCACCTGGCGATCCTGTCCGTACGTTCGCTGGACGCCTGGGATCCGATCAGGGCCCGGTTCCTCCAGGACATCATCATGCCGCGACTCAGCCCGGACGGCCTGTCGGTGCTGGAGGCGCACAGGCGGGACGGACATCGGATGGCGGTCGTCACCGCCACGCACTCCTTTCTCTCCGGGGCGATCGGTGATGCGATCGGCGTGGAGGTGATCGCACCGGTGGTCGAGATCGAGGACGGCCGGGTGACGGGAAGAATCCTCGGGCTGCCTGCCTTTCGCGAAAAGAAGATTGCGCGTGTCGAGGCCTGGCTCGGGGAGGCGCTCAGGGACGTTCCCGAAGGGCAGTCGTATTTCTACTCCGATTCCGCCAACGATCTGCCGCTGCTCGAGGCCGTCGGCAATCCGGTCGCGGTCAACGCCGACGACAAGCTTGCGCAGGTCGCATTGCAGCGAGGATGGCCGCAATTGAGCTGGCACGCCATGGCGCCCACGGTCGCCCTTTGAGACCCCCCCGCCTGTCCTATCCGAACCGCTGGCGCGGCGTGCGCGGCCGGTTTCCATGCGCTTCCTTGGATGTCAGGCCGAACCCCGCCTGGCGCAGCAGGGCCTGCTCGATGTAGCGGCTCAGGCGGGCCCGCAGGGCGGGCAGGGCTTCGTGTTCGTGGAAGATCTGGGGGAACTTGAAGCCCAGCCAGGCGTACAGGCTCAGGTCCTTGCTCATTTCCTCGGCTTCCTGGAGATGTCCGCTGCCTTCCCACTGCACCCAGGGGCCCGGCGCCGGCAGCGGGAACCGCCGTCGTGCCAGGTAGGCTCCCAGGCACTGTCGGAAGTAGATCGTCTCCCGGTCCTTTTCCGCGTCCACCGGGGCACAGGCGAAGGTGAACTTCTCGGGCAGGCTCAGTCGGGGCGCCAGCCTGTCCACCAAGTGTCCCAGCGCGATGTTGTCCTCCAGCGAGGCGGTCTCGAAATAGGGACTGTCGGCCGCGATGCGATTGGCGAAGAACGAGAAGAGGGCGCCGATGCGCCGGGTCTGCAGCACGTCGGCCAGGGTTTCGATATGCCAGAGCGCCGGAGCGATCGGCAGGCGCATGGTGGGGCTAACGTCCTCGGGTTGCTCCAGCATCTTGCGGACATGGCGCAGGTCGGGGGCGTCCATGGCGGAGACGAACCCCTTGGGGTAGCGCCCGAAGCGCCCGGCCCGCCCGGCAATCTGGCGCACCTCCGTCGGATTGAGCTCGCGCGTCTGTTCGCCATCGAACTTGTGCACGGTCGAAAATACCACGCGGCGAATGGGCAGGTTCAGGCCCATGCCGATCGCGTCCGTGGCCACCACGATGTCGGCCTCGCCGGATGCGAAGCGTTCGGCCTCCGTGCGCCGCACCTCGGGCGCGAGCGCGCCATACAGGGTCGCCACGCTGAACCCGTAGTCCCGATAGCGCGCGCTCAGGGTCAGGACGTCCTTGCGCGAGAACGCGATCACCGCGTCCCCCGCGGCCAGGCCGTTGGCGCGGGGTGCCTTCTTGCGCCCCCTGCGCGAGCCGGCAGACACCACTTCCGACTCCACCTCGAGTGGCGTCATCCGCTCCAGATGCGTCACATCGTATGTCTCCTCCATGCCTTGCACGACCCGTTCGCAGACCTCCTGGGTGACATTGGAGCCGCACACGTAGACTTCGCGTGCCGGCACGCCGACCAGGGCCGCCGTCCAGGCCCAGCCACGCTGCAGGTCGCGCAGCATCTGGATTTCGTCGATGACCGCGACGCGCACCTCACGGGTGGGATTCATCATCTCCATGGTGCAGGCGGTATGCCGCGCGCCCGGGACCTCGACGTGTTCCTCCCCGGTCAGGAGGTTGCACGGAACCCCATCGGCCATGAGCCGGTCCCTCACCTCCATGGCCAGCAGGCGCAGCGGGGCAAGATACACGCCGGAAGAGGCTGCCTTCAGGGCCTCCAGCGCCTCGTGTGTCTTGCCGGAGTTGGTCGGCCCCAGCTTGAAATGGAGCCGTCGCCGAAGGCTGCGGGCGAGTGGAAACGCACGGGGATAGTCCTTGAGCTGCAGCAGCTCCTGGACTCGCTCGTGTTCGATGCGATCGAGCACGTCCTTGACCGGGCCGCGCACCAGCCTGCCGGCGAAGTCCGACTGGATCAGGTCAGCCTGGCTGATGCCGCTCTCCAGCGTCGCCCGGACCGCCGCCGTGAAGGACCGGAGCTGTGCAGGGGTCATCCTGGCTTCATAGCTTGCCAGTACGTCGTCGATGCCGTCCTCGAGCTGCTCGGACAGGCGCGCCACGGCATCGTCGCCGAACTGCGCGCCCACCCGCTCGCTCAGGCTGCGCGCCTCTGCAGGAGTCCGGGGGTAGGGGGCCGACGCCTGCATGGCGATGGTGGCGCGCCAGGGCTCCGCCGCGCCGTCCCGGCCGTGGACATCGGGATAGATGTCCACGACGACGGTCCTTTCCCAGCGCAGTCCGTCGGACGAGTCCGGCATCCTCTCGCACCGCTGCTCCCTGGCCACGCGCTCGATGGCGTCCGCCAGTACCTGGCGGGTCTGCAGTTTCTCGATGCTGCGCTTGCGCGCCGCGCGTGCCTGCGGCGTCATGCTGGCCAGCTCCTCCTGGCGCCATGGCTCGATATGGGGTCGGATGGTTTCGAGTTCGTCCGGATGGTGCAGGACCAGGGTGTCGGCCTGGCCGCCCCGGATGACGGGCTGGCGAAGGCCTACCGGAATGCGGCCGTCGTCCAGCCAGCTTTCGTACTCGTCCTTGGAAATGCCCAGTAAGGCGCGGGCTTCGGGCGCCGTGATGAGTTCGCGCTCCCACTGGCGGCGCGCCTCCTTGCGCTGGCGTGCCTGCTGCTCGAGCCGGACACTGCATTCGCGCAAGGCATCATGCACCTCGGGCGTCAGGTCGAACTGCTGGCGCAACGCGCTGGGGGTGGGGTTCACCCCGAAGGCGGTCTGGTATTCGCGCACGGCCTGGGGCGCCTGCAGGGCTTCGAACACCTCCATCGGAAAACTCGATGGGCCGACGCCCTGGGCAACGAGCCGGCTGGTGATGCGTTCGGCGAGCGCCTGCCGCTGCGCAAGCTGGGCGGCAAGGGCTGCAGGATCGGGTTGTTTCTTCTTGGCCATGTCGGCATTGCTGCAAATTTGATGCCGGCCATGTTAGCCGCTTGCACGGGGCCTCGGACTGCTGCGAATGCGCCTGGCCGCGGTCGCCGCATCGCTCGTGAAGAAGGAGGTGGCAGTAGTACAGTATGGGACTGGCTCGGGATCGAGCCCCGGACCTGTACGGGCCGGACCCAATCAATATGATAACGAGACACAATGGACGCACATTTCCAGTTCTGGCCCAAAGGCCTGCCCCACGACCTCAGCTGGCCCCAGACCACGCTCTGCCACAACCTGGAGGTGTCGGCCGCGCGCTTCCCCGGCAAGACCGCCATCGTCTACGAAGGCAACGAGATCAGCTACGCCAGCCTGCTGCGCGAGGTCGAGACGCTGGCCGGGTACCTGCAGCAGCGATGCGGTGTCGCCCGAGGCGACCGGGTTGCCATCTTCAGCCAGAACTGTCCGCAGTTCGTGATTGCCTACTACGCCATCCTGCGCGCCGGGGGCGTCGTCGTCCCGGTCAACGTCATGAGCACCACGCCCGAGCTGCGCTATATCGCCGAGCACAGCGATGCGCGTCTCATCCTGGCAGGCAGCGAACTGATGCCGGTGATCACGCCATGCCTGGACGGCGCCTGCCTGGATCAGGCCATCGTGTACGACTACGACGCGTATCGTGCTAGCGCGCCGGAACACGCGGCGCCTGTGGCCATCGGACATGACAGGGCGGTCCACTGGCGCGATGCGCTGGCAGCCGGGCTGGGGCCACGGCCGCTCGAGGTGACGCGCGACGATCTTTGCCTGTTGCCGTTCACGTCGGGCACGACGGGCAAGGCGAAAGGCTGCATGCATACCCATGCGACCGTCATGAGCGCCCTGTACGCCATGATGCAGTGGCGCCGCATCCACGCGGAATCGGTATTGCTTGCCGTGGCGCCGATGTTCCACCTTCTGGGCATGCAGAACGGCATGAACCTGCCCATCCTGGCGGGCGCAACGGCGGTCATGATGACCCGCTGGGACCGCGAGACGGCTGCAGAACTGATGCAGCGCCACCGTGTGACGAACTGGTCGGCGCCTCCCGCCATGATCATCGATTTCATGGCGAACCCGAAGTTCGACGACTACGACCTGTCCAGCCTGGTGCTGCTCACGGGCGGTGGCGCCGCCATCCCGGATGCGATCAGCGCCAAGCTCCACGAGCGGCTGGGCCTGATCTGCAACGAGGCGTACGGCATGACCGAGACCGCGTCCTTCCTGCACTGCAACCCGCTGGACCACACCAAGCGCGGCAGCCTGGGCGTTCCCACCTTCGGCGTGTCGTCCCGCATCATCGATCCGGTCACGCTCGAAGATCTTCCGGATGGCGAGGTGGGCGAGCTCATCACCTCGGGTCCTCAGATCATGCAGGGCTACTGGAAGAACCCTCAGGCCAATGCCGAAAGCTTCATCGAGCGAGATGGACGGCGCTACCTGCGCACGGGCGACCTGGCGCACCGTGATGCCGACGGCTACTTCTTCATGCGCGACAGGCTCAAGCGCATGATCAACGTATCGGGCTACAAGGTCTGGCCGGCCGAGGTGGAAAACGTGATGTACGAGCATCCGGCGGTGCACGAGGCGTGCATCATCGCCGTCCAGGACGAGCGCCGGGGGGAGTCCGTCAAGGCCGTCGTCGTGCTCAAGCCCGATAGCGTGGGCAGGGTCGGCGAACAGGACATCATCGACTGGGCACGCGGCCGGATGGCGGTCTACAAGGCGCCCCGCCACGTCGAGTTCGTGGACCATATTCCGAAGTCCGGCACCGGCAAGCTTCTGTGGAAGGTGCTGCAGGACCGCGAGCGGGCGGAGGCTACGGCCCAGGCGTGAAGACACAGGCGCCTGCCGCCGGCTCTCCAGCCACGGGCCAATACCGGGCGGATCGTCGTTTCTGACGATGCGTGAACAGGCATGGCGACATAGCATGCAAGACAACTTATTTGTCAGACACTGCGTGTCGTTGTTGCCGCCCAGCCGTCCGCGCAGGCGTCCGTCCGGAGGCAGCGATGGCATTCGGGTTCTGCGACGCCTGCTGTGTCGTGGAAGCCGTGGCGCTCGGGTGCGTCATGGCCGTTCCCGGCACAGTCCTGTAGCAAGGCCGGCCATCAGCGTCGCAGCGGCGGCAACAAGCGGTTCAGCGCACGTGAACCGAATACAACAATCATTTCGCAGCTTGGCCAGAGGAGACAACATGGACTTTGATTTTTCTGCAGACCAGAAGCAGTTGCAATCCG